>ERZ779869.2465-NODE-2465-length-15228-cov-6.483820_pt1 | contig 15228 bp, 16 predicted proteins | sample MGYA00511557_ERZ779869 | MGnify/ENA primary metagenome ERZ779869 (study PRJEB29588, sample SAMEA2154620) | human gut metagenome | biome: human gut; feature: human-associated habitat; material: faeces | place: Denmark | collected 2008/2010 ...
GTCGCTTTGCAAGCAAAATCCCACTAAACCCTATAGGTTGCGGATTTGAGGATTAGCTGATTTTTTAAAATCTAAAATGCTGGAGGCTAAGAATATTATTTTGAAATTGGGAAAATGACGGTTCATTTAAAGAAGGTGTGCCAAGGTCTTATGGCACAACTTCTTATAAAAAATGCCTTATATATTCTTATTCCATCAAAGCTGCTCAATGTTTCTTCTGATCCACAGTTTGAAGAACGGGTCGTTGAAAGATACGGTATCTCCCCATCCATACCTATGAAATCTTTAGCAATCAATCCCTTCTTGATACCCTGCACATTGGCTGAGATTTCCAGGCGATACTCATTCAGTACTGGATGGGCTTGTTTCTTTTTACGATATTTGCAGCAGTAAACATTGGAATGGTGTATTAAATAGCTGTTGCTTCACGTTGGAATGGTGTATATACTAATTACATATTGCCGAAATATGCAGCTGTTTCATCTATATAATAATTAATATTGCACATAATAATACCGCTAATATTACGTGCAAATATAATGATTATATTCTGAATATCAAAGCTTTCTATTGATCAAATAAGATTTTTAAGATATCAGGCACTTAATCTTGGTAAATATAATACATATGGTAATATTCGGGGATTTGTTCAATATATGAGTTTGGTTCAATGGCATGTATATAGGATTTCCAGCATGAATAATTGCACTCTCTATGAACAAAAATTGATAGAATTACCACTTTTGGCTTTAGATTTCAGGTGAACAGAAAGGCTCAAAACCACATTTCTGTTTACCTGCAGGGATGTGGGCTTGAGCCTTTTCTTATCCGGTTTTGTTTATATTTTTTATTTATTTTGATATTTTTGGGGAGTGTTGAGATGGTGAATTGGGGTATTGAGTGGCCATTCTCTTGACCGTATCGTACATTAGCCTGTTGAGCTTCTCATCGGGCATTGTCTTTTTCTCCGGGTGGATGTGGTCTACCTTTTGATCGTAGAACATTGCCCATTTCTCTGCCCAGGTGAAGAGTTCTTCATCCACGGGTTCCAGGTTGTGTTCGTTGCTTTTCTTTTTGAGTTCCAGCAGGTGGGCGATTTTTGCTTTCATGTCTGGTTCCTCTACGGTGGCATTCACCAGTTCTGTGAATCTTACAGGAGGGATGGTGCCTTTGTCAGATACCCATTTACATACAAGAATACCTCTGAGGTAGTAGAGGAATCTCTTCAATGGCAGTCCATAGTCCTTGATGTATCTGTCATTATGCTTCTTGTAGATATGGTTGTAGTGGAACATGGCTTTCTCCTTGTTGAAATATTGGTCTTCCATTTGGCGGATCTCGTTGATGAACGTTTCGTCCATTTGGTAGATGATAGGAGAGTGGAGCCATTCAAAGAGTGAAGGGTTGGAGCTTTTGAAGAGGCGCAGGGCTTTCTTCAGATCCCAGCCGGACATGTCTGTTTCATCAGGGAACATCTGCTCGATGGTATCCTTTTGCTCTTCGATATGGAAGTACCACTCTGGTTCATGGACGTAGATGAAGCGTACATCCCAATCGCTGTCAGGAGATGAGAAGCCCCATGCCCTGCTGCCGGATTCTACGGCATACAGTATCTTGATGTGGTGTTGCTCCTCGATTTCCCGAAGGTGTTTGCTGATTCTTTCCTGGATGGCGTTCTGCTCTGGTTGATTATTATTCTGTTCTTTCATTTCTTTCTTCTTTTTAATTGTTGTCTTCAATTGTCGCCTTCTTCGAAATGGAAAGGCTCTTCATAGATGTCTGCCATTTTCTTTGTCTTGTCTTTCATATAGCTCACGGCACATCGGGGAGAGATGACTCTTACTCCTGGGCCATAGCTCATGAGGACGGAGTAGAGCTCGAAGTTGATGACCACGGAGATCTGGAAGATGCAGCTGCCGTCCTTGTTTTCTCGGATGAGCTGCTGGCTGTGATGAAGGGGTTTGGTCTGGATATACTTGCTTTGTTCCACGGAAGCCCAGAACTTGATGGTGCGAGGCTTGTTGTCGATATTCTTGCTTACTCCTATGACATCGTCAAAGAACTTCTCGCTATCGAACTTGGGATTTTCCCGGAAGGGTTCATTGATGGGCTCAACGGATACCATTCTGTCAAGAGCCAAGTTATACAGGCACAGGTCTTTCTTCACTGAGCCGAAAAGGAACCATCTGTTTCTGTATTCCTTCAGCAGATAAGGGTAGAGGATGTATTCGTTTGCCTCCTTTGCGTTGAAAGATTGATACATGATTCTAAGCGTCTGCTTGTTGGCGATGTAATTGTAGAGAGGGTTCAGGAGTTCTAAGCCTTTGAGGTTCGGCATCGAGTCAAAGTGGATGATGGGCTTTCTGTTGCTTTTGCTGATAGACAGCTTGTCTTCCAGTCTTCCCACCACGTCTGCCATTTCCGAGAAGTGGTCAAAGTCCTCCAGCTGTTTGAGCATTTCTACGGCTTCTTTCATGATCTCATAGTCGTTTTCAGACAGAGGCATGTCGAAGATGGAATAGTTGGGGTCTGCATAGCGGTAGTATTTGCCGTCATACACCTCTATGGGGGCATTGTAGCCCAGCTTGTCACTACGCATGATCTGCAGGTCTGCCTGCACGGTTCTCAAAGACACGCCTTTTGAGATGCCTTCCATGTCATAGAGAGCATCGCTGCAAGCATCCACCAGGTTGTCGATGGTCCATCGGCGATACTTGTTTCTCAGGCAATTATCTATCGTCTTGTACCTTATCAGGGCATTCTTGTTTGCTGGCATAAGCTATTCATTTTAAATTCTGTTGCAAAGATAGCAAATAACTCCGCAATCTATTTGCGTAGCATCGATTATTTAACTTTTTCCTGCACAAAAAGATACAAAAGGAGGATTCCTGAAGCAAGAATCCTCCTTGATTTGTCGATTGAATGGATGCATCCACGAAAGAACAGGTTCGTAAGCACTATATTTTTACCTGTTGTCGTTCTCGTTGTCGGTAAGGCCATTCTTGATGGAATGTAAACTCCTAATATTTTGTAGATACCTTATCTTCCGTTGTCATGGTCATGAATCCATGCCTTCTGCTCATAGCTGAGTCTATCCCAGCTGGTACGAGGCTTTTTCTTGTCGGTGTGGGTAATGGCTTTGCCAAAACCTTTCAACAGCCATGCAAAGAACATAAACAAAAATATACTTCCCATAATTTTAAAATAGTTAGCCAGCACCTTGGAACCATTCCTCGGTTTCTCTGAATCACGATGCAAAGGTAGAAAGTTTCTGTGCGGAGTATCTGCATAGAAAAATATTTTTGCAATTTTTGATGTTTTCATGGAAAAAAACGCTCTTTTGGTCTATTTTGATGAGTAGAGTTATATTTTTCCGGTTGGATATTGTCTTTTCAATGGATTTTGTTATATTTGCAATTGCAATTAAATTTTTGCTTTATGGAAAGGTTGAAGTCTTTTATCGATGTAAACAAACGAATTGTTCTGAACTTGATAGAGTTGGATGAACAGAATGCATCACAGGGGGTTAATCTGGATGATGCGGTTATTGCTGTGTGGGAGGCTTTGGTGTATCTCGATTATAAGAAGCTGAATACTAAAGATTCCAAGTTGCGTTATGTTGCTTTTATGATGTAGATAGCTTAAGACTAATAACAACATAAGATTTATGGGGGATGCATTCTGTTCCTGCATCCCCCATATGATTAAAATTTTATGGAAAGTTCTGTGTTAATCAAGCTGTAGTTATGCTTGCTAAGTGTACGGTTATTGACTAAGGCATACTCTGCAGAGAATTTCAGATTTTTGGTGAAATAGTAATCGGCGCCTGCTTCGTAGAAGGTTTGGGCTGAATTCCATTCACCATTATTTCTGTAGAGGTCATATCGAGCCTTTAGACTCACTTTGTTCTTTAGCACAGGCACAATACCTAAGGCATAGAAACCGTCTGCTTTGTTGCCATTGTCTGACAAATTGCAGTCCGAAGCACTGTCATCGTTCGTGTTGGTCATTGTTTTTGCAAAGGCTTTTCCTGTAGAGTGGATGTATTCTGAGCGGAATGTCCATCCATTAGAATCATATTCTCCACTGATGGCATATCTGTACTGAGGGAGACTTCTCACTCCCTTTTTCTGCTCGCCTGAAGTTTCGTCCGTCCAGGTGCCTTTTCGGGCGTAGCTACCTTCCCAGCCAGAAACACCAATACGCATACCCTCAATTGGCATCACCCAGAAACTGGCTACCACATTCTTTCTCTGATCTACGTCTTTGAGATTGATGCCCTGGCCGTTTACGACGCTTACACCATAATGAAGAAGGTTTCTGCCGTTTGCATTCTCCAGGAAGTCTCCTTCTGCCATGATACCGATATCTCTACCGTTGCTTGAATGCATGCCTGAACGATCACTGTAGCCCGTGAATTTCAGAACTGCCTGCCCATTATCCATGAAGCCTACATCTACAGGGTGGATTGGACTCTCAAATGTAAAGGGTACCTGGAATTCACCTACTCTTACATTGAAAGCCTTGTATTTTTGCCATTCAATGAACAAATCTACCACGCGTGGTGAACTGGCGAGGGTAGAAGTGTTGCCTGTTATCTGGAGTTGTGTTTTCCAGTAAAAATCTCCTGCGACCTTGCCATCCAATGCCAGTCTTGCCATTCTGAGATTGAAGGAATTAGCTTCATTATCTTTGGGGTTTGTCCATTGGTATTGGGCAATGGCAAAGCCTGATATCCTTATGTTGTCTGCCCAGGTTGACTTTTGGGCGAACAATGAGAGTGAAGACATGGCCAGTAGGGCACTTATATATAGCTTTCTCATGTTTCCTGCCTGTTTGAATTTACTTGTACTCTTTTTCTACTTCATCCAAGGAAATACATTTGATGCCCATATTTTTCATGTCAAATACGTTGGCTGCAGCAACTTCTGGAGTCTTTGCCGAACAGGCATCTGTACAAACGACAGTTTCATAGTCATAGCTCATGGCGTCATTGGCTGTACCTCTGACACAGTTTGGATACTGTGTACCGGCCAAGACAACTGTCCTGACACCCATGCGTCTTAACATGAGATCAAGATTTGTGTTGAAGAAGGCTGAGTTTCTGAACTTGGGTGACATGATGTCTTCTTTCTCCGGCTTGAGACCATCTACGAGTGCTCCACCCCAGGTTCCTGGTACGCAATAACCCGTTTTTCCTTCAATAAAGAGGGGGATACGTGGTGCATCGACATCAACACCAGATGATCTGTGGTCACGGGTTACCCAGACTACTTTCCAGTTCTTGCTTCTGCCATATGCGATAAGCTTATTGATTGCCGGTATCGTAGCCTTTGCGCCAGCTACACACAACTTTCCCTTAGGATCGACGAAGTCATTCTGCATGTCGATAACCAGGATAGCTACATCGTGCTTCTCTACTTTGGCTGTTGGGTACTCGTTCTGTGCGTTGGTTGAAAGAACTGCCATTGCCATCATTACCATAAAAACAATCTTCTTCATAATCTTACCTTTTTAATTAATACTCTTTGTTAACTTTTCGAGTGCAAAGGTACACATTTTGTAACGAGAAATAACGCAAAATAAATAAAAAGAACAAATCATCTTGTAACAGATTTACAAAATGTCACCATATTTCTTCATGGCGCTGGTAATTTGATAGCATATGTCATTAATTTGGTTATAATCTGTAATTTTTAGACAATAAAAAATAGGGCTATTTTAGAACATGGTCCTATAATTATTGTTCTGACTCTTTTGACAGGATTTTCTCTGCCAGCCATAATTTGCCGCCAAACTATCTGAGGTCATTTTATGGTTCATTGTATATTACATCGTTTTACATTGTTCCTTATTCACAACTCTATCCCTGAATAACTTCATGTTGATGAAGTTACGATATATGTTCTGTACAAGTTCCAAATAGTTGTCTCTTCCATCATCCCATTTATGATAAAAGGGTTTGATGGAAACACAATTTTCATGCTCAAATATGGTGTTGAGTAAAGTCCTATCTGAATTACCACAAGAATGCCCCATAATCAAAACTTGAAAGGGAGCAGACATCAGAAACTCTAACAAATCGTGATAGTGCCTGGTTTTAAGATATTTGACAGATTTAACATTTCTAAGAAACTCATTATTATTTTTTTCAAGTATATCTTGATATCTTTTATCTAGTTCGTCACCATAACCGAATATTATATTTTCAGGATGTTCCAAGTCTCCATGAATATAATTATGTAGGATGTTAGGAGCGGTATATTTTCGTGCTGTGTCAGTATAGTTGAAACTCAGTACCATAATATGTCTTGGATGCAATTTCTGTCGCTTATATGAGTTGTTTGGTAACTCTTTAAGTTCATAACTTTCCAGTCCTATACTTCTACATGCTCTTTTCTTTCCTTCCGTAGAAAATCATCAGGATTAAAAATTTCAACAATTTTGTCATTAAGGTCATTCTTAAATTCACTTGTTCCTATAGTATTTAGATATTCTACAAGTTTACCTTGAAGAAAGGCTAATTGTTTATTCAATTCAATGATATTGTAATCACATCGAGGACTGTCTATATTATTTTTCAATGTCTGATAATAGTCATTCTCTATATCCACCCATCCCTTAGTTTCTATTGATTGCAGAATGGTTTCAAAAAATGGGCAGCATTCTATAGAAAACAACTTAGGATTATCCTTGATATGCTGGATTATTTCTCTTCCAGTATATCTTTCCTTATGGACTATATCCTTGAAAAAAAATGATTTTTGATATGCAAAAACATTCCAACAGCTAATGTCTTCATTGTTTTTGATATGCAATTTGCAAAGAATGTCTTCCGACATCTTGGTCGTGTTGCCTACGAAAGAATTGACACGTTGATCCCAATACCAGTTGATGAAATCCATATAACTGGTTTTGAGACCATGTGCCATGTCAAATCCATTTCCTACGATTACAAGTCTGTTCATCTGTTAATATTTTTTTTCGTTTCTTAAATTGTTGTATCTTGCTTGTATTGTATATAAAGTTTGCGAACTTGACATATTGTTATAATCAAGATAAATATAGATAAAACACCAATTAAATACAATGCACTACGTTTGTAGTCTTGTGGCAAGAGTCTAAAAGAGAGCCAACTTAATATGCAGTTAAATAAAGATACACATAAGATGGCAAACACCCATCTGTTTATAGACACCATTTTTTTGATGATTTTTACCGTAATTTGGTGTCGTCTTCTCATCTGTGGGTCTGAAAGTCCCAATTTTGCCTGTTCTGCATACACTTCAAGTTCGGAACGTTTTCCTAAAATCACGGAATAAAGCAGTGTGATTATTGAAATTAAGATTCCACAAAATGTCATATATACAGTCCAGGCATCATTGAGTAGCCTTGAATAGAATTCGTTCGTTTCCATATTACTCATATCCACTTATGTAGTTTGAAATTATTGCTTCCATCTTCTCTTTCATGAAGTCGATGTTATGCACTTTCTCTTCAAGTTCTTGCTGAGTGATAGCAGATTGAGCATTGAATATTTTCTCTGCAGTTTCTTTCAATTCTTCGCCTGCTTCTGATATTAATTGCTTGGCAATTTTGTACTCACGCTTTCCGTGATGAATAAAGGTCTCTTTTTTCTGATAATTTCCATCCTCGGAAGTATCCGTTATTAACTGTTTCATCGTTTCGAATGGCATGTTTTTGAAATTACGGAATTCTTCTTTTTTTAGCTTGGTACTATCAAGATAGCTCGCATACTTGACATCAATGTTATTCTCAGCCTCAGTGAGACTGTAGTATCTGATACTTAATTCTGGTATGTCACCAATGGATTTGAGTTCTTTAAGAATCATTTCCAATTTGATATTTTGTACAGGAACATTCAGTATTTTGCTTGCCACAATCTTTGCAAGGCGACTTACCTCGCCTGCATCTTTAGTTGGGTCTTCATATGCTAACATCAAGAAGTAACAGGTATAATTTCCTTCATGTAATCCAATGATGCGAGGATAAAATAACACAAAGTTGGAGTCGCTTCCGATTTTGTTATCTTTGGAAAAGGCAATTTTCTCGGAAGCTTCAAAATATCCATCATACAGATTAGTATTGAAGGCATTTATCTGTAATAGTAAGGACGGAACATCCCCTATAACAACGTCTATCGGTGTAATTTTGTTAATAACCATCTTCTTGGTCTTGTTTCGATTATCCGTTGAAATTGGAGAAGAGAAAGATTTTAATCTTTCCTTCAGTAGAGAAATCATATCTTGGTAGGTTACCCTACCAAACAAGCCTTCTTCTTGTTCCATCATAGATGTCGTATATACTGGCATCTTGATGTTGTATGTTTTGGGAGCCTTTTGCGTCTCCTGTTTGTGTCTTTTTTCTGCCATTCTGAAGATAATTATTACATTTCACCTTTTAAATATTCCGACAAGTCATAATCTGTTTCTTGTAACTTTACAGCACTGTCTATAACAAAATTTATACAGATGCGACATAAATCTTCAGAAATGTTTACCCTCTTGGATAGTGATGTCTGACTCTCTATATCGCATCCTTCTCCTATGAATCTGATGATATGAGGAGTAACGGCTTTGAATAGGGCATACTTTTTGAAATCAATGCCCAATGCTGTGATTTTTGCCACATCTCTCAATTCATTTGTCGTTTCGGAAATTTCCTTGAACCACACCATGTTGTTATTGGCATTTTTCAAAGAGGCATTCTTAACAAAGTCTTTTGGTTTTTGCCGATTTCCAAAATGCTGTGATACCAATGCACTTTAGTTCCTTCATAATCCTCCAACAAATTGTCAAAAGCTATGCGCGTTTGTATCATTGAATCACGTTATTAAAAGTATTAAATGTGTTAAACTTTATTCTACTTTTTACATAAGTCACACAATCCGAACAAACGGATTTCTGTACCTTACAGGACATAACGAGTGCCCACTATTGACTATCCTACTGACATAGGAATCGCCAACTACTTTCCGCATGATGTTCAATGCCCCATTCTGGTCGGCATTAATAAGTTTACCTATGGAAGAACAAAAGAGTCCTCTCTTAGTTCTTCTTCCAAGGTATTCTTCATGTTTTCCTATTGGTTCGAGAGCCAGTGCATCACATTTACTTGTGTAGTTTTCTTCATGTTCCACGAAGTCAATGCCAACCATTTCGCACTTGTATCTTAGATAGGAGGTTAATCTCGCAAAAGGCATCTGAACAAACTTCTGGTTGTTCCTCTTGCCCATGCCGGATTCCTGTTTCCATCCGGCATTGTAGCCTACAATTAACCTACCTATCTTTTTCTCTACAAGCATGTCAACAATCTGGCGGCTGACTTTTTGGAAAGCATCCTCAAAGTAGCGGTCTCGCTTGTCGTACATACGAATGATTCTTCTTGTGCTTCGCTTTATGCCTTGCTTGTCTTTAATGGACTGCAAGTGAGAAAGTGTTTTGTTAAAATATTGATTATATGATTTGAGATATTTTCCGCTGAAGATAACACACCCTTCTTCAGTCACCATCGTAGCGAGATTATCAAGTCCAAGGTCAATGGCTGCGCATTTGTCCGTATCAACATCTGCGTGCTGTACGTCGTAGTCATAAACAATCTCAACCTTGATGTTATGGCGATTGGGAAGCATACGCACCTGATTAAACTTTACAATGCGACTGCAGTATTTTTCCCATTGAGGAATATCCACGAACAAGTCCTTTGCGAGTTTTATGCGCCCATCCTTGATACTGCATGACTGATTGGTGTAGCACAAGTTAAACATACCACCTCGCTTGCGATAATGCGGCATCTGTGGTATACCTTTGTACTTCTCCGGATGCTTCTTCCAATCCTTGATGCTCTTGCAGTATGCCTTTAGGTTCTTGTCCAAAACACGGAGTATCTGCTGTGAACACTGGGACTTCAGTAACTTGTAATTACATTCGCATTCGAGGTTGGTAACATTCTTAATGAGTTTGTCCATATCGTTATACCACGTCCAAACACCGTCAGCATCAAGACGCTGACGGAACAGATAGAGAGCCTGATTATACAGGTTGTTCGATATACGGAACAATCTGTCTAACTCATCTGTGTGGCGTATGTAGAATTTATAGACTAATCTCATTTTTTAAGTCTTCTTGTACTATTTCTAACTTGCGTTTTCTTCTCTTGCTGTACATCTTCATGGCGAAGCAGTGCAGCAAAGAAATTATCTCTTCAAAGATTTCGGCTTCGTCGGATTTGTCATCCGAATCATTAATCACAACTATCTCGCATCCAAACTCAGCAAACAGTCTCTGAAACATATCGAAAGATATTCTCGAAAGTCTATCTTTATATGTTATGTAGAGCTTAGCAACTTTGTAACTAAGAATGTCATCAAGTAGTAATTTGAATTGCTTGCGGTCGAAGTTCATACCGCTTGCTACATCCTTGTATGACTTGTTGACCTTTATTCCGTTCTTGTTGCAGTAACTAATAAGCGTCTGCTCTTGATTTGCGAGGTCTTTTTTCTGCTTGGCTGTTGAGACTCTTGCGTAAGTGACATTCAATCTCTCATTTGTAAGACCAGCCTTGTAATAAACATCATCATCGTTGTAATCATAAAAGCCGTTTGGCAACTCGACTACCCGAATCTCTTTATTCTGTACATATTTTACCAAAGTTTGGCGTGATATGTGTAATATCTTCAACACTTTTGCACTTTTCATGTTGCAAAGTTAAGAAGAATAATTCAATTATCAAAATATTATTTCATAATTTTCATATTATTTGTTATTATACAGTTTGCCATCGGCCATATTCTGAACTGCAATTGATAGAGGACTTCTTACTGATTCATATGAAACCAAGTCAACTAATGAGATGGTGTCGAAATCTATGCCAAATTGAATTTGGACATTTTCACGTAAGAATGTTCCTACGTTGATACGACATTCCACAACATCATCATGCGAAGGAAATGAACCATGATGCTTCAAGCTGACCCTTCTTTGCTTCATGGTGTTCATTGCGTCACGCATTGTCAAAGTGCCAATCTCTGTCCAATATTGCATAAAAGTCCATTTGGAGAATTCTTTTTTACCCAAATTCTCAGCTACAAGGAGAAGAAACATTTCTATACAGTCATGAAACTGCATAAGTGCAAAGCCTGCTATGACTTCAGGCAGTTTTGATTGTTCAACTCCTTGTTGATAGAGGTATTTTATATAAGTAAGCCTCTTTGTGATGATAGTCTTATCTAATGACATATATTCTGCTTTTATGAGATTAAACGTATCTTGCCAGTGAGCAACTGTTGCATCATGCCTTGCTTGATAGCCTCGTATTTAGCTTTCTTTGTTTCGAGAGCGGTGATTTCGTTATCCATCTTGCTAAGGATATTGGCAATGGCTTGCTGCTCGTCAATATTTGAAGATATATATACCACCATGTTACTCAAAAAACTTCTATCTAAACGTGGAATTGTTCCTGTTCTTACATTATGCAAAATATTACTTTGGTTAAGAAGCAAAACATAGTATAGGTACTCCTTGTTAATATCATGGCATGCAAAGAAAGCACAATCATCAGCAGCCCAATATCTTTCACGACATATTCCTACTTGACCAGCTGACCCTCCGATGATAACAAATGGAGTATTAGCTTCAACATTATATTGATTAGAATATCCAAGGGGAAAATTCGTGTTCTGATACACTGGATATAAGCCGTCTGTCGTTAAATTTCTTTTTACGACTCTTACACCTCTTTTTACAGAGCAAACTTCTCCCAAATTACTTTTTACCCAAGGTTCATCAAACCCTTTGAGACGTATCTTGCCTGTAAGTAGTTGCTGCATTGTCCCTTGTTTAATGTTCTTCTTTTTCTCAATCAGTTTATCGAGAGAAGAAATCAAATTGTCTATACCTGTGAGGGCAGAGGCTATGCGATGTTGTTCGGGGAGAGTTGGAATCGGAAAAGTAAAGCTTACAATATCTCTTTGATAAAGATGCACAATTGTAGAGCCTGCTGTAAGTCGCTTGATAAAATCTTTGAAGTAAGGAGATACGAATACTAACCCCAATCCTTCTTGTGTGATTTTTTCATTTTTGTACGAATAACGAATACTCCACTATTCAAGGTCGTGGGATATTGTAAATTTGATACTACTGCAACCTTTCCAATAGTTCCATCTTTAGAGACAAGGACATCACCATTCTTCACAATGATATTTGTATCTTGCTTATATCGTTCTTCGCTGACAAATACACAAGTGTTCCAATTAACTTTACCTTCAATTAAATCGGTGCTTGTAATAAGTCCATAATCCCCAGTTTGAAGATATTCTGAAGTTGTTAGTCCTTGCCATCCAATTCTAGCTTTAACGGAACAATCTTTCCCTATTGAGTACATTTTCCATTCCTCAGGAATCATACCAATTTCCGTATTTCTAAATTTTGTTTCTTTCATGCCTTTTAATCTTTACAGTTTGACTTTTCAAGCACTACCCACACGCCAGTTTTATTACTGCCTTCATGTCTGATGATATGGGCTTTTTGCATCACAGACAAATCTCGTTCTATAGTTCTTAATGTCACCGACAAAGTCTCCGACAGTTGCTTGGCTGTAACAAACGGATTTGCTTTGATTACGGATATGATAATCCGTTGACGGTCTGACAGTTTAACTTCCGGCGCATTTATACCGACATTTATACCGACATTAGGGACGTTTGTACCGACATTTATACCGACATTAGGGGCATTTGTACCGACATTATTGTCGGAGTTATTGTTTCGTTCCTCAATAACATCCTCTATAGTCTTCCGCTGAATGGTAGCCAACACACCGCCACAATTTTCTTCAATTGTTGGCATTGGCAAGTTGACACGCTCAAATTCCTCCTTTATCTTCTTGAAACCACGTCCCCATGTTTCTACAAAACCAGCCTTGTAGAACACGTTTGCGATATTGTGGTTACGGGGAAAAGACGAATGCTTCTTCATCAAGTCGGCTGGAGTCAACTCCTTAGGAAGTAAACCATAATTCCACAATTCGATACTGCGGTCATATACTCGCATCTGGATAGCTGGACCCGTGTAGTCTTTGTGAGCCAGTGAGTTGTATATCAACTCACGCAAAGCTTTCTCTGGTATTTCCAATTGCTCCACACGCTGCAATCCTTCGTAATGGATTGGGGATAGTAGATATTTTGTACGAAGCGTGTCAACTACCCGACTTGCCATCTGAATGATGTTACCCTCCAGCATATCTTGTACTATCAAGTCACTTTCATCGGTATGAAAACGTCCTATCTTGAAAACGGCAGACGGAAAAAACTGTCCCACGTGCTTTCCGAAAAGCAGAATGGCTGCATTCTTCAGTTCTCCCTCTTTGGTGAACAAGCCCAAATTACGCAGTACATCCTCGGTGCTTGCATCGGCCTCTTCCTCATCCATACGACCAGCCTTGATGCTGCAATGCAAGAAATAATTGATAGCATTGCGGTCTATGTCATCAATAGTAGCTCCATATACAGGAATGTCATCCCAAGAATGTCCCATCTTCTGCATGATGAACTGCTGTAGAGCCAGTCCTTTCAGTTCTTGTTTGGTAGAACCGCTACGATAGTGATATGTTCCCTTGTAGGCGATTGGCACATTACTTGGTGTCACCACAATCTCGATGTATTCTTTTCCTCCCTCTGTAAGTAGGTTTACATCCTCTACGATGCCAAGGTAGTTTACGATCTTGTTTGGAATATCTTCCATCAGTTTCTTGGCATCAGGCAGGCCTATCACTTGCTTTTCATCGTTCACTCCGATAAAAATGCGACCACCTTGAGCATTGGCGAAACCGCATATCCATTTTAGATATTCGTTTCGCCAAGATTCTTTGTATTCTATATTTTGACTTTCACTAAGCATACTTTTTCTTCGTTAAAGCTTAAAACCCATTTCGGCAAGGTAGCTATTTACCTCACTCTCATACTCACTTACCTCTTTTGTTAATTTTGGTAGCGTATTTTCATACCGTTCCACAAGCGAAGCAACTTCTGTGCCAATTTGGTGAGTGACAGACTTCATCAATGCCATGCAACCACGAATGACAGTAGCGAGCCACTTACGATCAACAACAAGTGTTCTTATTTCATCCTCAGTGAGTGAGGCGTATTTCTCAACCACCTTATTTGTCATTTTTTTTGTCTGCTCTTTAATTTGAACTTTCAGTGAAGTCAATTCGTCATTTTTGTCTAGATACTCCTTAAACACAGCAAGTGTGTCAGGAAGAAGTGGACAATAGTGCTCAATTTCGCCAATTCTTCTCTTGATGTCTGTTATGTTAAATCTTTTCCAATCCTGGAAAATATCTTGATGCTCAGCAATAAAAGCATTTTTTGCAAGTTTGGCCTGCTGGTTGTTGCCTGGCATTTCTGCAAGAGCCAACAATATTTCCTTTTCCCCTTTTATAGGCTTCTTACAAGTTGCAGATTTGTATGCTATTCTAATCTCATTAACTTTGTCACAGCCATTGAAATCATCCTCATGCTCTTCTATTATTTCTTGTATCAAGGACTCAATTTCTTCTTGTTTTGCCTTAAGGGTATCAATATGATGCTTTTCGTCTGAAAAATATTCATCAAGTACGATATTTACAGGAAGAAGGTCGCATACAATCTCGTCATACATACAAGGTATCTCTTTAATTTTAGACTTCTTGCTATCATTATCGATGCCTTTATCCTTCTTATTCTTCTTTTCCTTGACTTCTTTAACCTTGATGGCTTTCACTTCTGGGTAAGTCCAACCGTCGTTTGAAATCATATAGCAGTCGTCCTGCATGGTGTCTGTCCAGTAATTTAGTAGGACATCATAGGTGTCGTAAGCATCCACAAGTCCACTATGTCCCATAGTTTTATCTAAGAGACTTTCTGACCAGTTGGCAATCAAGTCTTTTGGATGGACACCTTGGTTGATAGCCATCATCTTAGGTTCAACATCTTCTTTCCATCCATTTAATACCTTTGCAAAAGCCTCTCCTTGTGCTTTATAGGAAGAATCGTTGTCAATGACATCATTGATGTCTTCTTTTTTAGGCATTAAAGAATAGTACCCATTGTTGGCACTATGGAAAAGTTCATCCTTCAAAGTTGGGCAAGCCTTCCAAAAGATTTCCATATTTTCTCTAATTTCCGCAACACTATAATTTAATATTTTTTATAAGCACCTGAGCAACAAA
>ERZ779869.2466-NODE-2466-length-15226-cov-3.902380_pt1 | contig 15226 bp, 15 predicted proteins | sample MGYA00511557_ERZ779869 | MGnify/ENA primary metagenome ERZ779869 (study PRJEB29588, sample SAMEA2154620) | human gut metagenome | biome: human gut; feature: human-associated habitat; material: faeces | place: Denmark | collected 2008/2010 ...
TATATGATGAATTATCATACTGATGTTTTTTAAAACCATCTACTGCTTCGGCAGGAGCACCAAAAATTTGCGTTTCACGCGTTTTTACTTCTACAAAAGTTAAAACATCTTCATCTTGAAGATATTTAGACATTTTAACGTAGTCTTCAGTTTTCTTCCTTGCTCTTTTTGTTTCAATCGCAATTATATCAATTTCCCCACCTTTGCACTTATAGTTTGTCGTTAGTATTTTATACCCATTCTTCTTTAAATATATAACAGCAAGTTTCTCACCAAATTTTCCATACTCATTGTGCTTAGCCATTATATTCTTCCTTTACAAAATGTTTAATAAATGTTTTTCGGTGCAATTCACAAGGCCCATATTTTTTTATTGCCTCAATGTGTTCTTTTGTCCCATACCCTTTATGCTTGGCAAAATTATATCCGGGATATTTATCAGCAATTTGTGTCATTAAGTTATCTCGATAAACTTTTGCAACAATGCTTGCACAAGCTATTGAATAGCTTTTCATATCTCCCTTAATAATTGATTCCTGCTTTATTGTCGGCGCTAGGTCACTTAAAGATACCGCATCTATTAACACAACATCTGGCTTTACACTTAAACCATTGACTGCTTTAACCATTCCCATTTTGGTTGCATTTAAAATATTTATTTTATCTATTGTTTTAGGATCAATTTCAACTATACTAAAGCTAAGTGCTAATTCTCTTATTTTTTTATCTAAGATTATTCTTTTCTTTTCGCTTAACTTTTTACTATCATTAACTCCATCAATAATATTATCAAGTGGCATTATAACACTAGCACACACAACTGGACCCGCAAGTGGTCCTCGGCCAACTTCATCCATACCAGCAATAAATTTCGCCCCTAAGTTAAGCCACCGATTTTCATATTCAAGCATATTTATTTTATCTTTCATTTGTTGTATAATCCTTTGGAGATTCTAAACTAATCTTCCCAATTCTTCCTTTTCTAAAATCATCAATTATAGCACTGCTTGTTCGTTCTAGGTCAACTTCTCCACCTTTTACTACATATCCTCTAATCTTGCCTATCTCCGTTAAAATTTGAGATGCATTTTTTTCACAGTTTAACTTGTACCTGTTTTCTAATTGCTGTGGCGCAATTAAAATTAACTTTTTAACTAACTCTTCAGCCAATTCGCAAATTGATAAAACGTTATCATTAATGGAACCAATAAATGCCAAATTTTTTGCCACTTTGGGGTCTGAAATTTTCGGAGCAAGTGTTCCTGCATTATCCATCAATTCTATACCATTTTTTATTTTTATCCAAGAAGAGGACCTTGTTATACCGGCTAAATTGCCCGTTTTTGACAGGTAAGCCCCTCCTAGAGTGTTTAATAGGGTTGACTTTCCGGTGTTAGGAACCCCCACAATTGCAATTCTAATTTTACCCAAAACGCCCCTGCTTTTTTGCTTTTCTTGTTTGGTGTTTGTCGCCTTATTTATTGCTTTAAATATCACATTCTTACAAGAACTTTTAGTAGCATCAATAATTTCACAAATCTTTCCCTTTCCTTCAAAGAATTTCTTCCACTCTTTGTTTATTTCAGGATTTGCCATATCACACTTGTTTAACACATAAATTATCTCTTTACCAGATATAATATTTTCAAGGGACCTATTAATGCAAGAATATGGAGCTCTTGCATCTAGTACGCAAATAACTGCATCAATAATTTTTAGCGAACTTTCAAGTTCTCTAAAACTCTTTTGCATATGCCCTGGAAACCAGTTAATACTTAATTTGCTATCACTCATTTTCTCTCTTCCTAATTTACTTTAATAAGTCTGGTCGTCGTTTTTCGGTAATTTCTTGACTTTTTTCCGCTCTCCATTTTTCTATTGCTCCATGATTGCCAGTTAATAATACATCTGGAACAAAGTGTCCTTCAAATTCCCTTGGATGCGTATATTGCGGATATTCCAATTTACCACTTGCAAAGCTTTCTTCTTTTAAGCTTTCTTTATTGCCAATTACACCATCTATATACCTACTAACAGCATCTACAAGAGCCATTGCAGGAATTTCTCCACCAGTAACTACAAAATCTCCAAGCGATACTTCTTCATCTATATAGTTATCAATTACTCGTTGGTCAACACCCTCGTAGTGGCCACATAAAATGATAAGATGGTCCAATCTTGAAAATTCTTCAATTAATTTTTGGTCAATTTTTCTTCCCCTTGGAGACATATATATTTTTTTTGCACTCTTATAGTTGGGTATGCTTTTAATTGAATCACAAATTGGTTGTGGTGTCATAACTAGCCCTGCACCACCACCAAAAGGATAGTCATCACATTTTTTGTGCTTATCTTTCGAATAATCTCTGATATTTATTATATTAATTTCCAAAATATTATTGGAAACTGCTCTCTGTATTAAACTTGTTTTAAGTGGCATAAACATCTCAGGGAAAAGTGATAATATGTCTATTTTCATTCTACAATTACCTGTTCCATTATTTTTGAATTTACAATTAATTTTTTTTCTTTTAAATCTACATTTGTAACTAGCCCATCTATGCAAGGAAATAAAACCTCTTTTTTCCCATTGTTTATATAATACACATCTTTACTTCCAAAATTTTGAATATCTTCTACCACTCCGTATATTTTGCCCAGCTCATCTTCTACCGTGAGCCCAATTATATCATCCATAAAATAATCACCATCTTTTAAGGTTTTAGTTGCAATCTCACGGTTTATAAGCAGATGCTTACCACGAAGCAATTCTGCATCATTTCTTTGTTGAATTTCATTAAAGCAAATGTAAATAAATCCTTCTCTGAAAGATAAAGACTTGAGAGTATAGGTTTTGTTATTAATAACAAAATCTTTTACATTAGCAATTATATTTAAATCATCTAAAAGTGGTTTAACTTTTAATTCACCTTTTATGCCTTGAGGCTTTAGTATTTCTCCAATTGATATATATGACATAATCTGATCTCCGCAAATCATTATAATACATAACTAAACTTATTTCAAATAAAAAAATAAAAAGAAGAATAATTAATCCTTCTTTTTATTTGTCATTGATTTTAATAACACAATATTTGTTTTTTGCTTTCGCAACTGACCTAATTAAAGTTCTAATAGAATTCGCAATTCTTCCATTTTTCCCTATAACTTTTCCTATGTCACTTGAATCCACTGTCACAAAATAAGTTGTGCATTTCCCATCATCTCTAGACTCGATTTTTACCAAATCTGGCTTTTCCACTAATTCTTTAACTATAAACTCCAACAATTCTTTCATAAAAGTCTTCCACCTTTAATTACTTTGTTGTTTTTTTTGTAGACTTAGCGGTCTTTTTACTTGCATTTGTTTTTTCAATGCCATTTTTCTTCAAAATTGCTTTAACAGTTTCAGTTGGTTCTGCGCCATTGTTAAGCCACTTTTGAGCCTTTTCAGCATTAATAACTACATCGCCATTTTCAACAAGTGGGTTATAAGTGCCAATTTGGTCAACGTATTCACCCGATCTTGACTTTCTTGAATCTGATACTACAATTCTGTAGAAAGGAGTTTTTTTATCTCCAAGTCTTGTAAGTCTTATTTTAACTGCCATTTTAATTTTCCTCCGTTTTTGTACTTTATATTAAAAACTTTCGTTTTAAATATCTACTTAAAAATTATATTTTGCACCAAATTTGCTAAGAAGCTTATTCATTTTCCCGTTATTCATATTCTTCATTAGCTGTTTGGTTTGTTCATATTGTTTTAATAACATATTTACATCTTGAATAGATGTTGCACTACCTTCTGCAATACGCTTTTTTCTTGAACCTTTAATAATGTCAGGGTTTTCTCTTTCTTGTGGGGTCATCGACTGAATTATCGCTTTAAATTTTCCAATCTTTTTTTCGTCTATTTGTTGACCATTAAGCTTTGCTCCAAGCCCCGGGATCATTCCAACCAAATCTGTTAAGTTACCCATTTTTTGAACTTGTTCAAATTGAACCAAAAAGTCGGTTAAAGTAAATGAATTTTTACGCATCTTCTCTTCTAGTTCTTTCATTTGCTTTTCATCTACCGTTTGTTCCACCTTTTCAATTAAAGATAAAACATCGCCCATTCCAAGAATTCTAGAAGCCATTCGATCTGGATAAAACTGTTCTAAATCAGAAACTTTTTCTCCTACTCCACAAAATTTAATAGGTTTACCAGTAACAGCCTTTATGCTGAGTGCTGCACCACCACGAGTATCACCATCTAATTTTGTTAAGATAACACCCGTTATATCTAGTTTACTATTAAATTCCGATGCAAGATCTGCAGATTGTTGACCAGTCATTGCATCTACGGTAAGCAATATTTCTGTTGGATTAACTGCCTTTTTAATCTCAACCAACTCATTCATAAGCATTTCATCTATTTGAAGTCTACCAGCGGTATCAATTATAACAACATCTAACCCATTCTTTTTAGCATAAACAACACTATTTAGAGCAATTTTAACTGGGTTAATCTGACCTTCTTCAAAGAAATCTACACCAGCATTTTTGCTAACAACTTTTAGTTGATTAATAGCTGCAGGACGATATATATCACAAGCAACTAATAGTGGTTTTTTGCCTTGTTTTTTTAAATAAAGACCCAATTTGCCACACATAGAAGTTTTGCCAGCACCCTGTAAACCACACATTAATATTATTGTTGGTGGAGCTGAACTTATTGCAAGCTTAGAATTTTGACCGCCCATTAATTCAGTGAGTTCATCTCTAACAATTTTTATTACTTGTTGCGCTGGCGACAAACTTTCTAAAATCTTTTCACCAACCGCTTTTTCAGTAACTCTATTGATGAAATCTTTGGCAACCTTATAATTAACATCAGCCTCAAGCAGTGCCACTCTTATTTCTCTCATCGCATTTTTTATTTCAAGCTCAGTCAACCTACCACGTTTGGTAAGTTTTGAAAATATATGATTAAGTTTTTCATTTAAACTTGAAAAAATTGCCACGATTATTAGATTCCTTTTACTTGTTCAATAAGTTTTTGCTTATCTTCTTCAGTAATATTTAGTGTTTTTATAAATTTTATAACATCATTTTTGTTTGTAACTTTGTTAAGAAGAGATTCATATGCTTCTAATTGTTTAACAGACTTTTGAATACAATCAAAAACCGCTTGTCTTGTCATATTAAATTCAGTCGCAATTTCTGTTATAGACAAGTCATATAAACAGTAGTTCTCTGTTATCCGCTGTTGTTTTTCAGTTAAAAGTACTCCATACTCATCTATTAATTCATTTAAATGAACCTTATTAATTAATTCCATAAAAACACTACCTGTAAAGTTGTTTCACTTTACAGGTAGTATTATACACATACTAAACAAATTTGTCAACATTAAAATTAAAAATTATAAAATACTATCAACAAATTCCTTTGCATTAAATTCCAACAAATCATCTATGCCCTCACCAACGCCAATATATCTTATTGGAATTCTATAATTTTCTTCAAGTCCAATTAAAAATCCTGCTTTACTTGTTCCATCTAGTTTTGTTACAACAATATCGGTTATGCCAACAGCTTCATTAAACGCATCAAGTTGATTAAAGGCATTTTGTCCTGTTGTTCCATCAATAACCAAGAACTTTCGGTATTGTGCTTCTGAGTATTCCCGCTCCACTATTCTATTTATTTTCTTTAATTCTTCAATAAGATTACTTTTATTGTGTAATCTTCCTGCTGTATCAATAATTACAACATCTGCATTTTTTGCCTTTGCTGATTTTATTGTGTCAAAAACAACTGCACCAGCATCTGTACCCTCTTCACTTCGTACTATCCTTACCTTTGCTCTATCAGCCCATACTGATAACTGATCACTTGCGGCAGCTCTAAAAGTGTCTGCTGCCGAAATGATAACTTGTTTTTTCTTGTCTGTGAACATATTTGCTAGTTTACCAATTGTTGTTGTTTTCCCAACCCCATTGACACCGACAACCATTATGCAAAGTGGATATGAGAATTCTTCTGCTTGGCCCAATTGCAATTTTTCAACCAAAATTTCCTTTAATATTTGCTTTGCAACTTCAGGTTTTTTAGTTAACCTTTCTTTTGCCCTTTGTCGCATTTCTTGAATTATTGAATCAACAGTAGTCGGATCTATGTCGCTTGAAATTAAAACAAATTCCAACTCTTCAAAAAAATCTTCATCAAGTTCATTTTTGGAAAAAATATATTTTAACTTTTCACTAAATGCTGTTTTTGTCTTTTTTAAACCATTTATTAATTTACTAAAAAAACCCATAATTCATTCCTTTAATTAGCCTTTGATGTATGTTTTATAGCATCCGACAACTGTACAGAAACTACTTTTGAAACACCACGTTCTTCCATCGTTACACCATAAAGAGTATCTGCAAGTTCCATAGTTGGTTTACGGTGTGTAATTACAATAAACTGTGTATAACTTGAAAATCTTTTTAAATATTTTGCAAATCTTTCTACATTCGCATCATCCAAAGCCGCTTCAATTTCATCTAGTACACAGAATGGCATTGGCCTTAACTTTAAAATTGCAAACAAAATTGCAATTGCTGTTAGAGCACGCTCACCACCACTAAGTAAAGTTATATTTTGCAATTTTTTACCAGTTGGTTCAGCCGCTATTTCTATACCGCACTCTAAGCAATTATCTGGGTCAGTTAATTTAAGTTCTGCCCTACCACCACCAAATAATTCCTTAAATACACCTTGGAAGTTGCTATTAATTTTATTGAATTCAACCTTAAACCTGCCCTCCATTTCACTAGTTAAGCCATCAATAATTTTGGTTAAATCTTGTTCGGCATTAACAAGGTCGTCACGCTGTGCGTTAAGGTCTTTAAATCTCTCGCTCACTTCGTTTAATGATTCTATCGCGTTTACGTTTACATTTCCTAATGAAGATATTTGCTTCTTTAATTTTGTACTTTCTTGTAAACCTTCTTCAATATTATGATTTTCTACCTTATATTGAAGAGATGTTGTATACGTTAAGCCATATTCTTCCCAAATTCTTTCTTGCATTACCTCTATATCAGAATCAATTTTTATAAGCGAACTTTCTTCTTTAAACTTTCGATCATTTGCACGTTGTATCTCATTACTTAATATTAACTTTTGTTCAGCTAAAATAGATAGCCTGTTAGACAAATCTTTTTTAATTGTATCAAAACTTGCAAGTTTATCTCTTACTCCTTGCAATTTTTCTACATTATCTTGGTAGGCCTTTTTATCTACTACGCTAGCAAATTGATTTTCGTTAACACCAAGTTCTTTTAAGCACTGTTGCATTTCTATTCTTGCTTGTTTTATTGTATTATTAACAGAATCAATCTCATCATTAATCCTTAATATTTCAGCATCAATTGAAACAAGTTCACTTTCTGCAGACGCCCTATTAACTTTTAATTCGGTCAAGCTTTCAGTAATACTATCCTTCTTTTGTTTTAACAAGTATAATTCAGGGTTTTTAGTAGCACCTTCCTGAACCTTACCACTGTCTAAATCATTTTGATATTTTTCAAAAGCCATTAGCCTTTCGTTTAACGAACTTTTGCTTTCTTTTATTTGTTTAATATTCTCATTGCACTTTTCTTCTTCTGCTTTAAGTGATGCTAACAACTCGTTAAATTTAATTACTGATTCGTTTTCTTTTGCAATTTCAAGTTCAATATTGTGTAATTCGACATCAAATGATTCTAGCTTTTTATCAAAATTTTCTTGCTGTTGTTTAATTTGTTCTAATTCTTTCTCTTTTTGTTCCTTTAATTTAGTTAGTTCAACTACTTGCCTTTCAGCATCAGCAATTTCTCGTTCTCTTCCAATTAAAGATACTGCAATAACCTTTTTGCTACCACCGGACATTGTTCCGCTTGGACTAATAACATCTCCTTCGAGCGTAACTATTTTAAATGTATACTTAGTTGCCTTCGCAAGCATAACAGCAACATCCATGTCTTCAACAATAACGGTAGCGCCAAGAAGAGAACTAAATACATTTGAATATTCTTTATCAAACAAAATTAATTCATCGGCTATACCACATACTCTTGGAGTCTTTTTAATTAAATCTTTAATTTCATCGGTAATTTTTCTTGGTTTAACGCTGGTTATAGGTAAAAATGTTGCTCTGCCAATATTATTGGCTTTTAAATATTCAATAACATATTTTGCATCATTTTCATTTTTTGTTACGATATTTTGTACCGAACTACCAAGAGCCATATCAATAGCAGTTTCATATTTTTGTGGAACCTTCATAAGTCTTGCTACAACATTTATAAATTTGCCCGCTAATGTTGAGTTGGATTTGGCATCTTGCAATATTTTTTTGATTGATGCCTGATATCCTTCATTCTCTTTTTGCATTGCTTTAAGTAAGTTGACCTTACTTGTTCCACTATGAATTTGTCCTATTAGCTCTTTAATTTCATCTTCAATACTTGCCTGTTTATATGCTAGTTTTAAATTGTTTTGTTTTTCCTCTTTTTGCTTTTCAATTTGATTATTTTTAGCTGTATTTAATTCCTTGATCGTAGCATGCAATTTGTTTAATTGAGAAGTATAATTTTCGAACTTTTTACCATATTGTTCATTGTTTCTATTTGCTTCATCTTCTCTTTCATCAAGCGATTTTATTTCTGCTCGCAAACTAGAAATTTGAGCCTTTATGTCACCAAGTTTTCCTAGGTTTTCAACCAGCTTTTGTGTCTCTTCTTCATTCTTGTTTTCTAATGTATTAATTTTTGATGTTATATCATTTAATTCTTCAGTCTGGGTTTCTATTTTCTTAGCCAATTCTTCTAATACAATTGATTTCAATTTTTTTGTATTGTTATTTCTGTCTAACGATTCTTTCAACTCCGCAAGATTTTTATTTAAAGATTCCACTTGGACTGTCAGTCTGTTTTTTGTATCAGCTAAAGTGCTTATCTTTTCTTGTAATAATCGGCTTTCACCAGCTTGTTTTTCAAGTCCAACCGTTAAAGACAATAGTTCATCTCTTAACCTTTCAATTTCTCCATCGGTTTCAGCAATTTTGCCAGATGTTTCACCGTATTCAGAAACCGTTTGATCAAATTCAGCAGTCTTTAATGTAATTTCTTCATTAATTCCATTAAGTCTATTTGTTATTTCTTCTTTGTTAGAACTAGAGCTATCGTATTGATAAATATAGTTATTAATTTCAACAGTCTTTAGTCTTTCTTTATACTCTAAATATTTTTTTGCTGTTTCTGCTTGTTTTGTTAATGGATCGATTTGTATTTCAAGTTCATGCAATATATCATCTATTCTTATTAAATTTTCCTTAGTGTTGTTAAGTTTTTTCAGCGATTCAGCCTTTCTATTCTTTAGTTTAGAAATACCTGCGGCTTCTTCAAATACCGCACGCCTATCTTCAGGTTTGGCACTTAAAAGTTCATCAATTCTACCCTGTCCAATAATAGAATAACTTTCTCTGCCTACACCACTATCTCGCAATAGTTCAGATATATCTTTTAGTCGGCAAGGTGTTTTGTTAATAGCATAACCACTTTCGCCTGAACGATATAGTTTTCTGGTTAGCACCACTTCATCATAGTCACAAGCAAAAATTTTTTCAGTATTATCAAAATATAAAGAAACTTCCGCAAAACTTTGTGGTTTTCTTTTCTCCGTTCCATTAAAAATAACATCTTGCATAGTAGAACCACGAAGGGCCTTTGCACTTTGTTCGCCAAGCACCCACCTAATTGAATCAGCAACATTACTTTTGCCACAGCCATTTGGTCCAACTATACCTGTTACACCAGATTCAAACTTAACTTGAACCTTATCTGCAAACGACTTAAAGCCATATATTTCCATCTTTTTAAATTTCATATTTTTTACCTAATAATTTAAACCTTTGTAAGTTTCTTTAGTGCTTCTTCAGCAGCAAGTGTTTCTGCTTGTCGTTTAGAACTTCCGACACCCTTCCCAACAGCAATTCCATTTACTATGCAAGTTGCTGTAAATACTGGATTGTGGTCTGTTCCGGATTTGCAGGTCGTATACTTTACCGACCCATTTTTAAATTGCTCTTGTAAATAAGACTTCGCATCTTCAAGATTTTTAAGTTTTTCCATCTCATTTACAACAGCAAGAAAATTTTTGTCTACAAATTTTTTTGCATTTGCCAAACCACCATCAATAAATATTGAACCAATAACCGCCTCTACCATATCTGCCTTCATATTATCTGTAATGTTTGCCCTATTGTTAGACCCTGCATATCGCAAAAATTTCACAAGCTCTAAATTATCTGCTATTATTGATAAAGGCTTCATAGAAACAATTCTAGCCCTAAGTTTAGATAATTGCCCCTCGTTGTAATTCATATCATGGTAAATTCTTTCGCTAATGATGGTGCTTAAGACAGTATCACCCAAAAACTCCAGCCTTTCATTGCTTGGAACATTGTTTATATTTGCAAAACTAGAATGTGTAAGTGCATTTTCAAGTAGTTTTCTGTTCTTGTAATGATACCCTATTATTTGTTCAATTTCTTTTATTTCATTTTCTTTAAACATGTATTTGCCCCCATTATTCTGGCTTAAGATTTTGCAATTCTGTTTCCAAATCATTAACAAACCCAGCCAAATAAACTTGCCTGCACAAAGTAATTGACCCTAAAATTGCAACTCTATCCGATGAACCATGTGACTTAATAACAACTTTTTTACACCCTAAGAATGGTGAACCACCAATCTTATTAAAATCTACTGCGTCCTTAATTCCTTTTAGAGATTTTTTTAGTAATAGATAACCAAGTTTTGCCCTTAGTCCACCACCCTTAATTGATTTCTTTAACGATTTTAAGAAAAACAGACCAGTACCTTCACTTGCCTTAAGAGCTACATTCCCAGCAAACCCATCAGATACAACAACGTCGTAATCTCCACTAAGCAAATCTCTGGCTTCCATATTTCCGACAAAGTTAATCTCTTTCATTTCTTTTAAAAGTGTAAATGCCTCGTGTGTTAGTTCGTTACCTTTTTTGTCTTCAGTTCCAACATTTAATAATGCTACTTTTGGATTATCAATATTAAACATCTTTCTCATATATATTGAACCCATAAGTGCAAATTGACACAGAAACTCCGGTTTGGAATCCATATTAGCACCACAATCTATAAGCATTGTTTTTCCGCCAGTTAAATTAGGAAGTAATGGCGCAAGGGCAGGTCTTTTTATTCCACTTAATCTACCAAGTTTTAATAATGCACCAGTTAAAACGGCACCAGTACTTCCTGCCGAAACAAGCCCAGCTATATCTTCGTTTGGATTATTGTTAATATAATCTATACCAACAACCAAAGAACTATCTGTTTTCTGTCTAATTGCTGTTGTTGGAGATTCATTATTTGTTATTACTTCTGTTGCGTTTAATAATTTTATTCTATTACCGCTATAACCCTGCTCTTTAAGCAATTGGGTTAACACATCTTCTTTACCTGTTAAAATTACTTCAACATCTTCAAATTTGTTAACTGCAAGTATTGCACCAGCAACAATCTCTTCTGGTGATTTATCTCCGCCAAAGCCATCTAATACAATTTTCATTTATTACACTCCTAAATTTGCTACAATTATACATAAATAATTATAACTTAAACAGTTGGTATTTACAAACAATTTTTATGCAAAAAATAAAAGCACTCTAAAATATAGAGTGCTTAAAGTTTATTAAATTAAAGGTAGGAATTACTTGTTCTTCTTGTCTGAAGAAACTTCAATTTTCTTTTGACCATCATAATAACCACATTTAGCGCATACACTATGTGCAACTTTTGGTTGATGGCATTGTGGACAATCTACAACTGTTGGCGCATTTGCTTTCCAGTTTGCAATTCTTGATCTTCCCTTTGATTTAGAAATCTTACTCTTTGGAACTGCCATTGTTTTTCCTCCCTTGCTTATTATTTCATAAAATGCTTTAGTATTATATTACATACACTTTAATTTGTCAATTAGAAATTAAAAATTTTAGTTATTTAATTAGTTCTTCGGTTTGCTTAGCAATTACCAACTCTTCATTGGTTGGTATTATATAAACTTTCACCTTAGAGTCTTTACCTGTTATATCCCACTCTTTACCACGTGGTGCAGAATAATTCTTCTCGTTGTCGATATGTATACCAAAGAAATCCATATTGTCACATATCATTTCGCGTAATTCTGGTGTATTTTCACCAACACCCGCTGTAAACACAAGAGCATCTAAACCATTCATAGCAGCAACATAACTTCCAATATATTTTTTTACTCGATATGCATACATATTTAATGACAATTGAACACTTTCATTATTAATATTTGCTGGGTCAGTAAGTTCTCTCATATCAGAAACTCCATTGTTGATGGCGTGTATTCCACTTTCTCTGTTGAATTTTTTGATAACTTCACTAACCGTTAAATTTTCTTTTTTACATAAAAATTCTACAACACTGGCATCAATATCGCCACATCTTGTGTTCATCATAATTCCTTCAAGCGGAGTAAAGCCCATAGAAGTATCCACACTCTCGCCATTTTTTACGGCAGTAATAGAAGCCCCTGAGCCAAGATGACAAGTAATTATTTTAAGGTCTTTTACATCTTTGCCCATCATTCTTGCACATTCTCTTGAAACAAAGTAATGGCTTGTACCATGTGCTCCGTACTTACGTATTCCATATTTTTCATAATATCTATTGTCAATCGCATATCGATATGCATAATCTGGCATCGTTTTATGAAAACCAACATCAAAAACTGCCACACTAGGAATTTTAGGCGCAATTTCTAAACATGCCTCAATACCAGCAATTCCACCTGGCATATGAAGAGGCGAAAAATCTATGCATTCTTTAAATTCTGCCAAAACCTTTTCATCTACAATAACAGGGTCAAAGAAGTGTGGACCAGCATTAACAATTCTATGTCCAAAAGCGTCTACTTCTTTAATGGATTTCACTACACCTATTTCATCATCAGTGATAGTTTTTATTAGCAACTCCATACCTTGTTTGTGGTTTGCAATTGGTGCAAAAATCTTTTCTGTTTTGCCTTTTGCTGTATATTTAATAAAAGATGCATCATCACCTTCACCAATTCGTTCTACATTTCCCTTTGCCAATACTTCTTCAGTTTTAGTGTCTAGTAATTGGAATTTAAGCGAACTGCTTCCTGCATTAAGAACTAATATTTTCATAAAAATTTCTCCTACTTTGCTGTTTGTAATAATGTTATTATAGTTGTTAAATAAATTTCTTCAGCCGTTGCCCCACGACTTAAATCATTAACAGGTTTGTTTAACCCTTGAATAATTGGGCCTACTGCCCTTTTGCCTGTTATGTGCTGAACAAGTTTATATGCAATATTTCCTGCATTAATATCAGGGAATATTAAAACATTTGCTCGACCTTTTAGAATGCCATTTGGAGATTTGCGTTTTGCAACTTCTGGTATTATTGCAGCATCTGCTTGAATTTCACCCTCAATTATCGTTTTATTGTCTAGTGCTTTAAACATCTCTACGGCTTTTTTAATTTTTAATATATTCTCGTCGTCAGTTTTTTCTGATGCAGTTGAATAGGACAACATAGCTATTCTTGGCTTGATATTACATAACTTTTTGGCAGAATCACGGCTAGCAAGTGCTATTCCTGCAAGTTCATCAGCCGTTGGATATGGATTAACTGCGCAGTCTGAAAATATCATAAAACCATTTTCGCCAAATTCACTATTGTCAGGCATTTCCATAATAAAGCAACTTGATGCTTTTAAAATATCCTTGCGTTGTTTAATAATCTGAAAGGCTGGACGCATAACATCTGCCGAGTGCAATACACTACCAGCAACAACACCATCAACTATGTCTAACTTTAATAACATACAAGCATAGTACATTGGCTGTTTTATTAACTCATTTGCCTTTTCTTGTGTTAATCCCTTTTCTTTACGAAGTTCATAAAGTTTATCTGCCAAGTCTTTTTGTTCATCTGTTTCTTTTAATGGGTCAATTATAGATACTTTTTCAACTACCTGTTTAGATAATAAATTTTCAATTTTATTTTTATTGCCCAAAAGTACTACCTTGCAACTATTGTTTTTTACCAACATTTCAACTGCGCCGGCAACTCTTTTCTCCTCGCCTTCTGGAAAACAGATGGTCTTCTTATTGAATTTTTTTGCCCTTTCTATTAAATCATTAAACTTATCTTCCACGCTTCTTGTATCTCCACTTGTTTTTTTTCTATTTTTAGTATATTATAAATTATAATCCTAATGCAAAAAATAATCAATCAAAAGTGAGAATTTTATGAAATTTACTGCAATAATATGTGAATTTAACCCACTAACACTTGGACACATTCACTTAATTAAAAAAGCAAAAGAATTAACTGGTGAACCTATTCTTTGCCTTATGAGTGGCAATTTTGTTCAACGTGGAGAACCTGCCATCTTAAATAAAAATCTTCGTGCAAAACACGCAATTCTAGCCGGTGCTGACATTGTAATAGAATTGCCTGTCTGTTATTCTCTTTCAAGTGCTCCAGATTTTGCATTCGGTGCAATAAATATTTTAAATAAATTAGGTAGCATTAATCACCTAATATTTGGATCGGAATGTGGAGATGTTGAAGCACTTAAAACAGAAGCTGAAAAACAAGTGTGCGAAAATGAAAATGAGTTAATTAAATTGAACTTAAAAACAGGAAAATCGTTTGCTTCTAGTGCAATAACAAACCCAATGTTTTCTTTACCAAACAATATACTTGCTATAGAATACTTAAAACAAATAATTTTAACTAAATCTAAAATAATTCCCATAACAATCTACCGAGAGAATAATTATAACAACGATTCTTTAACGACAAAACTCCCTAGTGCATCTTCAATAAGGAAACAAGTTAAAGATAATAATTTTAATTTAATTGATATTGCACCAGAGTTTATTATCAATGATTTACGAAATCATTCTATAACTAATTATAACAATTTACTAACAATTGTAAATTATTCAATTCTATCACATTCAACAAACGAAATTGGAATGATTAATGGTGTTAAAGAAGGACTTGAATACCGCATAAAAAAATGCTTTAATACTAATATGTCTTTTTATGAAAAAAACGGCGTAAAATGGGTAAAGGAAGCAACTCTTACAGAGGCCTTTCCC
>ERZ779869.2470-NODE-2470-length-15211-cov-10.095144_pt1 | contig 15211 bp, 15 predicted proteins | sample MGYA00511557_ERZ779869 | MGnify/ENA primary metagenome ERZ779869 (study PRJEB29588, sample SAMEA2154620) | human gut metagenome | biome: human gut; feature: human-associated habitat; material: faeces | place: Denmark | collected 2008/2010 ...
TCAAGACAAGGAGGAACAATCAGTTGAATCAGTCAAAAGAAATGGTAAAGCTTGCAGTCGAGGCTTTGGAAGAGAAAAAAGGCGAAGACGTAAAAATTATTGACATTGAGGGCGTTTCCGTGATCGCGGATTACTTCGTTCTCGCAAGCGCTTCCAATGCAAACCAGACACAGGCTTTAGTTGACAATGTAGAGGAAAAGCTTTTCAAAGCCGGTTATGAGTGTCATCAGAAAGAGGGAAGCATGAGCTCCACATGGGTCCTTATGGATTACGGCGATGTGATCGTGCATGTTACCGTTAAGGCCGACCCGATGTTTGAGCGTGACGGGTACGATGTTACCATCCATGTGCCCATCACCTTCAGCCAGGCTGTGCTGGGCGATGACGTTGAGGTGCCCACCGTGGATGGCCGCATTGTGCAGCATATCCCCGAAGGCACCCAGAGCGGCACCAAGTTCCGCCTGCGCGGCCAGGGCATCCAGTACCTGAACGGCCGCGGCCGCGGCGACCAGTATGTGATCGTCGATGTTGAGATCCCTAAAAAGGTCACCCGCGCCCAGCGCGAAGCCCTGAAAGCTTTTGAGGACAGCATGAAAGAGGATAACTACGAAAAGCGCAAGGGCTTCTTCAAGAACCTGCGCGACCGTTTCTCGTAATGCAATAACATGCCCCCGCCTGGTAATGCAGACGGGGGTGTTTTTGTATCAGTTAATTATAGCAATATCACGACCTCTTTATGTGATTTTTACATAGATGATATCATTCTCTAACCTAAAAAGATAGAGGAAAAATGAGAAAAGTAAAGTGCAGTAAGGCTAATATTGCACTTTCGCCAATCATCATGTATAATAAAACTGTCTGTAAGCAACCTAAAGCAGGGGAGGGCTTCATGCAAAAAATCAAAGATTTCTGCAAGCGGCACCGCCTGCTGTGGCTGACTTTGCTGGTGGCGCTGGCTGCTGCCGCTGTGGCCGCGTGGGCCGGGTTTGACCTTGGCCAGCGGGTGGATAACCAGCCGGTGTATGAAATCGTCAACGATGATTATACCCGTACCGTTGTAATTCCTGCCACGGCGGACGCTGCAACGCAGGATGACGGCACAACCGGGTTGTACCTGCCCGTTCCGCTCAAAAGCGGGCAGCGCATTTACGGGGTTCGGCTGGACCTGACCACCCATAATTGGGCATTCCGGCAGGGCACCCTGTACGCTGCACTGCTGGATGCCGATGGCAACGCCGTGGCGAACGGTGAGCTGGACTGCATTACCATTAAAGATAACACCTTTGCGGCCATCACGTTTGATGCGCCCTATACCGCCCCCGGCACAGCCGATGCCGAAGCGGACTATGACCTGGCAAACCCCAACATGACCCTGCGCCTGTGGTATACCCCCGGCGATGACTGGGATGTGTACCACCTGCTGGGCCTTTGGACGGATGCCGACACCAGCCAGCAGATGACCCGCCGGAATGCAAACGGCACAACGGATTCCATCGTCGGGCATCCGGCATTGCAGTATGTCATCAATGATTCCGGCAGCTGGTCCCATGTGATCTCCCGCCTGCTGGGCGTGCTGACCTTTGCGGCGGTGGTGGCGGGCTTTATCCTGCTCACCCACCGCGCCAAGCTGTGGCAGGTGGTGCTGGTGTGCGGTGCGGTGCTGGGCGTGGCGTTTGCCTTTTTAACGCCGCCCCTTGTCGGCCCCGATGAATACACCCACCTGGCCAAATGCTACCGCCAGTCCAGCACATTGCTGGGCCAGCCGGTGGCGGACGATGATGATATGCTGCTGGTGCGCAGCTGCGATGCTCCCTATTTCAAAAATCATACCGGTGATATCGGCATTTACGCTTACAAGGAAATGCTGGAACACCTGGGAGATGCGGGCTGCAGCGGTGAAACGACTGTCAGCTCCGATACCTATGTAACGGCGGACCCCATCAACAATACGCTCTACCTGGGTCAGATTGCCGGCATTACGCTGGCGCGCATGATGGGGCTTGGTTTCCATGGCATGCTGCTGTTGGGGCGGCTGTGCAACCTGGCGCTGTACCTGGCATTGGCTGCGGCTGCGGTCAATATTGCACCCCAGCGGCTGCGCGGCATTTTTGCCGGTGTGGCACTGCTGGCCCAGCCCTTGCAGCTGGCGGGCAGCCTTTCGGCTGACGCCGCCGTGCTGGGGTATCTCTTCTGCTTTACTGCGCTCTGCCTGACCCTGCGCACCCGCCCGGCCCGCTGGCCGGAAACGGTGGCTGCTGTGGTGCTGGCGGCGCTCATCGGCCCGGCCAAGGCAATTTATCTGCCCGCCGTGCTGCTGATCTTTATGATTCCCGATGCCAACCTTGCCTTGCCCGGCAAGCGCTGGCCGGTTGGCCCCATTGCCAAAGTTCTGGCGCTGGTGCTGGCCGCTATCGGCTGGGTGCAGGTCAATATGGGCGCTGCTTTGTATGCAGCCCGCGATGTGGATACCGTGGGCATCCTGCGCGCCGGTGGTGCCGCCGCGGCTGGCGCCGCTTTGCTGGCGCTGCTGTACTGGAAGATCCGCCGCGACCCCAAAAAGAAGAAAATCTTTTTGGGTGCCATTGCCGCGGTTGTGGTGCTGGCCATCCCGGTTGGGCTGTATAAGCTGACCCACATGTGGGGCGGCTTAACGCCGGAACAGCTGGTTGGCTCCATTCAGGAAAACGGCGATTCCATCTACACCTATTCCGCCGGGTATATCTGCCGCAACCTGCCCAATACGGCCAAACTGCTGCTGCGCTCTTTCAGTGCGCAGGGGGCGCAGTGGGTGCAGGGCGTGCTGGGCACTGCCCTGGGCGAACCCATTGTGTATACCGTGGATGCCAGCTGGGTGCTGGGGGTTGGCTCTATCCTGGCTTTGCTGGCCGCGGCGCTGCCGCAGGCGGGTGAGACCGTACCTCTGGGCCGCCGCACCAAAGCGGGCGTTTGGGGTATTGTTCTCTGCGTGATTGCCCTTTCGTTCGTCACGGCGCTCAACTGGACCCCCATCAATTACACCACTATTTTTGGCCTGCAGGGGCGCTACTGGCTGCCCGTGCTGCCGCTGGTGCTGGCGCTGGTGCACCACAACCGCACCTTTGCCGTGCAAAAGCCCGCAGAGCGCAAGGCGGTATTTGCCATGCTCTGCCTGACATCGTTCGTCATTCTGCAAGGCGCGGGTTTGTACGCGACCTTCCAGATGCCGTCATAAATTATCATTTTATACGTTTTGTATCATGCAGAAAGGAACATTACCATGACTGTTACCCGTAATACCATCATTGCCGAAATCCTGCAGAACGATCCTTCCCAGGGCTGCGTGCCCATCTTTTTGAACACGGGTATGCACTGCCTGGGCTGCATGGCTGCCCATGGTGAGACCGTGGAGCAGGCCTGCATGGTCCACGGTGTGGACCCCGACGAACTGTGCGCCGAACTGAATGACTACTTTGCACACCTGTAAGCCTGTGCCGCACCTGGATGCGCGGCTGGCCGCCGCGGCTGCCTATGTGCGGCCCGGCCATATTGCCGCCGATATTGGGTGTGACCATGGAAAACTCAGTGCATGGCTGGCGGGCAGCGGTTGCTGCCCGCTTGTTTTTGCATGTGATCTGCGGGAAGGCCCGCTGCAAAAAGCCCGCATGACCTGCGCCCCCTGGGCGGATAAGATCCAGTTCCGCCTCGGTTCCGGTTTGAGTGTGCTGCAGCCGGGGGAGGCAACGGAAATCATCATTGCCGGCATGGGGGCCGAAACGGTGCTGGAAATCCTGGATGCCGCCCCCTGGGTGAGGAACGAACAGTATAACTTTGTTTTTGTACCCGCCACCAAGCACAGCGTTTTGCGCAAGGGCCTTGCCCAGCGCGGCTTTGCCTTAAAAAGCGAGACACTGTGCCGTGCAGCCGGGCGGCTGTATACCGTGATCAACGCGCAGTATACCGGCCGGGCAGCGGAGCCCACCGGCCTTGCCTGCCTGTGCGGCAAAACGCAGGGCCAGCCCGAAGCCCAGGCCTACCGTGAACAGCAGCTGGTCAAACTGAAAAAATACCGCCTGGGCCTTGCACCCGGCCCGCAGGCGGATGGGGTGGATGCCCTGATACAGGAAATGGAGGATGGACTATGGCCGTAAAAGTACAACAGGTACTGGAAATTCTGGAACAGATCGCCCCGCCGGAGCTGGCTTGCAGTTGGGATAACGTGGGCCTTTTGGTGGATGCCGGACGCCCGGTCACCTCCATTATGACGGCGCTGGATATTACCGCCGATGTGGTGCGCGATGCCGCAGAAAGCGGGTGTGAGCTGATTGTAAGCCACCACCCGGTCATCTTTGACCCGCTGCGCCGCGTGACGGCGGAGGATGTGCCCGCAATGCTGCTGCAGAACGGCATTTCGGCCATCTGCATGCATACCAATCTGGATGCCGCTCCCGGCGGTGTGAACGATGTGCTGGCAGACCTGCTGCGCATTGAGAACCGCCGTGATTTCGCCGATAACTGCGGCCGCATCGGCACGCTGAACGTGCCCACCACGGCCCAACAGCTGGCCGAAACCTGCAGCCGGATGCTGCACACCCACTGCAAGTTTGTGGAAGCCGATCACCCGGTAGAAAAGCTGGCCGAAGTGAGCGGCGCAGGCGGCAGCTATTTGCAGCAGGCCATTGACGAGGGCGCAGACTGCCTGGTGACAGGCGAAGCCGCCCACCACATTGCCATTTTGGCAAAGCAGAAAGGCGTGGGCCTGGTTGTTGCCGGGCACTGGGGAACGGAACACCCGGTGGTGTTTGCCCTGGCGGATGCCCTGACCGAGCGCCTGCCCAAAGAAGTTACTGTGGCCCCCAGCCTGGCCGATGTTGACCCTTACAGCTACCTGTAACCCCTGCGGCGGCTGAACACTATGGGGTGGGATGAACCCATCCTGCCGCGTGAGAAGAATGCTGTTGTTTTCATAAAACCCTGCCCCAAAAGAAAAGGAGTACCACCATGGCATTGGATGCCGCGACCCTTGCGCTGGTCGCAAATGAACTGAACAGCACCCTGCTGGATGCCAAAATTGATAAAATTTTTGAGCCGACGCGAGATGAAGTGCTGATGACCCTGCGCACTCGCACCCAGACGTTCAAGCTGCTGCTGTCTGCCCGCAGCGGCTCGGCGCGTGTCTGCCTGACCAAAGAAAGCTTTGAAAACCCGCTCACCCCGCCGGGCTTTTGCATGCTGCTGCGCAAACACCTGACCGGTGGCCGTCTGACAGGGCTGCATATGGAACCCGGCGACCGCATTGTGTTTTTTGACTTTTTGTGCACCAATGAGATGGGCGACCTGGTAACCAATACCCTGGCTGCCGAGCTGATGGGCCGTTACTCCAACCTGGTGCTGATCCAGAGCGGTAAGATCATCGATGCCCTCAAGCGCGTGGATTTTGAGGACAGCGAGATCCGCCAGCTGCTGCCCGGACTGCCGTATACGCTGCCGCCCAAACCCAATAAGCCGGATTTTCTGGCAACCAGCGCCGCCGCCATGGTGGCCGCTGCCTGCGAAAAAGACCTGCCGGTGGCTTCTGCTTTGGGCAAAGCGGTTGGCAGTGTCGGCCCCGTTGTTGCGCGGGAGGCTGTGTGGCGTGCCTTTGGCGGCGAAACGCCCCTGCTGGCCTGTGACCTGGACGAAGCGCAGAAGCAGGCCCTGTGCGCCGCAATCGAAAACCTGAAGGATGAACACGCTGCAGGCGGCACCCCCACGGCGGTGCGCATCCCCCAGCCGGACGGTGTGAACAAGCCGGTAGAGTTCAGCTTTTTTATCCCGCAGCAGTACGGCAGTGCGGCCATTTTAACGCAGTACCCCACCTACAGCGAGCTGCTGGAGGATTATTACGCCACCAAGGACCGCGCCGAGCGGTTGAAGCAGAAGAGCCGCGAGCTGTACAAAGCGGTGCATAACCTGTACGAACGCGCTGTGCGCAAACAGTCCGCCCGGCGGGAGGAACTGGCCCAGAGTGAAAAAGCCGATACCCTGCGCCTGTACGGCGAGCTGCTGCAGGCCAACCAGTGGGCCATCCAGAAAGGCGACCGCCAGGCCACCGTGCAAAACTACTATACCGGCGAGGATGTGACCATCCGCCTGGACCCCCGCCTTGGACCCAACGAGAACGCGCAGAAATACTTCCGCGATTATAAAAAGAAGCAGACCGCCGGCCAGATGCTGAAAAAGCTGCTGCTCGAGGGCGAGGATGAGATCGAATACCTTGCCAATGTTCTGTATGAGGTGGAGACTGCCCCCGGCGAGCAGGCCCTGAACGAAGTGCGCGCTGAGCTGAAAAGCCAGGGCTACCTGAAATACTATAAGCAGCGGGAACGCAAACAGAAACCGGCGGATTTCCTGCGCTACCGCTCCAGCGATGGCTTTGAAATTTTGATCGGGCGCAACAACCTGCAAAACGATAAGCTGACCCTGCACACTGCCCGCGGCAAGGATGTCTGGTTCCATGTACAGAAAGCCCCCGGCAGTCATACGGTGGTTATGAGCCGCGGCGAGGATGTGCCGGACACCACCAAACAGGAGGCCGCAGAGCTGGCTGTGCTGCACTCCAGCCAGAATGGCGGTGCCAAGGTGCCGGTGGATACCACCGAGGTGCGCAACATCTGGAAAGCCAACGGCGCCCGCCCTGGCATGGTGCTGTATAACGATTATACAACGGTCTATATTACCCCGCGCGCCGGGCTGGAAGAGCAGCTAAGGGAAAAATAAAGTAACATATGTTAATGAAATGACCACGCTAAGTGCGAGCGTGGTCATTTTTTTGAATAAAGTAGGATATTTTTGTAAATAGGAGTGAAAAATGAAAAAACGTGTGGTATAATTTGAAAAGATGAGGAGAGGGAAAGTGAAATGAAAGTCTTAGTTACAGGCTTTGACCCGTTCGGAGGGGAAAGCATCAACCCGGCTTACGAAACTGTTAAAATGCTGCCGGATGAAATTGCCGGGGCGCAGATCATCAAGCGGGAGATCCCGACAAGCTTTACCCGCGGCACCGCAGAAGTGGTGCGCCAAATCGAACTTTGCCAGCCGGATCTGGTGCTGAATGTGGGCCAGGCAGGCGGCGCTGCTGGTTTGCGTGTAGAACGGGTAGCCATCAACCTGGCGGATGCCCGTATCCCGGATAATGACGGCGCACAGCCGGTGGACGAACCGCTGGTACAGGACGGCGCCCCGGCATATTTTGCCAAGCTGCCGGTCAAGGCCATGGTGCGCGGGGTACAGGCAAAGGGCTATCCCTGCCAGCTGTCTTACACGGCAGGTACTTACGTCTGCAATGCGGTCATGTATACCGTGCTGCATACCGTGCAAAGTTATCCCCATATACGGGCGGGCTTTGTGCATGTGCCGTATGCAGCCAGCCAGCTGGAAGGCAAAGCTGCGGGTACCCCGGCCATGCCGCTGGCAGACATTACCGCGGCCCTGGCAGCTGCCATTGAAGCCGCTGTGCAGAATAAGACCGATTTGAAAGAACAAATGGGCAGGCTGGATTAAAAACAGCGACTGCTCGAAATAAAATGGGGGGGGGTAAGCGTTATGCTGACCAATAAAGAAATTGAAGTTTTGTGCTACTGCCGCGGCTGCCTGAACCGGAAGTGCGGCCTTGATCTGGAACGGAGTGATATACAGTATTATTATGATGTGCTGAATATCTGCAAGTGCTGCCAACAGGAAAAGCATGTTGTGTTCAGCATCAAACCGCTTTCCCGCTGGAAGCTCCTGAAAGGGCACAGCCCCCGTTACAGCAGAAAATAAATAGTATGGAGCTTGAATCAGGAGGGCGATAACAAGGCAAAGTGTACATTTGATGAGCAAATGTGCAGTAAATATGATTGACGAACCACACCGCGCGTGCCATACTGGCAATCAACCATCGGAGGGTTGATTATTCAAAAGAAACAAAGGCTGGATAAGATGCCGGGCTGAAATGCCCGTGTCTTATCCAGCCTTTTTTGTGGGGCAGCTGCCGGCCGGTGGAACCATACGAACAAAGGATGCCGAAAGCGAGAATTCTTTCGCACCAAATTGATAAGGACAGCATTGAAACGCTGGATCAGAAAGATGGGCTGTTCAATCCGGTTAAGGTTGAAGATGTTCGGACTTTTGATTCAGTAAGCCAGGACGCAATGGAAGAAAGGGCTATTGAAAACGGTATTTTGGATAAAGCATTTGAAAATGCAAAAAATATCATTAGAAAAATCATTGACAATGATTTGGTAGAAGAGCTTGGATATACGGTTTGCTTTGAAACGATTGAATGAGGCATACCCAAATAAAATCCGGATGAAAACTTATTGATGGTGAAATAAAGACTTCGCTGCCAAGGGCTGAAAATGCTCTTGGCAGATTTTTGTAGAAGGGCGGGGGAAAATCTTTAAGGCAACACCGCACAATTCCCGCCTGACGGCTTAAGCACCGCTCCGGCGGCTGCGGCACGGCATCTGCGTTGCCAAAATGCTCGATAATACACAAAGTATTATCTGCGCTTTTGGCTTAGCAGCTGCCGTGCCTCGCTCGCCGTATCGGCACTTAGAATTGTGCGGTATTGCCTTAAAAAGATGCGTGAGTGGCTTTGCTGGTTGGCGCGCTGAGAGCTTTTCCGCGGACTGTTTTGCCTCGGCACCGTCCAAAGAGCTCTATGCGGCAAACGGGCGCGGATTCTCCCGCACCCTCGCAAACAGTCCACTGGACTGTTTGCGTCCCGCTGTGGCGAGAGCGGGCTGTTCGAATCCCGTCACTCCGTGAAAAACAAAAAGCTCTTTCACCAGACGGTGAAAGAGCTTTTTGTGGTCGGAGTGACGGGATTCGAACCCACGGCCTCTTGGTCCCGAACCAAGCGCGCTACCAACTGCGCTACACCCCGAAAAAAAATCCGCAGCAACTTTGCTGCTGCGGTGGTTGGGGATGAGAGAATCGAACTCCCACAAACGGAGTCAGAGTCCGTCGCACTACCATTATGCAAATCCCCATTGCATGTTTGTTAAGAAGCTTTGCTTTCGCGCTGCCCTCAACGCTTAGTTATTATAGCGGACTGGCAGGCATTTGTCAACACGTTTTTTGAAGTTTTTTTGATAAAATATGGAAATAACGAAGCAACGAGCATAAAATACAGGGTGACTCAAGAGATGACAAAATATATGCGCTTTTGCTCTGGCTTGCCGCAGCGGTTTGGCTGCAAAAACAGGCAATGAACCGCTGCGCAAAAGGCGGCGGGGGATTGGGAACACTGGCAGCCCGCAGCGTGTTTAACCCAGAAAATCCATAGGGTGTATCTGAAACGTCGAAAATATCGTCTGTTTCTACAAGCGCAGCGGGATTTTGCGTTAAAAAGCCTTGGAATCCACAAAGGATTCCAAGGTTCTTTGACTTAAATCCTGCTTGTGTCTGCGAAATATTCGTCATTTTCTTTGTTTTCAGATACACCTTAGGGAACAACAGGAAACAATGCGCTATGTCTAAAAATTAACAACATACACAACAGGCATTTTCCGTGGAAAGCCCAACAGAGCGGCGGTATTAGCAACCCATAAAGAATTTACTTTTTAGTATAAACATTCGACTTTGTATTGCGGTTTGCGACCCTTTCTTCTTGACTTGTACGGCAAAAATGCTACAATAATACTGTATTTATTTTGCCTTTTGGGAAAGAATACATCTTTTGTAAAGGGGCAGTGTGCCCCAAAAGCCTGAAAACGGCCTGGGTTTCATTTGATAAATGCAGGCGGTTTTTGTTTTTGCGGCCATGGAACGGCATCGGCCCGGCGGCTCAGCTTTTTTGATTCGGCTGGCAGTGGGGGCAATGACGGTTTGACTTTATAAAAAGGTGTATCGGCGATCGCTGTGATCAGCGGGGACGGGATGACCGACTCCGGAGCTTTCCATAACAGGGCAGACAATGAAATGGGGGAAATGAGTCCATGTTTAAATCCCTGAAGCGCTCTGCCAAGGGTGCCGCAGTGCCGCATGAGAAGGGCACGGCCGGGATGGCTACCGTAACAATGGCCACGCCTGCGCACGTGATCATTCCCATGTCGATGCACATTGGTGCGCCTGCAGAGCCGGTCGTCAAAAAAGGCGATCAGGTCTGTGTTGGTACGCTCATCGGCAAAGCCGGCGGCTTTGTCAGTGCCAATATCTATTCCAGCGTTTCGGGCACAGTTGAGGGCGTTGCACCGTTCCGCATGGTCAACGGTTCTACCTGCCAGGCGGTTGCGATTGCAGCCGATGGCCAGCAGACGGTTGACCCGGCCTGTGTGCCGCCGGTTGTGACCGATAAAAAGAGCCTGATGGCAGCTGTGCAGGCCTGCGGTCTGGTTGGCCTTGGCGGCGCCGGTTTCCCGACGCATGTCAAGCTGGCAGCAGAGGGCATTGACACCCTGCTGATCAACGCAGCTGAGTGTGAGCCGTATCTGTCCACGGATACGCGCGAGATGCTGGAATGCAGCGATACGATCCTTTCCGGCATTACTGCCGTCATGAAGTATTGCAATATTCCCAACTGCATCATCGGCATTGAACGAAACAAGCCGGAGTGCATTGATCTGATGTGCTCCCTGGTGCGCGATATGCAGGGCGTTTCGGTCAAGCCGCTGCCCATGCGCTACCCGCAGGGCGCTGAAAAAACGCTGGTTGAAACCTGCACCGGCCGCGAAGTGCCGCAGATCGGTCCTTCCGGCAAACCGGGCCTGCCTGCAGACGTACATTGTATCATCATGAACGTGACCAGCGTTTCTACCTTGGGCAAGTTCCTGAAGACCGGTGTGCCCCTGACCACCAAGCGCGTTACCGTGGAAGGCGATGCCATTGCCAAGCCGCAGAACATTGAAGTGCCCATCGGCACTCTGTACCGCGATGTGATCGAAGCATGCGGCGGCATTAAGCCGGATGTTGAGCTGGGCAAGATCATCTTTGGCGGCCCCATGATGGGCGGTGCTTCGCCGAGCGCTGATTACCCGGTATTGAAGCAGAACAACGGCCTGCTGCTGTTCAGCCGCAAAATGGCCACCCTGCCGGAGCCTGACCCCTGCATCCGCTGCGGGCGCTGCATTGCCGCCTGCCCCATGGGTTTGGAACCGGTCGAAATTCTGGAAAACTTTGCCGAAAAAGATTTTGATGCGCTGAAAGCACGCTGCGTGGATCTGTGCGTGGCCTGCGGCAGCTGCACCTTTGCCTGCCCGGCCAAGCGCCCTGTGGCCCAGAACATGGGCCTGGCAAAGGCCTGGTACATGGGCGAACTGCGCAAAGGAGGGAAATAAGGAATGGATGATCGTCTGATCGTAACCGCTTCGCCCCATATCCGGGACAATGCGACCACCCGCGGCCTGATGGGCAACGTGCTGATCGCGCTGGTACCCAGCATTGTGGCGTCGGGGCTGATTTTTGGCATGCGTGCGATCCTGCTGACCGCAGTGACTACCCTTGCCTGTGTTGTTTTTGAGTACCTGTACTGCAAGCTGATGCACAAGCCTAACCCGGTGGGGGATCTTTCTGCCTGCGTTACCGGCGTGATCTTGGCTTTGAACATGCCGGTCAGCATGCCGCTGTGGATTGCCATTGTGGGCGCACTGGTTGCTATTGTTATCATCAAGCAGCTGTTCGGCGGCCTGGGCTATAACTTTGCTAACCCTGCGCTGGTTGGCCGTATCGTGCTGTTCCTGGGCTTTACCTCCCGCATGACGGCTTACGTTTACCCGGATATGTCAGTGGACGCCCTGGCATCCGCTACCCCGTTGAACGCAGCCGTTGACCTGCACAGCGTCAGCTTTGTGGATATGTTGCTGGGCATCCATGGCGGCATGATGGGCGAAACCTGTGTGATCGCCATCCTGCTGGGCCTGGCTTATCTGCTGTTTACCCACACCATCGAGTTCACCATCCCGGCTTCCATCGTTGGCACTATGTATGTTCTGACCCTGCTGGCTACCCGTGACCCGTACATTGCCCTGCTGGACTGCATGTCCGGCGGCCTGCTGTTCGGCGCCGTGTTCATGGCGACCGACTATGTGACCAGCCCGTTCACCACCAAGGGCAAGCTGTTCTATGGCGTGTTCATTGGTCTGGTAACCTTCCTGATCCGTAACTTTGCCAGCATGAACGAAGGCATGAGCTTCGCCATCCTGCTGGGCAACCTGATGACCCCGTGGTTCAACGCCTGGGGCCACCAGACCCCGCTGGGCTACAAAAAGCCCCAGAAAGCTGCGAAAGGGGGGAAAGAATAATGGCTGAAAACAATGCAAAGGCTCCGGAACAGGAATCCAACTTTAAGGCACTGGTTCTTCCGGTCATTGTTCTGGTTGTGATCTGCCTGGTCTGCAGCGCGCTGCTGGCTGTGCTGAACAACGCAACCGCACCCATCATTGAAGCCAACACCAAGGCTGAGACCCTGGCGGCTTATCTGTCCGTTCTGCCGGAAGGCACCACGGCGGATGATCTGCAGGATGTTACTGTTACCACCGCCAATGTGACCGGCGCAGTTAAGACCGCAGACGGCATGGCTGTTGTGCAGTCCACCGCAGCAGGCTACAGCGGCAACCTGGTTACCGTGTACGCTGCATTTGATACCACCGGCACCCTGACCGCTCTGTCTGTGGATGCTTCCACCCAGACCACCGGTATTGGTTCCAAGACGGGCGAAGAGAGCTTCTACGGCGGTTATGTCGGCTGGAGCGCTTCCCAGCAGGTAGAGGTTGGCAACCCCGTTGATGCAATCGGCGGTGCTACCATCTCTTCCCGTGCAGTTGTCAGCGCCATCAACAGCGCAATCGACTGCTACAATAATGATATTGCGGGGGTGGCTTAAAATGGCTGAAAAACAAAGCAAATGGCGCATTTTTACCGCCGGCATCATCCGCGAAAACCCGGTTCTGCGCCTGGTTCTGGGCTGCTGCTCGGCACTGGCTGTTACCACCACGGTATCCGGCGCTTTGGGCATGGGCCTGGCCATGACGTTCGTTCTGGTTTGCTCTAACATCGTTATTTCGGCACTGCGCAAGGTCATTCCGGCCAAAGTGCATCTGCCGTGCTACATTGTTATCATTGCAACCTTCGTTACCATCGTTCAGATGGTACTGCAGGCTTATGTGCCCGCACTGTACAAATCTTTGGGCGTGTTCCTGGCCTTGATCGTTGTCAACTGTATCATTTTGGGCCGTGCCGAGATGTTTGCCTGCAAGAACAGCGTTGTGGATTCTGCACTGGATGGCCTGGGCATGGGCTGCGGCTACATCCTGACCATGCTGCTCATGTCCTCTGTGCGTGAGATTTTGGGCAACGGCACCTGGATGGGAATTACCATCATCCCGGAAAGCATTGACCGCATGAGCCTGATGAACCAGGCCCCCGGCGGTTTCTTCGTGTTCGGCTGCCTGATGGCATTGTGTGTGTACATTGAAAAGAAGCTGAACAAGCCCATTGAGCGCAAAACCTGCGGCGATGTGATGCTGGAAGAAATCGACAAAGCAAAAACCGAGGAAGGGGGTGCTAAGGAATGAGCCAGACTGTTGCAACCTTTGCTACCATCTTCTTTAGCATGATCCTTGTTAATAACTATGTTCTGGTCCAGTTCCTTGGCATCTGCCCGTTCCTGGGCGTTTCCAAAAAGCTGGACTCCTCCGTTGGTATGGGCGCGGCTGTTATTGCAGTCATGGTGATCGCAACCGCTGTTACCTTCCCGCTGCAGATCTTTTTGCTGGATGCCAACGGCCTGGGCTATATGCAGACGGTCATCTTTATTCTGGTCATCGCTGTGTTGGTCCAGCTGATCGAAATTGTGCTGAAGCGTTACGTTCATGCACTGTATCAGTCCCTTGGCGTGTACCTGCCGCTGATCACCACCAACTGCTGTGTGTTGGGCGTGACCATCCTGGCTGTGCAGGATTACACCAAGGTTTATGAGGCACAGGGCTTTGGTATGGCTTATGCCGAGGCTTTGATCTGCGCCGCCGGTGCAGGTGTGGGCTTCCTGGTTGCCATGCTGCTGTTCTGCGGCGTTCGCCAGCGCGTGGAGCGCTCCAACCCGCCGGAAAGCTTTAAGGGCCTGCCTATCACGCTGGTGTCTGCTGCCATTACTGCCATGAGCTTTATGGGCTTTGGCGGTCTGGTAGAAAACATCATCGCCGCACTGATGTAAGGGGGAGAAATCGATGAATAGTATTGCCTTCGCCGTCATCGTGCTTGTTGTTCTGGGCTTGGCGGGCGGCATTATTCTGGTGCTGGCTTCCAAGTTTATGGCTGTGTACGAAGACCCGCGCATTGCGCAGATCACCGAATGCCTTGCAGGCGCCAACTGCGGCGGCTGCGGCTATGCCGGCTGTGCTGACTATGCAAAAGCGATTGTTGAAAACGGCGCACCCACCAATAAGTGCGCCCCCGGCGGTGCCAAAGCCACCGAGGCTGTCAACGCCATTATGGGCACTGAGAGCGCCAGCGGCCCGGCCCTGCACGCTGTTGTAAACTGCAACGGCGGCAACGGCAACTGTGGCACCCGCTTTGAATACCACGGCATTCCCACCTGTGCTGCTGCTGCTGCCATTGCCGGCGGTCCCAGCGCCTGTGCATTTGGTTGCCTGGGCTATGGCGACTGCACCCGCGCCTGCCAATTTGACGCTATCCATGTGGTAAACGGCAGCGCTGTTGTGGACCGCGAAAAGTGCACCGGCTGCTCCGCCTGTGTGGCAGCCTGCCCGCACCATGTCATCAGCCTGAAGCCGATGGCCCCGCAGCCCGCGGTGCTGTGCTCCAACAAGGACAAGGGCCCCGCTGTGATGAAAGCCTGCAAGGCAGGCTGCATTGCCTGCGGCATGTGCGTGCGCAACTGCCCGCAGCAGGCCATTACCCTGGTCAACAATGTTGCTGTTATCGATTACGCCAAGTGCTCCTCCTGCGGCACCTGTGTTACCAAGTGCCCCAAGAAGGTTATCCATTGGGTTGATGGCCAGCCCGCCGTTGCCGGTGAGCCTGCTTGATGCAGCGTGATTGCTGATTGGGTTTGAATCTGTAAAAAGCATCCCCGTACCCTTTGCCGGGTGAAACCGGCAGGGAACGGGGATGTTTTTGGTTTGAGGGGGAAAAGGGGGAAATAGGGGATGATAAGAATATTCGGCAAATGAAAAATATCAATAAAAGCGTTATGGTAATACCGCATAATTCTAAGTGCCGATACGGCGAGCGAGGTGCGGCAGATGCCAAG
>ERZ779869.2474-NODE-2474-length-15198-cov-5.015255_pt1 | contig 15198 bp, 10 predicted proteins | sample MGYA00511557_ERZ779869 | MGnify/ENA primary metagenome ERZ779869 (study PRJEB29588, sample SAMEA2154620) | human gut metagenome | biome: human gut; feature: human-associated habitat; material: faeces | place: Denmark | collected 2008/2010 ...
AGATTTTGAAACATTTATGAATTGGGCTGATGCTGTACGTAAATTAAAAGTAAGAGCAAATGCAGATACACCAAGAGATGCTAACCAAGCACGTAAATTTGGAGCACAAGGAATTGGATTGTGTAGAACAGAGCATATGTTCTTCGCACCAGAGAGAATTGCAGCTATAAGAGAGATGATAGTTTCAAAAACTGTAGAACAACGTAAAAATGCTTTAGAGAAAATTTTACCTATGCAAAGAGAAGATTTTGAAGGATTATTTAAAGCAATGGACGGTTTACCTGTTACTATAAGATTGTTAGATCCACCATTACATGAATTTTTGCCACACACAAACGAAGAAATAAGAGATTTAGCTAAAGACATGGACATGAGCTTTGAAGAATTAAAAAATGTAGTCACAGAACTTCATGAATTTAACCCAATGATGGGACATAGAGGCTGTCGTCTAGATGTAACATATCCCGAAATAGGAGAAATGCAAACAAGAGCAATTATACAAGCAGCAATAAATGTTTCAAAAGAAGGAATAAAAGTAAAACCGGAAATAATGATACCATTAGTTGGAGCGATTAAAGAATTAAAATATGTAAAAGATATTATAACTAAAACTGCAGTAGAAGTAATGGAAGAAGAAAATATGCGTGTAGACTACATGATTGGAACTATGATAGAGATACCTAGAGCTGCACTTTTAGCTGATGAAATTGCAAAAGAGGCAGAGTTCTTCTCATTTGGAACAAATGACTTAACTCAATTAACATTTGGATTTAGTCGTGATGATGCTGGAAAATTCTTAGGAGATTATTATGATAAGAAAATATATGAATTTGATCCATTTAAGAAAGTAGATCAAAATGGAGTAGGTAAATTAGTAGAAATGGCATCTGAATTAGGAAGAAAGGTAAGGCCAGATATTGAACTTGGAATATGTGGTGAACATGGTGGAGAACCATCATCAGTAGAATATTGCCATAACATAGGATTAACATATGTATCTTGCTCACCATTTAGAGTTCCTATAGCAAGACTAGCAGCTTCACAAGCAGCAATAAAAAATCCAAGATAGAAAATATTACAAAAGGTACTTTTATACAAAGTACCTTTTTATAGTATGATTGACTTTTATTTTTATGTGTGATATTCTAAAGAATATAAATAGAAATATAAATAATAGAGGATGAAATGATAAATTTACTTTTGTGTGGGAATAAAAAGGTTTTTGATGGAGCGCTTACACAACTTCTGTCTATTACTAATAGAACAAAAGAAACCATAAATTGCTATATATTCACAATGGATGCTTCAAGATTAAAACCAGAATATGTATGTATAACAGATGAACAAGTAGAGTTTTTAAATGAAGTAATTAAAAGTAAAAATCCACAAAATAAAGTAACAAAAATAGATGTTACAAATTTATATGAAGAAGAATTTATGAAATGTAAAAATGAAAGTGCATATTGTACACCATATACACTTTTAAGATTACTGATAGATGAAATTCCCAATATTCCTGATAAGATTCTATATTTAGATATAGATATGATGGCTGGTGGTGATATTTCTAAATTATACAACATAGATATTACAGAATATGAGTATGCGGCAGTAAAAGAAAAATATGGATGTTGGTTAATAAGACCTGATTATATAAATGCAGGAATGTTATTATTAAACATGAAGAAAATAAAAGAAACAGGACTGTTAGAAAAAGCAAGAGAAAGAATTAAAACTAAAAAAATGTTATTTGCAGACCAAGATGCAATTTATTGGTCAACAACTAAAAAGAAGATTTTACCAAGAATTTATAACGAACAATCAAAATTTAATAAAAAAGACACAATCATATGTCATTTCTGTAAAAGATTAATGTTTTTACCATATCCGCATACAGAAAATTTCAAACAATGGAATATAGAAGAAGTTCATAAAGTATTGAAATGTTATTATTTTGACGAAGATTTAGATGAATATATAAAATTAAAAGAAGAGTATAGAATGAAAAAGAAAGAGGAAGTTTAGATGGAAAAATACAAAGAGATAATACCAATATTTTTTGCTGTTGATGATAAATATATACCATTTTTATCAGTAACATTAGAGTCATTGGTTGAGAAGATGTCACAAGAGTACTATTATGTAGTAAAAATATTATGTACAAATATAAGTGAGAAAAGTAAAGAAAAAATAAACAAATATAAAAGAGAAAATATGAGCATTGAATTTGTAGACTTAACTTATTATATACAAAAAGTAAAAAATAAATTGTATACCAGAGATTATTTTTCAATGACAACATATTTCAGATTATTTATCTCAAATCTATATCCACAATACAATAAGGCAATTTATTTAGATTGTGATATTGTACTTTTAGCAGATATAGCTGAATTATATAATATAGATATTGGAGATAATTTAGTTGGAGCAGTTCCTGATGATATAATTCAAAAAAATGAAGTGTTTCAAGAATATGTAGAAAAAGTTGTAGGGGTTGCAAGTTATAAAACATATTTTAATGCAGGAATGTTAGTAATGAATTTGGATGAACTTAGAAAGTTCCAATTCCAAGAAAAATTTTTATATTTATTGGAAAATGTAAAATTTTCAGTAGTACAAGATCAAGACTATTTGAACAGAATATGTAAAGGAAGAGTAAAACTACTTGACTCAGGATGGAATGTAATGCCAACAGCAAGTGATGATATGAAAGAAGAAGATATAAAATTAATACATTACAATTATCAATACAAGCCATGGCATTATGATGATACAAGATATGGAAATTATTTTTGGGGATTTGCACAAAAAACAGAATATTATGACCAAATCTTAAAAATAAAAAATGAATTTTCAGATGAAATGAAATATCAAGATAGAGAAGCTGATTTAAAATTAAGAGCATTAGCTCAAAAAGAGTCAGACTGTGTTGGAGATGATAGAAAATATAGAAACATTCAAGTTACAGAAAAGTCACAAGAAAGAATAGAGATATTAGAAAAAATAAAACAACTTGAAAAAGAAGGAAAATTTGATGTTGATGCTGAAAACGACCCTCCAACAGTAGAATTAAGACCAGAAAATGTAGATTATTTAAAAACAAAAAGAACAAATAGATGGAAAAACAAATTTGCAAATAAATTAGGAGAAAGATTTTTAGATGCAATAATCAAAGACAATAAGTTGATTATTAAAGACGTTGAAGGACTTGAGTATTTAAGTGAAATGAAAAATGGAGCAATTTTAACATGTAATCACTTTAATCCATTTGATTCTTTCACAATTGAAGAGATATTTTCATTATCAGGTCAAAGAAAAAAGAAAAAATTATATAAAGTAATAAGAGAAGGAAATTATACAAATTTTCCTGGATTTTATGGATTCTTATTTAGAAATGCAGATACATTGCCATTAAGTTCAAATACAAGAACAATGATAAAATTCATGAAAGCTGCAGATACAATTTTAAAAAGAGGAGACTTTATATTAATTTACCCAGAGCAAAGTTTATGGTGGAATTATGAGAAACCAAAGCCACTAAAAAATGGTGCATATAAAATTGCATCAAGAAGCAATGTACCAGTAATACCTATATTTATAACAATGAAAGACAGTGATATAATAGGTGAAGATGGATTTCCAATAAAAGAATATTATGTTCATATAGAAAAGCCAATTTATCCAGATGTTACATTATCAGAAAAAGAGAATGTAGAAGAAATGAAAAATAAGAATTTCGAAGTTTGGAAAAATATATATGAAGAATTTTATGGAATTCCACTAGAATATACAACAATCAAAGAGGAAGTAAATGATGAAATCTAAACAAATCTATTACTACAAAGATGAATTAAATGATGAATTTTCAGGAGCAGAAATCACACCAAGGATTATTGATGAGAACTACAAGTACATCCACAGAAATCCCTTGTGGGATTTTTGTTCTTTTTTATTGCAAAATGTAATAAGTATGCCAATTAAATTGTTATATGGAAAGCTTAAATTTAAGATAAAATATGTTGGAAAAGAAAAGTTAAAACCATATAAAAAAGATTCTTATTTTGTGTATGTAAATCATACTCAAGTGTTTGCAGATGTATTTATTCCAAGTTTGCCAATGTATCCGAAAAGAAATCATTTTATTGTAAATCCAGAAAATGTTTCAATGAAATTTCTTGGAAATTCAATTCAATTACTTGGAGCAATTCCAATACCTAATAATAAAAATGGAATGAAAAATTTTATTAATGCAATAGAAACACATCTAAATAGAAAACATCCAATAACAATTTATCCAGAGGCACATATTTGGCCATATTACACCAAAATAAGGCCTTTTAGAGATGTATCTTTTAGATATCCAATTCAATATAAAAAGCCTACATTTTGTATGACTAATACATATCAAAGTTATGGGAAAGATAAAGTTAGAGTTGTGACATATATTGATGGTCCATTTTTCCCAAATGAAAATTTAAATATTCAAGAACAGAAAAAGGATTTGAGAAATCAAGTATATAATTGTATGGTCGAAAGAAGTAAAAATAGTAATGTAGAAGTAATTGAATATAGAAAAAAAGAGGAAAATAATGATTAGATTAAAAAATATAAAAATTAGAGAAGACTTAACAGAAGAACAGGTTTTTGAAAGAGCAATCGCCAAAAATAAAATCAAATTAGATGAAGTTGAAAAATGGCACATTTATAAGAAATCAATTGATGCCAGAAAAAAAGATGATATTCATTATAATTATACAATTGACGTAGAATTAAAGAATAAAAAGAGAGAAACCAAATTTGAACAAGTTCAAGAACAAAAATGGGAAACAATAAAAGTAAATAGAAAAAGTGAATATAAGCCAGTAATTATTGGGATGGGACCAGCTGGTTTATTTGCAGGGATTTTGCTAGTTGATAATGGAATAAAACCAATTATTTTAGAAAGAGGAAAATGTGTAGAAGAGCGAATTAAAGATGTAGAAGAGTTTGCTCAAAATAGAAAATTTTCTACAACATCAAATATTCAATTTGGAGAAGGTGGAGCAGGAACTTTTTCAGATGGAAAATTGAATACTGGAAATTCCGCTAATATGTATTCACAAAAAGTTTTAGAAGAATTTGTTAGATTTGGAGCACCTAAAGAGATTTTATATACTGCAAAGCCTCATATAGGAACAGACAATTTGAGAAAAATCGTAAAAAACATGAGAGAATATATTATTTCTAAAGGCGGACAAATTTTATTTAATACTCAAGCTACAGACTTTGAAATTGAAGATGGAAAAATAAAGGCTGTTATTTGTGAGAATAGTAAAATTGAAACAGATGTAGTAATTTTAGCAATCGGGCATAGTGCAAGAGATACATTTAAGAGATTATATGAGATAGGTGTAGAAATTCAGCCTAAAAATTTTGCAGTAGGTACAAGAATAGAACATTTACAAGAAGATATAAATAAGGCACAATATGGTGAGAAAACAAAATTAAAATTACCATCAGCAGATTATAAATTGGTATATCATGCCAAAAACGGAAGAACGTGTTATACATTTTGCATGTGTCCAGGTGGACAAGTAATGGCATCAAGTTCTGAAGAAAATTCAATCGTTACAAATGGAATGAGTAATTTTGCAAGAGATGGAAAAAACGCTAATAGTGCATTACTTGTAAATATTACAGTAGAGGATTATTTTAAAGATTCTCCATTAGATGGAATGTATTTTCAAGAAGATTTAGAGAAAAAAGCATTTGAACTAGGTGGAAAGAATTATAATGCACCAGCACAAAGAGTAGAAGATTTTATAAACAATAATCCAACATATGAATTTGGAAGAATAAAGCCAACATATATGCCAGGAGTAACTGGTGCAAACTTAAATGAAATATTACCAGAATTCGTATCTGAAACAATGAAAGAAGCGATAGTAGAATTAGATAAAAAATTGCATGGATTTGCAGATAAAGATGCGGTTTTAACAGGTGTAGAAACAAGAAGTTCTTCACCAGTTCAAATAACAAGAGATAAAGAAAGCTTAAATTCTACAAATGTGCAAGGTTTATATCCATGTGGTGAAGGCGCAGGATATGCAGGTGGAATTATGACAGCAGGAATTGATGGCTTAAAATGTGCAATTAAAGTGCTTGAAAATAGGTGATAAAATGCAGAAAAAATTAATTATAGATAACAGAATGAGGAATATTGAAAAAACAAAATTGAGAGAATTAGGATATAAATTGTTAGAGGTAAAGGAAAATAAGAATTTATATCCTGAAATATCCTCACATGTAGATATACTTGCTTGTAAAGTTGGAGAGAAAATAGTTGTAGAACCTACACAGTATGCGAATTTTCAAGAATATGAAAATTTTATTAAAGGTCAGGAAATTGTTCTAAAAAAATATCCATTAGATATTAAATATAATGTTTGCATAATAGGAAAAAAGGCAATACATAATTTTCAGAATACTGATAGCAAGTTAAAAGAATTATTAATAAATGATGGATATGAGTTAATAAATACAACACAAGGATATACAAATTGTTCAATTGCAGTAATAGACGATAATTCAGCAATTGTATCAGATCAGGGCTTGTATAAAATATTGAAATTCCATGGAATTGAGGTATTACTAGTAAATAACAATTTAGATATAAAATTATTTAATGGCAATAAATACAGTGATAAAAAAGGATTTATAGGTGGTTGTGTATCAAGCCTAGGAGAATCAATTGTTGTGTTTGGAGATTTAAATAAAATAGATTCAGATGGGAGAATACGAGAATTTATAACAAGCAAGAATTTAAACATAATAGAATTTGAAGGCTTAGATGTTATAGATTATGGTGGAATAATATGGACATATTAAAAATTAAAGATTTAGAAATTCCAATAGAGATTAAAAATTATAAAAATTCAAAATCAGTAAAAATATATTTTAAAGGAAATGTTTTGCAAATAAACAAACCAACAAGATTATCTAAAAAGACATTGACTAGAATTTTAAAAGATGAAGAAGATGGAATATATGATAAATATAAAAAGATTTTAGATTCAGAAGTAAATTCTATAAAACAATGGAAAACAGGCGAAAAAATATATTATAAAGGTGAAGAATTTACGGTAATAAGAGAAGAAACTAAATTATCTAGAATAAGTATAGAATTAAAAACAGAAGTAAAAGAATTAATAGTTAAAGTTCCAAAAAACATTGATCAAAATCTAATAAAAGAATATGTAGATAAAGTTATAAAAAGACTTTTTAAAAACAATACAGAAGCATTAATAGCACAAAGGTTACCATATTGGAGTCAAATAACAGGATTTGATTATAATCAAGTTAAAGTAAGAGATGCTACTACAAGGTATGGAAGTTGTATGCCAAGCAAGAAAAATTTGTATTTTTCATCAAGATTAGTTATGCTTCCAGAGGACAAGGTAGATGCAGTAATAGTACATGAATTGTGTCATATGAAGTATAAATATCATAATGAGCAATTTTATAATTTAGTACAATCATTTATTCCAAACTATAAGGAAATAGATAAATGGCTAAAAAGATATGGAAAAACAATTATGTTTTAAAAGGAGAAAATAGTGGATATTCCAGAAGGATTAAAAGATTCAATTAATAAATTATTAAGTGAGAATAAATCTAGTAATATTATAGAAAATGCGCAAATAATAAGTAGTAGATATCGTAAGAACGATGGAAAAGGTAAGAGATTGCTAACAAATGAATTAGAAGCGGTATCATATGCAACATCAAGGATGCCAGCAACATATGCAGCTGTTTATTCAGCTTTTAAACAAATATTAGCAAATTATAATGAGAAAATAACAAGCCTGCTAGATGTTGGGGCTGGAACTGGTGCAGGTACTTGGGCTGTAAATGAAATCAATAATATAAATCAAATAACTTGTCTTGAAAGAGAAAAAAGTATGATTGATATCGGAAGAAAATTAATGAAAGATACAATTTTAGATAATGCAAAATGGAAAAGTTATAATATTTTACAAGATGAAATAGTAGAAAAAGCTGATATTGTTTTAACTTCTTATATGATAAATGAATTGCCAGAACAAGAAAGAGAAAAGGCAGTATTAAAACTATGGCAAGCAACAGATAAATTGATGGTTGTTATTGAACCTGGTACACCAGAAGGATTTAAAAATATTTTAAATATTAGAAATTTGATAAAAGAACAAGGTGGTTATATTGTAGCACCATGTTGCTGTAATGGTGAGTGTCCAATTAAAGAAAATGATTGGTGTGCATTTTATGCTAGAGTTGCTAGAAGTTCAATACATAGGCAAGCTAAAGGTGGAAATTTAGGATATGAAGATGAGAAATTTTCATATATTGCTTTTTCAAAAACTCCTGTTGAAATTACTGGAGAGAGAATATTAAGACATCCACAAATTAATTCTGGATTTGTTAAAGTAAAACTTTGTACTGCTGATGGAATTCAAGAAAAAACATATTCTAAAAAAGATGGAGAAATTTACAAAAAAACAAAAAAATTAGATGCAGGAGAAAAAATATATTGAGAAAATTCAAAAATTGTGATATTATAGTTCAAGATTAAGGAGGAATCAAAAATGTTAAAAGAAAAGTTAATGGAAGAATTAAAAGAAGCAATGAAAAATAAAGATACAATAAAAAAGAATACAGTTCAAATGGTAAGAGCTGCAATATTGCAAATAGAAAAAGACAAAGGAATTGAAGTAGGAGATGACAAAATATTAGAAATAATAGCAAAAGAAGTTAAAACAAAGAAAGATGCTTTAGTTGATTTTGAAAAGGCTCAAAGACAAGATCTAATAGACCAAACAAATCAAGAAATAGCAATACTTCAAGAATATTTGCCAAAACAATTAAGCAGAGAAGAAGTAAAAGTAGAAGTAGAAAAAATAATTTCAGAAATAGGTGCTACTTCAATGAAAGATATGGGAGCAATAATGAAAGAGGCAAAAGCAAAATTAGGAGCATCAGCAGAAGGAAAGACAATTAACGAAGTTGCAAAAGAAATTATGGGACTATAAAATTTGGAAATTGTCAAAGATGTAAAAAACAAATAGAGCGAGAATAAATATGAAAAAAAGAGATATAATATATTTAACATATGATTTTGAAAAAATTTGAACCATAAATTGGTTGCAATTGGTCAAAGAATATGTTAATATAATTATAACAAAAATGAATAAGGCAATGCCCTGCATAGTGCGTGTAGCATAGAATTTTTAGAACCTACAAGTTTAAAGAGGGGCCAAAATCTTTGAGTATGGCGTGCAAGCTTACACTTTTAGCAAATGATTATTACATTTCGAGTAGTAAGAAGCCCAGGAATATTCAAGTAGGCACCCACCTGTCGAAGACAGGTCCTTAAAAATTCAGACAACTTACGGCTAAGGCGGGGATTGCTTTTTTATTTTATAAAAAAATATCGAGGGAGATAACAATGTCAGATTTTGTACACTTACATATACATAGTGAATTTAGTTTACTAGATGGAGCAAATAGAATAAAAGATTTACCAGTAAGAGCAAAAGAACTAGGAATGAAAGCAATGGCAATAACAGACCATGGAGTTATGTATGGTGCAATTGACTTTTATAAAGCATGTAAAAAAGAGGGAATAAAACCAATTATAGGTTGTGAGGTCTATGTTGCACCACGTTCAAGGCTTGACAAAGAACCTGGCATAGATAATAAATACAATCATTTGATATTACTTGCAAAAAATAACCAAGGATACAAAAATCTAAGTAAATTAGTATCAATAGGATTCACAGAAGGGTATTATTATAAGCCTAGAATCGATTTAGAGGTATTAGAAAAGTATCATGAAGGAATTATATGCCTAAGTGCTTGTTTGGCTGGAGCGGTAAATCAAGCGTTATTAAATGGTCAAAATGAAAAAGCAGAAGAAATAGCTTTATGGCATAAAAAAGTATTCGGAAAAGATTATTATATAGAACTTCAAAATAATGGGATAAAAGAACAAGTCCTTGCAAATCAAAAGTTAGTACAATTAGCAAGGAAATTAGATATACCATTAGTTGCAACAAATGATGCACATTATTTAAAAAGAGAAGATGCATACAATCATGAAATCTTATTATGTATTCAAACTGGAAAACGTATGAGTGATGAAGACAGAATGAGATTTGACACAGACGAATTATATGTAAAATCTCCAGAAGAAATGAGCAATTATTTTTCAGCATTTCCTGATGCAATAGAAAATACAGTAAAAATTGCAGATGAATGTAATGTAGAATTTGAATTTGGACATACAATATTGCCTAATTATGATGTGCCACCAGAATATCCTACACATTATGATTTTCTAAAGAAATTATGTGATGATGGAATTAAAAAAAGATACGGAGAAAATCCATCAGAAGAAATTTTAAAAAGAGCAGAATATGAAATAGGCATAATCAAAAAAATGGGATATGTTGACTATTATTTGATTGTGTGGGATTTTATTCACTTTGCAAAAAGTCATGGAATTCCAGTTGGGCCAGGAAGAGGTTCAGGTGCTGGTTCAATTTTAGCATATGCAATTGAAATAACAGATATAGATCCTATGAAATATGGGCTACTTTTTGAAAGATTTTTAAATCCAGAAAGAATAAGCATGCCAGATTTTGATGTTGACTTTTCTGATGTTGATAGACAAAGAGTAATTGATTATGTTTCAGAAAAATATGGACATGACCATGTTTCACAGATAATCACATTTGGAACAATGGCTGCAAAGATGGTAATCCGAGATGTAGCAAGAGTTTTGGATTATCCATATTCAGAAACAGATAAACTTGCAAAAATGATTCCAAATGAAATACATATAACAATTCCAAAAGCATTAGAGCAAAATAAAGAATTAAAAGAAGCATATGAATTAGATGACAATGTACATAAATTATTAGATATTGCAATGGCTTTGGAAGGAATGCCAAGACAGGCCTCAACACATGCTTGTGGTGTTGTAATAACAAAAGACCCTGTTGATACATATGTGCCTTTATATGTTAGAGATGGCCAAATTTCAACTCAATATATAATGACAACACTAGAAGAACTTGGACTATTAAAGATGGACTTTCTTGGACTTAGAACTTTGACAGTTATAAAAGATACAATTAATCTTGTAAAAAAAGATAAAGGAATAGATGTAGAATTTGATGAAAATATGGCTGATCCAAAGGTTTATAAATTATGGCAAGAAGGTCAAACTTGTGGTATATTCCAATTCGAATCACAAGGAATGACAAATTTTATGAAAGAATTGAAGCCAGACTGTTTGGAAGATTTAATAGCCGGTGTTTCATTATATCGACCAGGACCAATGGATCAAATTCCAAGATACATTAGAGGAAAACAAAATCCAGGACATAATGAATATACACATCCAAGTTTGGAACCGATATTAAATGTAACATATGGATGTATGGTATATCAGGAACAGGTTATGCAAATAGTAAGAGATTTAGCAGGGTATTCATTAGGAAGAGCTGACTTAGTACGTAGAGCAATGGGAAAGAAAAAGCTTGACGTAATGGCAAAAGAAAGAGAAGTATTTATAAATGGTCAAGTTGATGAAAATGGAAAAGTTGAAGTGCCTGGTTGTGTAAGGAATGGGATTGATGCAGAATCAGCAAACAAAATATTTGATGAGATGGCTGAATTTGCAAAATACGCATTTAACAAATCACATGCTGCATGTTATGCTGTTGTAGCATATAGAACAGCATATTTAAAAGCATATTATCCTGCAGAATTTATGGCATCAATGCTAAATAGTTATTTAGGAAATCTAGATAAAGTTCCAGAATATATTGATGAATGCAAGAGAATGGGAATTCAAATTTTGAAACCTGACATAAACAAAAGTAGTGGAAAATTTATAGTAGAAGATGGAAAAATTAGATTTGGATTAGGAAGTATAAAAAATGTTGGAGTTCAACCAGTTGATAATATTGTAAAAAACAGAGAAGAAAATGGAGAGTTTACAAGTTTTACAGATTTTTGCGAAAGAATGGCTGGAGATGCAGTTAATAAAAAATGTGTAGAAAGTTTAATAAAAGCTGGAACATTTTCAGATTTTCCAGAAACAAGAGCAACATTAATTGCATCTTTTGAAACAATAATAGATACTGTTCAATCTTATAATAGAAAAGGAATGAATGGACAGGTTTCTATGTTTGATTTAGGTGGAAATGAAGAAGAAGAGAGTAACAATTTAAACAAAGTAAAATACAATTTTTCAATACAACCAGAAATGAGTGATAAAGAGTTACTATCAACAGAAAAAGAGATGTTGGGAATTTATATATCTGGACATCCATTAGAAAAAATAAAAGAACAAATTATTGCAACAACAAATATTTCTTCTTTACAAATGAAAGAAATAGATGAGCTTAATTCAATTTCAGCAAATGAGGAAACGACTGATATTAGAATAAAAGAAAGACCTAAATTTGTTGATGGGCAAGAGGTAACAATTGCAGGAATAATAACTTCAGTAAAGAAAAAATATACTAAAAACAATAAGATTATGGCATTTGTAACATTAGAAGATTTATATGGAACTGTTGAAATTATAGTATTTGAACCAACATATATGAAAGCGCAAGATGTATTAGTAGAAGAAAATATTATTACTGTAAAAGGTAGATTAAGTATTAGAGATGATGATGAAACTAAAATTGTAGCACAAGATATTAGAAATTTTGGAGAAACAAAAACAAATACTCTAGTATTAAATATTACAGAGCTTTCAGAAGAACAAAAGGCAAAATTAAGAGGAGCAATAAAATTCTTTAATGGAGAACAGAATAATGTTCGTGTTATGGTTCAAATTGGTGGAGAGTTAAAACTATCTGGAGCAATATATTTAACAGATAAAATTTTAAAAATTTTTGAAGAAATTGTAGGAAAAGAAAATTGTAAAATATAAAAAATCAGTCTATCAATTTTTTGATAGACTGATTTGTGGTTAATGATGGAGATTAAAGTCGTCTGTTACAGTCCCATTTACAAAACCGGTAACACTAATTTTATTGTATAAAAACCATTTTTTTGTTAAGAAAATGGAATGATCAAATACAAAACCAGCTGTTTCCAGAATTTTTATAAGGGATTGAGACTGAGAATTATCTATACCAGCAGATACCCCATAAGCTTTTACCGTAACAGGAGCATCATCAAAAATTCCCTCGATTGTGAGTGGATAATCTTTTGGAATAAGTCCATCTTCTTCAATATAAGAAAAATGAAACTTGCTTGCTTTAAAACCGTTTGCAATTAATGCAAGTGTTGCAGCTTCTGCTTGATGAGGAAGATTGTTTTTAACAAAATCAATCCCATTTTATCACCTGTTTTGTCCCCAAATTATAGAATAGTTCCATCTTTCAAAATTGTCAGAGAAATTTTATTTCTTTTAACAAAACGGTCAGAAAGAATTACATCATCACAAATTTTAAAGTTCATAACTCTCAAAATTTCGAGTAAATCACGAGAACCAGGACTATTAAATCCTGCTGAAAGGTGATAGACTGCAATAGATGTCGAGATGTTACATAAAGATCCTTTAATAATTAAAGGGTATGAGTCAATCATACGAACAGGTGGTAAGCCTTTTGTTAGATTATAATTGATTTTGACTGATGTAGGGACGAAAAGACCACTTTCAAGAAAAGAAAGCGTGTTCCGCCGTGCTTGTACACTAGTACTAGTTACAATATGAATAGTATCCATCATTGTCCCTCCTTAGGACGTGTGAAACATTACAGTATACTGTGTATGTTTCTGTATAAATTACGAACTAATAAATTATAACATATTTGTAAGAAAAAGTAAAGAGAATGGCTTAAATCCATTCTCCGTATTTTTTTATATAGATATGTTTAGCAAAACTAGCAACAAAACAGTATAAAATAGGTACACCAATTATTATTGCATAATCTTTTAATGCTAATGCAGTAAGTCCAATTGCTTTACCGATAAAAGTAAATGGTATAATCATTGCAATTATACTTAATAGAATAGAAGATGTATATACGGCTTTTGAAGCATGACTTTGGACAAATGGCTTTTTAGCAGTTCTAATTATATGCATTCCCATTAAATTAGAAACTATACTGTAAGTGAACCATATTGTTTGGAATGTAGCAACTTCGTGTATTTTGAACGCAAACCATACTAGTGCAAATACAATTAAATCAAATATAGAACTAAGTGGTCCCATAAATAACATGAAATGTTTTAATCCTTTAATATCGATTTTTTTAGGTTTTCTCAAGTATTCTTCATCTACATTATCTAATGGTAAAGTTAGTTGCCCAAAGTCATATAATAATCCCTCAACAAGTAATTGAATAGGTGTTTCTGGTAAAAATGGAAGAATTATGCTTGCAATAATAACTGACATAACTTCTCCAAAGTTGAAGCTTGCTGCAAGTTTAATATATTTCATTAAATTTGCAAATGTGTGACGACCTTCTTTTACACCTTCTAACAAGACATGTAAATCTTTTTCTAGAAGAATTATATCTGCTGATTCTTTTGCAATATCAACAGCTGTATCTACTGATACACCAACATCTGAATTTATAAGTGATGGGCTATCATTAATTCCATCTCCCATATATCCAACAATATTTCCCGCATCTTTTAGAAGTCTTACAACACGAGCTTTTTGAATAGGGGAAAGTTTTGCGAATATATTAGTTCTTTTTAAAAGTCTTTTTACAGCTTGGTCAGATAGTTTGTCTAGGTCAGAGCCAATGACAATTTGAGGAGATTTTATTCCAACTTTGTCACACACACATTTTGTAACTTCAACATTGTCACCAGTTAAAACAATGACTCTAATTCCATTTTTATTTAATTTTTCGATTGAAGATTTAGCACTTTCTTTTGGAGGATCTAGGAATCCAATAAATCCAATTAGAACCATATTTTTTTCATCTTCAACACCAAAATCTGATGTTTTATTTAAATCATTTTTCTGACAAATAGCTACAACACGTAGACCTTGTTTATTTAAGTCTTTTGTGATTTTTTTCATATTTTCTTTAATTTCATTTGTAATAGGCGAAATTTTACCTTGATAATCTATTAATGTTGAGATATTTAATATTTCTTCAACAGCACCTTTTGTAATTAAATATTTTTGATTATCAT
>ERZ779869.2475-NODE-2475-length-15193-cov-4.920465_pt1 | contig 15193 bp, 11 predicted proteins | sample MGYA00511557_ERZ779869 | MGnify/ENA primary metagenome ERZ779869 (study PRJEB29588, sample SAMEA2154620) | human gut metagenome | biome: human gut; feature: human-associated habitat; material: faeces | place: Denmark | collected 2008/2010 ...
CGCTCGCCGGGCCGGCAGTGGAAATTGCAGAACTTACAGCCCGAGATGCAGACGTTGGTGATGTTGACGTTGCGGTCTATCTGCCAGGTCACGGTACCGGGCTCTTCCACTGCACTGCGGCGCAGTGCGTCGGCCAGGCGGAAAAGCCGTGCGGGCGGGACCGTTTCGTAGAGCCACAGCGCTTCGTCGAAAGTGAGCGGCACCCGGTCGAGCGCTTTGCCGCGGATGGTTTCGAAATTCATCGTGTTTTCCCTTTTTGCATGCGAAGTTACGAAAAATAGCGGTCTGCCGGGCGGAAAGCGGGGAGGACGTTCCGGCAGGGGAAACGAAAAGGGGCACGGCCGCTGCCATACCCCTCTTTCGTATTCTGGAAATATCCGGTTTACTCCTCCGAAATAGCCTCCGTCGGGCAAACACTTGCGCAGGTGCCGCAGGAGATGCATTTGTCGGCGTCGATAACATAGGAGTTATCACCGGCCGAAATCGCTTCGGTGGGACATTCTCCGGCGCATGAGCCGCAGGAGATGCAGACATTCTCATCAATTTTGTAAGCCATTTCTTTAGTGTTTAAGTGTCGTTAAAAACTTCGCAAAGATAGTATTTTATCTTGTATAAAATAAACGGCCTCCGGATTATTTTATTTTGCCGGACGAAAGGGCGGCTACCGGCCGTGGGAGAGGATGGAGTATCCCTGTCGGTGGCGCTTCCGGCGGTCTCCCGGCGAGGCGTGCGCCGTACCTCCTGGCGCCGCAGCGGTGCTTTTCCGGATAATTTATATCGTTTATATATAATGTTTTAAATGCGGAAATGTATCTTTATCTTTGGCTAAACATTAACCTTAAATTCAGGACTATGAAACAGATTGGACGGAATGTGATGTGCGGCCTTTGCACGGCGGTGACCGCTGCGGCGGTGCTGCTCTCTTCGTGTACGCAGGGGCCGGAGCCGGTAGGGCCGCAGAGTGGGATGACCATCCGTGCGACGACGGAGGTGACGCGTACCGTGCTCGGTGCCGATTATTCGGTCGTGTGGAACGAGGGGGATGCGTTTCTCCTGATGAATGACAGCGGCGGCAGCTCCGTGTTCGGATTGACGGAGGGGGCCGGGGAGCGTTCGGCGACTTTCACCGGCGATTGGCTCGATGCCGGTTCCGACGGTATGTATTATGCGGCGTACCCGGCTGCAGGTGCGGTTTATGATTCGGGGTCGGTGGCTATGGAGATACCTGCCGGACAGACTTATGTGGCAGGAACGTTCGCTTCGGATTGCAATCCCATGGTCGCTTCGGGCAGCGACCCGGAATCCGGTCTCGCTTTCCGGAACGTATTCGGATTGCTGGAACTGCGCATTACGGGCAGTACGGTGCTTTCCAAACTCATGTTGACGAGCAATACCGATTTGAGCGAGCAGGCGCTGAATCTTTCGGGCAGGATGTATTTTGGTGCCGATGGTTCTTTCGTCGGTTATGCGAAGACGGAGCAGACTGCCCGCTCGGTGACCGTAACGGGTATCGATACGCAGCTTTCCGATACGCCTCTGTCGGTTTATGTCGCCGTTCCGCCTGCGGAATACGATGCGCTTACCGTCCGTTTGTTCGATAAGGAGGGAGGGTATGTCGAGCGCACGCTGGCGTCGCCGATAACCGTCGCCCGCAATACGGTGCTGCCTGTCGAGGGACTCGTGTTCGACGGGGCGGAGAAGACCGGCGCCGTCATCATGACCATCGACCAGAAGAACTATTCGCCCTATCGGATGTTGGTGAACTTCGTGATGGCGGAAGGATGCGCGTCGTTCATACCGGGCTATGTGGAGAAGGCGGTGTTGGAACAGTGGTTCGCAGACAATGCCGGTCATACGATGGAGGAGTTCATTCTGGCCAACCAAGCGTATCAGGAGCAGTTCGGGGATATTCCCGGCGAATTTTCCGTGGAGCCGGAGACGGAGTATGTCGTTTATGCCCAGCCTTACGATGCCGACCATCGGCCGCTGGAGACGGTGACGGAGACCTACCGTACCAAAGCGTTGGTACGGAGCGGGGAACGGATGACCGGCTCTTATGCGTGGCTTGCGGCCGACTTGCTGGAACTTCGTTTCGAATTTTCCTCCCCTGCCGTCGAACGCTATTGGCTGGCCGTATATGCCGGAGCCGATTACGAGAACGTCTTTAAGGAGGAATATGAAGATGAATTGCGGGGAGTGCTGAGCGTGGGAAGCGTGTTCCCGGCGACCGAGGCGGTTCAGACTCTTGCGGTTCCGTCGGGACAGGCCGACCGTTATGTCGTGCTGGCGGTACCGGAGTCGGCGGACGGCATCGGCGAACTCTGTACTTTCACGGTGGAGGCACAGCGCAGTGCGGCGGCGTTGAGCAGTCTGGACGTCGATGCGTCCGACCGGTCGTTCGTCGTACGTTTCGTCAATGACGGCAGTGCATATGTCCGCTTCGGAGCGTTCAAGGGCGGTGTGAGCGACGAGGACCTGAAGGCAACGCTTGCGGGCGGAGGCAATTTGCTTGAGTTCGAGAGCGAATCGGCATCGGTAGGGCGTGAATTCGTCAATTTCAAGCCGCTCACCGATTATACGGTCGCAGCCCTTGCGTTCGATGCCGACGGAGTGGTCGGCGGATTCTATCGCGCCGATTTCACTACGCTCGACCTGATACCGGGCGAGGACAGCGAAGCATACCGGAAATACATAGGTACCTGGGCCCTGACGTTCTATACCGATGCGGCGAAGGCGAACGGCCCCTATTGGCAACCCGTTACGGTGCGCGAGGAAGTGGTTGGCAAGTCCTATCTGGTTTCCGGCCTGATGAATAGTATGTCCGGTACCGTGGTGACCGACGATGCCGTCCGGGCCTACTTTACGGACGGCCGCATCGAATTCGCCGGAGGCCCTCCGGTAGCGGCTGCCGGAGCGAACGTTACCTTCGAGCCTTTTACTTCGGGAATGTACATCGGAAATGGTTACAGTCTGTACGGTACCTGGAGTGCGGATGGGGTTTCCTTCGATGAGTCGTGGGATAGCTATGACGTCATCGGATACGCTTTCTGGAACAACGATGCGGGGGCTCAGGTCGACATACTGTTCTTCTATCCTTCGCTTCTGCCGCAGACGTCGGGAGGGATGGCTTCGACCGAGAGTTTCGTACCGCAGCCTCCGGTTTCGCCGGGATGGAAATGAGAACAGGCGATTCGGTAACAGGAATGGACGCGGCGGAGATTTTCCGCCGCGTCCGCTGTTTGCGGGGACGTTCCCGTATTTCTCGGGTACCGGTGCGTTTTCCCGATGGCTTTTGTCCGTTTTCCCGGCGGCAGAGGAAGCGGAGAACGATGTAGGGATTAGGAAGAGGACAGAGCGGGAACGAAAGGTATCGCCGGGCGATTCTCGCCAGTGGTCCTTTCGGAGCAAGGGTGGCCGGCCGCAGCGGGAGCAAAGAGAGCGGCCTGCCGGGTATCCGGCAGGCCGCTGGCATGTGCGGGGCAATCCGTTATTTTATCCGGTCGAACCCGGTGAAGGGGACGAGCGCCGCGGGAATGCGGATGCCGCTGAGGATGCTTGAATACTCCCACAGGAACCATTCGCCGGTGGAGGGCTTTTGCCGCAGCTTGATGGGGCGGGGAGAGTCCGCGCCGGGTGTAGCGATAAATACCCGCAGATAGCCCGGTTCAATGTCCTGCGGACGGGGGTCGGCCAGTACGTCCAGCACATAGGGCTGGGTGGGAACGTAGCTGTTCTGGGGCGTGGCTCCGGCAAAGTACGCCAGCGGCAGATACTCCTTGCCCCGCAGACGGTCCCGCAGGAACTGGCTGTCATAGGGAGTCATGGGCCGGGGCCCCCGCAGGATGTTCATGGCCTCCACACCCTCGTTGGGATTTTTTACATACAGGTTCAATGCGCACAGGAAGCCCGCCACCACCTCGTCTGGGGTGTTCAGGGACAGGTTCCGGAACTCTGCCAGCGAAGCGGGCAGCATATTCAGTGTTACTTGCATATCTCGTCCTTCCTTTCTCTGATTTCCGTACCGTTCGTCAGCTGTCGCCTCTCACGCTGCTGGAGAAGGTGGCGGCCGTGTAGAACTCGTCGCCGTCACGCGGCACGAAGTACAGCACGTAGTAGTCACCCTCGCCGTTGAACCAGCCGTAGGCGTGCTTTTCACTGTTCCAGCTCCTCTCATCCATACCGGTATGGGGGATGCCGTCCTCGCCGCCCAGCATGGCCTTGATGTCGTCATAGGTCAGCTTCGAGGACTTGGCGGAGCTCATATCCCACAGCTCCTGACGTACCTTCTGCATGGTGGGCAGATCCGCCCGGCCGGTGGCGTCGGGATTGGACTTGCCGTACTCGCCCTCACCGTTGGAGGTGGTGCGCTCGAAGGGATAGTTCTCCGGCAGACCGCCGTTGTCGCCGTCGCTGGGGATGGCAGCGGTGGTGCCGCCGTTGCCGTCATCGGGGATCAGACCGGTGTCGATCTCAAAGGTATTGGCGATCTCCATAAAGGTCTTGCCGCGGTAATACTCCACGGCGTCCACCGGCAGGGGCATAAAGTCATCGTCCGTCCAGTTCTCATCGTCCAGATGCCGCAGGTCGGCCAGCAGGCTGATGGAGCCGTCCACCAGATCGGAGTCCACCTCGCAGCTCACATACAGGGCGCCGGTCTCATCCACGGACAGGATGCCGTCCTGCATCTCGCCGCCCATGAACTCGCCCCGCAGCTCCAGACCGGTGTCGTCATCGGGCACCACGCGGGCATAGGTGTTGGCGAAGTTGAAGTCGTTCTCGCCCTCCAGATACATGGCCAGCCAGACCTGGCAGCCGCCGTTGCCGTCAAAGACCAGACGCGCCAGAATCTCGTGGGCGGTGTCGTTCAGCGCCTCAAGGTCGCCGGTGGCGTCCGAGAGGCCGGCCATGCCGTGCCAGTCGCCGCCATAGACGGACGCAAAGTCGTCAAGAGACAGCTCCGCAGTGCCGGAGCCGCCGCTGCTGCCACCAGCGGTGCCCTTCCGGAAGGTCAGCTGCAGGTCAAAGCCGAAGTAGTCATTCACCGTGATCAGGCCGTCCTCCAGTGTGCAGTTGCAGATTGATCCGTCTCTGTCCAGCGTCAGGGCGCCGTCCTTATCCAGCTTCCACGCGATGGTCGTCGGGTCGCCGTCCAGCATAAAGCAGCCCGTACCGTCCTCTTTCAGCTCAATGTAGTTGTCACCCAGATCATACACCTCGTCCATGGGCACCCACTCGCCGAAGGACAGAACCGTCTCGCCGATGTACTTGCCCACCACGGGGTTGGTCTTGGAGCTGCCCTTGCCGCCTCCGCAGGCCGCCAGCGTCAGCGTCATCACCAGCGCCAGAAGCAGAGCCGCCAGCTTTTTCATGCTTTTCATCACCGTTCCTCCTGTTTTTACTGTTTTCTCCTATTGTTTCTTCCTGTCTGAATGTGCATATATCGGCACGTCTCACTTGAGACGGTTGCCACATTCCGGGCAGTATGCCGGGGCTGAAGCGCCCGGCTTGGGCTGCCAGCCGCAGGCTTCGCAGGTCAGCGGCTTCGCCAAGCCGCAGCCGGTGCAGAAGCTGCCCTCGTTTTCTGCCCGGCAGGCAGCCCAGCGTTCCGAAAAGCATCATGACCAGCAGCACACCTCCTATCCAGCCCTTCCATTTCATGGGCAGCTCCTCCGCTTCAGCCGTGTTTTGTGAATGAACTCTCTACCGGCTCGCCGCTCTCCTGTAAGAACGCCGCACAGTCCGTACACAGGTCAATATCCTCGCCCAGCAGGAAACACCGGTCACAAACCAGCCGTTTGCAAATGGGACACAGGCTGAAATGCTCCAGCGCCTCTGTGGCGGCCCACTCGAAGGCTTCCTCTCGCTCCCGCCGGTACAGCGCCTGAAAAATCACGCGCTTTCCTTCGCTCTCCGGCTGCATCCCCGCCTTGGAGAAGCGCACCGGCTGACTTTCCCAAAGGAAGCCGCATACCGCACAGCGCAATGAAAACTGAAATCTTTCCATAGAGGATCTGTCCTCCATGGACGCTTTAATGATGCGGCGCATTCCAGTCCCTCCTTGCTTACGTCGCAGTTCTTTCCCGTACTCACGCTCAGCTATATACACACTTATATGGGGTTTTACGAAAAATTTCTATTACCCCAAGGGTGAATTTTGCCGGTAAACGTGAAAATCGCCCTTAGGCGTAGACAGAGTGCACAATCCAATGTGGTTTGGATTGTGCACTCTGCTATCGTCTTTCTTATCTTTTCAGCAGCTCACCACTGCGGCCGCAGCTGGCGAACAGCTCAATATACACCTTCAGCTCATCGAACGAATCTACCCCCATCTTTCGGTACAGATTGCGGTTATGAGTCTTTACCGTGCTGGCGCTGATATGTGCCAGCTCAGGAATATCCTTGACGGTATAGCCGTCCATATAGTATTGCAGGATGGTACGTTCCATGCCGGTCAGCGTACCTGCCCTCTCCGCAAAGCCGCACAGCCGCGCCTCCACATCGGGCGGCAGCGCGCCCGGCGGCCGGGTACGGATCATGGTCAGCAGCTCGTCGATCTCCGAAATACCGGAGGCCACCACCTCTGTTGTGCCGCCTCTGACCGCCGCAAGGCTGTCGTTGATCGGCTTGACAAAGCGGCGGGACAGCACGGTTGCCGCAACCAGCATCGCCAGCAAAAAGAGCACCGAGCCCAAAAACCACGCGACCTGCGACCCGCGCTCATAGCTGCGGAAGGTGTTGGCTGTTACAAGCGTCACCGCGGCAAGCGGAATGCCGTCCGAGGTGGCGGCGTCCAGCAGCCGGTGCCGCCCCAGATAGGACTCCTTGCCATCGGTATAGATGGTATAGTATTTCCCCGGCTTGATGTGCAGCGTACCCTCGGCCGTCAGGCGCGAGCCGTTGGTAGCGCCCAGCACAGTCCCCGACAGATTGAGCTTGTCGCCGTCGATCGGCGCCAGCAGGGTCAGCATATTGCCATAGCTGCTGGACACAGTGCCGTGGGAAAGGCTGAAATAGAGGTCGCTGATCTCCATACCGCAAAGCCCGCGTACAGTGCCGCTGCCGTCCAGAATCGGTACGCACAGCAGCATCACATGCTCCCATGTATCCAGCAGCTCTGTGCGTTCTGTCCACAGGCTGCCCTCTGCCAGACGCTCAACCTGACTGGTGGCAACCTTATCACTGCCGGGAATCAGCGCGGTATTCAGTTCCGGATTCCAGCGGTTATGCATCTGGATCTGTAATCCCCGCGCCGCCTCCGCCGCGCCGCGGAAGCAGATCACATCCTGCTCCGACGCCACCGTGGGCTGAAGCCCGGAATAGCGCAGATACAGTCCCGCCCTGAGTGCGTCCGCATTGGGCAGCGCCGTGTTGGCGGTCACGTTCAGGCAGAAGAAGATTCCGCTGCACGAGGCGGCGCTCAGCGTAGTGCTCAGCGGCGTGTATAGTCTCGTTTCCAATTCCGCGATGGTTTTCGGATCGTCGTTGAGCGAGTCAAAAGGAATGCCCTTGGCCGCGAGAAAAGCATCCAGCTCCCGGCCCAGCTTTTCCGACATGGCCACGCCATGCGCCGTCAGCTCATCCATCTGCGCATCCAAGGCTGCATATGTATTTCTCTGCTGAATGTCCAGGGCGCTGGCCAGCTGCCGCGCAGGGTGGGACAGCACACCCATAGCCATCAGGATCGACAGGATGGCCGCCACCAGCAGCAGCGCCATTGTGAACCAATACAGCAGCAGCCGCACACCCATACTGTGGCTGGCTGCATATGGATTGTGAATCGCATTCCGAATTGATCGCATGTGCTTTCCTCTTTCATGTGCCGTAATCCAGCTTAAAACTGTCCAAAGTCTCCCGGATCAGGGCGTCCAGCGTGTTGCCGCCCTCCAGATACTGTGTCCGGCCCGTCGTCAGCTTCAGCCGCGCCAGATTTTCAAACCGCGTCTCCAGATCCAGATAATTCTCCATCTGGGGCGGGTAGTAGAAGGTATATGCCTCCTGCGTTTGCAGATATGTCTCGTACAGCGACACATACATCGGGTCGCTCAGTTTTTCCACGGCGTCAGGCAGATATTTCTCAAATGCCTCCTGTGTCACCGGCATATAGCCCAGGCTGGTCACGAATTCCACGTTGCATACCGGCTCGGTCAGCCACTTCAGGAACGTAATGCACGCCCTTTCCCGTTCCGGGGTGGACTTTACGGTGCACATTCCCACGCCGCGCTGCATCACCAGCTTGTCACCCCCTTCAAACACCGGGCAGGGCATGGAGGTGATCGTCACCTTTTCCGAGGTGTTGTCCGGATACGTCACCGTGTCGGAATAGTAGAGCACACTGGCCGAAGATGCCACAGACACCACCACATCTCCGGTGCGAAGCGGTTCCGTGGCATACCCGTCGTGCAGCCACAGGCCGCCCGTCAGACCTGCCCGGGCATACGGCTCCCAGGCTCGTTCGAATCCGGAGCCGAACCTGACGCCGTCATTCTGGAAAAAGTCCTCGCCCAACGATTCTACGCCCACCTGAAAGTAATTGAAGTGGTAATCGTGGGCAAAGAAGCATTTGCCGGTATCCGCGGCGTACTGCTCTGCCAGCGCGTAAACGCCCTCCCATGTAGTCAAATCGTCATAGCTGGCGCCGGACTGGGCTGCCCACCGGTCGAATAGCGTCCGGTTGACAAACAGCACCTCCGTGGATTTGGCAAGGGGCAGGATCGCCTGCCGTCCGCCGATCATCCCCTCCTCACGAAAGGCAGGGATAAACGCCGCCAGCTCCTCCTCGCTGAAATAATCCCGATAGTCCACCAATATGCTCTGATCCGGCAGAGCCAGCACCGTCTTGGGATAGGATACGAACATATCCGGCAGCGACGGTGCGCCCGGATCGCTGTTGGCGGCGGCCAGCACGCTTTTGTGAATACTGCCGCTGTTGCTGACCAGCTCCACCTTCACGCGGATGTTCTGCTTTGCGCCCACGGTGCTGTTGAACCGCTCGATCAGGCCGTTCAGCGGGGAATCCACCTCGCCGCCATAGACGTGCCACAGCGTTACGGTCAGCGGCTCCGCGTCCTTTTTCTGCGTACATCCTGTCACCGACAAAAGCACCAGCACCAGCAGGCACAAAACGATTCTTTTTTTCATGCTCGAGCCTCACCTTTTCGTGAAAAATACCGTGGAATACGGCGTTCCGGCTGCTTGCGCCGTCAAAGCGCATCCGCCATCTCTGTAGGCGGCAGGGTAAACCGATCCCTGCCGCCCACAGAATGTAAATTTTACTTCTCTCCTCTGCGCTTTTTGCCAACGACCCAGCCGCTGCCGCTCAGCGCCAGCAGGGACAGCCCTGCATACAGGGCGATGCCCGCATCGCCGGTCTTGGGAGATTTGGCTGCGCCCGTTGTACCGCCGGTCGTGCCGGGAATCGTCGTACCGGGCGTGGCCGTGCCGCTGCCGGACAGCTTGGGGATCACCGTATTCTCGCTGCGCTCATGGCCACAGACGGTACACTCCTCGTGCTTCAATCCGGTCTGGGTCTTGGTGGCCGCCTTGTCTACCTTCCACACGAAGGTATGACGCGCCTGATCCTTTGTGCTGGCGAGCGGATCCGGGCAGTCCGTATCGGTGCACTGATGCCAATGGCTCGTCGCGTCCTGGGACCACTGGCTGCCGGCGTAGGTGTGGGTGTGGGTACCCGCATACGGCTTCACGGTGATCTTCTGGTAGGTCTTGATATTGCTGCTGCCGCTGCCATCGTTATACTGGATCGTCACATCCGTCTGTCCCTGCGTAAGCTTGTCACCATGGAAGATCGTATAGCCGGTTACAGGGAGGACAGCCTCGCTGTTGTCGTCGTAAACCGCCGTGACCACCATGCCCTTCGGGTCGAACTTGTCGCCGGCCATGTACTCGGTCTTATCCGGCTTCTTGGTGATTTTGATGCTCTTCACCGTCTTGACGACCTCCAGCACATCAAGCTCGTGGAATACCCGCATATCGCCGCCAGGTTGAGTCGATGACTTCTCAAAGACGCTTGCCTTTTTCCCGTTTACGGTCACCTTATCCCCTGTAAGCCCGGTGTAGGTATACCCCGTTTTTGCGTTAACAAAGATTTCTACCGCATACTGGATATTTTCCTGAATCGTGGCATCAGATGCCAGATTATCCCAGCCGCCGCTTGCATTGCGCTGTTTAATGGTGAAATTATTATTGATAGTGACGCGCATCTGCTCTGTTGAAGCATTGATGCCGCTCACCTTTGCACCCAGCGCATATCCGGTCACCGTGATCGGCAGCTCGGTGATCTCCTTTGCTACCGCTATTTCGTAAGAGTTATGTACGGTAACCGACTTTGTCGTGCCTGCATACACTTCCTGAGCGTTGCTTCCAATTTGGTTGCCGGGTTGATGGGACGCACTCTTCCAATCATATCCGTCTATCGTAGCATAACTGGTTTGCTTTACGACATATGTTCCTTCCTCGACCTGCACATCCTTTGTGCCCTCTATTTTGCCCGGCTCAATGGTAATGTCCACATTTTTATAGTGGCCATAATTAGCGTATTTGCGGAGAATCTCAAAGCTAAATGTCTTGCCTCCTGCATCGACCCCCCCATACAGTCCCTGCACATTCACGGTGATCTTCAGCGTACCCGTCTCCTCCGCTCGCGCCGTTGTGGGCACCATGCACAGCACCATACAGAGCACCAGTACAATGCTGAGCCACTGCTTTTTCATGATTTCTGCCTCCCTGAAAAGTATTTATCCGTTAAACGCGGCGAGAGCCGCGTCCGCCCGGCGGATCCACTCGGTGCGGTCGCCATAGATCGCTGCGTCCAGAGAATTGATGGCGGCGGCCGCCTTCTCTCCGGCGTCCTCCTCACCCCGCATGGCAGCGCTGAGTCCGGAGGCCACATCCTTGATGGCCGTCATCTGCTGCTTCCATGTGTTGGCGGCGTTGCCCAGTGTCTTCTGCACGCCGAACAGGGTGTCGAAATACTTGCTGAGCTTTTCATACTCCTTGAAGTTGTTCACCTCAAGATTAAAGGCGTTCATGCCGGCGGTGTTGATGAACACCATCCGCACCGTGGACTTTTTCTCCGTCTTGTCGCCGTTTCTCACCATCTGCTCTTCATACTTATAGTTCCGCAGATCGGCGATGCGGTACACACAGGCCCGCGTGGTCTTGCCGAAGATCAGGATCTTGTAGTCCACCTGTGTAAAGGCCACCAGCCCGATGTCCTCCGCCACGTAGAGGTTCGCCCCGAAGCGCACCAGCTTCTGGTTCTTGTCCTTCGTCTTCAGACGGGGCACAAAGTAGTGATCCCACAGTTTCGTTCCCCGCTCCACCTGGTCCAGATGCGCTTTCACGCCGGACAGGTTGCCGTGCACATAGTCGTACACCTTGAAGCCCCTGCTTCTACAATTCTTTCGGCAAATGCAATTGCCGTCCGCCAGCTTCTGGGTCTGCATCAGGTTGATGTCCGCGCCGCAAATTCCACACTTGTTCGCCATAACATTTTCTCCTTTCCGTCGTTGCCCGATTCGGCAGGTTTCTGTAGCTGCTTATGAAATATCCCGTTGCGGGATCTTTCCTTCACATAGCATAGATCTGATCCATCAGGTACTCGGCAGGCATGGAGCCGTAGAAAAACTGATCGATCAGCCCGTCCTTCTTGGCGTCCCGGATGTCCTTTGCCGTCTGCCGTTCGGTGTTGGAGTCCACCATCAGCGCGATCTTGCAGTTGGGACACAGCGCCTTTACCTCGTCGCGTAGTCTCAGTCTTTCACCGAGCTTCCACGGGGCATACCCTGTCACCTCCATCACAAGCACAAAGGGCTCGTATATCTGGCACAGCTCCACGGTGTCCCTTGGGGACTCTGCACGGATCACCTCGATATCGTAGTCAGAGCTTTTGAAAGCGGTCGCCACAGCGTCGGCAAACAGATAATTCTGCATATCGATCACAATTTTACGCATTGAGCCATCCCTCTTCCCTTTCCTGTATATCCGACGGGTTTACCGCGTCCCATTCTATGCCGCTATTGTAGCACGGAAAAGCGGCCCTGTCTGTCCACAAAAGTGAGGACAGATAGGGCCGCTGATTGCGGATAATGCTGTGAATACACGTATTCCTGTTCAGTTTTCTTCCGCCGTGCCGAACAGGCTCCCCGGCACCACCAGCCGCTTGCTGACAGCGGCAACCATCAGCCGGTTGCGGTTGGGATATCCGGTTTTCTCCAGCATCCGGTTGATATAGGTACGCACTGTGGATTCCGCCACGTTCATCCCCGCAGCGATCTCGGCGTTGGTCTGCCCCTCACAGAGCAGGCGCAGCGTCTCCAGTTCCTGATCGGACAGGCCGCAGGAAAGGGTGTTCCCCAGCTGCACTGCCGGCGTGCTGTCCGGCCAATAGCTCTTTCCGGAAAGCGTCCCCTCGATCACGCCAACAAGATCGCCGGAGGGGGAATCCTTATACCAGAAGCTGTCGGCGCCGATTTTTCTTGCCCGCGCCAGAAACCGCCCCTCCAGCATGGAGGTCACCATCACAATTTTGATCCGGGGATAGATCTTCTTGATCTCCTCAGCGGCGGTTAAGCCGTCCGAGTCGTTTTCGGTGCAGATATCCATTAAAATCAGGTCGATATGACTGTCGCCGCACCGCCGGAGCGCCGCATCAGCACGATTCAGCGTGCCCGCCACCCGGCAGTCTGCGCATTTTTCCACGCAGGAGCATAGATACATTCTGGCAAGCGCCTGATCCTCAACGATCAATATGTCTCTGACAGCCATTCGTTCCCCTCCTCCAAATTCTCCCGATTTGGTATTCCTATCACCAGCGCGAACTCCGGCAGACTCTGCACCGTCATGGTTCCGCCGATCCTTTCGATCCTGCGGCGCAGATTGGACAGACCGCCGCCCTCTGTGATGGTCTTTTCCGGCGGCTTTCCGTTATTTCGGATCAGGACGGTATATCTGTCGCCGTCCTCCCAGATGTTGGCGATCAGTTCGGTTGCCTGCGCGTACTGTATGGCGTTGCTCAGGCAGACCTGCATGGCGGCATACATCAGATCCGCCGCGCCTCCCGCCGGCTCTGTACCTCTTATTCTGATGGCCACGCCGCTGCTATCCGCGCTTTCATACAGCGCCTCCCTTGCCGGCAAGCGTTCTGCGTCACGAAAGACAATGCTTTTTTCCCATTCCCGCAGCACAACGTCTGCGTTGATGCCGCCAAGGTCTCCGGCCAGATATTGCTTCGTGACGGTAATACAGGCGGCAAGGCTATCGTGCATGGCGGATTTGGCGGCAAGCTGTTCCCTCTCCCGCGCCACCGCCGCCACGTTTTCCGAGAGACGCCGCAGCTTTTCCGCGTCCTGTTCAAGCCTTCGGTTATCCTCGGCCAGCTGCTCCAGCGCCCGGTGCAGCGCCGTAACATCTGCGGCGGTCAGCTGTATATACGTCTCCCCATATCGGTCGGTCACGGCCGCCTTCTCAAATTTCCATACCAGCCCGTCCGGAAAGCGGTAGGTATTCTCCGTGCTGGCAATGGGCGTTATGCCCTTTGGAGGAGAGGCCAGTGCCTTTTGAAGCTCCTCCAGATACTGCATATCGCTGTTCAGCAGATACTGGCTCAGCCGATACATCTGCCGGTTGCACAGCACGATGCCGCCCGAGCGGTCAAAAAAGCATACGGCGGTGGGCAGCCGGTCAAAGCTCTCCTTGATGGCGTTAAACCCGAAGCGTCTCAGCTTATGCATCCTCCCGCCCCCTTATCCCTGTGCGGATCAGCCACAGGCCGTCCTCCTGCCGCACCGTCACCTCCGGGGAGGCGATCGCCGACAGATCGGCGGCGCACTCCACCGACAGATCCATCGCGCTGTCGGAAACGGAGATAAACAGTGAGCGCAGATCGTCTACCGTGGTCTCCGCGACGATTTCCAGCAGATCGAACAGACGCACGACCTCAGAGGCGCGCATCGGTTCCGTTGTGCGATAGATCACGCCGCACTCCGTGCCGCAGGCGGTCAAGGCTCGCACGGCTTCGTCCACCGTCAGCCGCAGCTCCTGCTGCGGCAGCCACTGGTACTCACTGCTGAGAAAGTACAGATTGGCGCTGCGCTTGATGTAGGTGCCCAGCAGCAGCACCTTCTTCAGCAGGCTTCGCCTTTCGGCGGGGCTGGCGCTCTCACATCGGGCAAGCATCTGCCGCATCTGGGCTTTCTGCCTGCTGTGCTTTGCCTCCAGTTCATTGTATATGCGGTTCTTTTCAGTCAGCTCATGCAGATTTTTCTGAACAAGATAGGCGTCCTTCAGCTTCTTCTTGTTGCGCTCCATTTCCTCCTTGTTCGCATTCAGCCGGGTACGCAGCTCCGCCAGCTGGCGCACATTGTCCTGCCAAACGGCGTAGCCGCCGCTGATGGGCGCCGAGGAAATACGCATGCCATCGGGCCGAACGATCCGCTGCCCCTCCTGCGGGCAGGTCATATCCTTACCTGCGGCACGGGAGCGCAGGATGATCCGGCCGCTGCGATCCGCAATACAGGCCGCCAGCGTTGAGGCCTCAAACAGTTCCACATATCCCGTGTTGGACGGTATCATACGGCAGCGGATACAGCTTTCATAGATGGCGGCATACAGCAGGCAGAACATCACGTTCATATCGCCGAACCACCACCGAACAGCCGGAATACCCGACAGATAGAGAATACCGTACAGGAGCATCGCACAGCCCAACACAAACGGCGTTATCCGCTTTCCCTCACCACTTGGGATACGGCTCTTCCGGAACAGGCAGACAAGGGAAAAAGCCATACAGACCACCATCCAGCCAAGGCAGATAAAATACAGCGGGCGGTAGGAATATGTGCCGGAAACCGGCAAGCCGGGGACGCCGCTTTTGAAGGCAAATACCTGCTGATGCAGGTCGTTGGTGATCACCAGCAGAAACAGTGCCGCAGGGATGATCGACAGCATACCGGTTCCTCGGCTCAGGCGGTAGTCCTCTGACTTTCCCATGGACAGGGCGATGTACACCCCCAGCAGCGGGAGGAACAGCATCGGAAGATAGTAGAGATACCATATGTACCGCCCCGCCGCCGGGCCGGTGACAAAGCTGTATTTCAGCGTCCGCAGTATGAGCCACAGCAGCATCAGCGCCGCCGTCAGCCGCAGGCAGTGCAGCGCCTGCCGCTGGATAATGCGC
>ERZ779869.2479-NODE-2479-length-15180-cov-4.824926_pt1 | contig 15180 bp, 17 predicted proteins | sample MGYA00511557_ERZ779869 | MGnify/ENA primary metagenome ERZ779869 (study PRJEB29588, sample SAMEA2154620) | human gut metagenome | biome: human gut; feature: human-associated habitat; material: faeces | place: Denmark | collected 2008/2010 ...
AATTCCTTTATATGAAAAACCCCGCATGTCTCCATCCATATTTTTTGTCTCATCGTATAATTTCACAAAATCTCCATGACCATTACATTCTACGACAGCAGTCTTATAACCTAAACCATTTGCAAAATAATTAGATGCCATCAACGCAAAATGTGTTGTCCCAACTCCGCGTCCTGCACCAATCACACCGACTTTCAGCATTCTGCTGCCATGTAATAATGCAGATGTGCGTGGTATATTATTTTTCAATAATTTCCATAATTTCATCTGCTTCCTCCTCAAACAGTTCATTAGCACTATCCCATTCATATATACATGGGAAACGGTAAATTCTGCACTTACCTTTATAACTGCTTATGAAATCATAAAATTCTCTTCCGCCAATATGATTAATAAAAATAATGCTGTCACTTGTTACACTTTCCATAGCTGTCATATTATTTCTTCGGTAATTCGTATTGCCTACAAATATAGTAATGCCATCTTTTCCACCTTCTGCACATTCACCTCTTCTACTGTTACAGTGCTCGTCTATACATCCGCAGTCATGAATTATATACTCATATCCTGACAGATTATATGTGATGCAGCCATTATAATCAGGTATAATATCAATCCCGGCTTTTCCCTTAATCTTATCTGCTCCTATTGTATATATACCGTTACATAATGTTCCTTTGTCTGTAACTGCCCTGTAATCTGATGTGTCATTATGCCTGATACATATAACATTCCGTTTCTTTCTTTTTAAGAATGATGCAAAACAAAGACAGAAATGTGTAGCACCCGAATTATGCATAAAACCATATACATATATATGACAAACCTTATCAGTATTGTTTTTATCCGCTATTACAGATTTCTTTCCACGAAAAAATCCTAAAAATTTCTTTGTAATATCAAATTTTGCTATTTTTTTGTAATTCATGGTATCCGATATACTGCATAGCTCTTTTCGTAATGCTGCTATGGACTTATATCTTTGAATCGAATTGTGCCTGATACACTTTCTTATAACAGGTCCAATTGAATTTGAATACAACCGGCAGACCGATTCTGCTTCGGATGTAAAAGACTGTACATGACCACTTGATGCCATATACAAAAGTAAAATTCCAATACTATATATATCTGACCTGACACTGCCATCACCGTTGTACTGTTCCGGTGCAGCATAGCCCGCTGTTATATACATTGCATGCCCGGCATGGCGTCCATCAATCATATCTGAATTATCGAAGTCAATAATGAATACTTCCCGCTTCCCATCTGAATTATCTCTTATAATTATATTAGATGGCTTAATATCAAGATGAACTATCCCTGCACATTCGTGGAGATATGAAATAATATCGCAAACCCTGATGCCTATATCTGCCATATCATGTGCGGTAATGCATCCTGCCTCACTTATATATTCCGTCAAAGATTTACCAGAAATATATTCTTCTATAATGCAGATACTATCATTGTTATCTTCAATGTCAAATACGACCGGTATGCCTGGACACTTGAGGTTCTTAATCATATCAGCCTCCCGCAGTATTCTCTCATAATCATCACAAGTCTTCATAACTATCTTGGCAGCTCTGTATACATTAAGAAGCTTATGTCTTACAAGATATACCGTAGAATGACCGGTCCTGGCAAGAACCTTTATAATCTCATACTTATCAGATATTTAATTAACCTCCTTTTCTACAATACTAATTGGTTCAGTTATTATATTACCACAATATTTTAAAAAGTCAATAACAAATATAAATTTTTAGTAAATAATACTTTTTAACGCCTCAAATACCTTTACATATCCATCAAAAATGGGTATTATATCTTTAATAATATTAATGAAGTATAGTCAGAGGTGGCTTATGAAAATAGAAAGACTTAATGAGAACCAGATAAGATGTACACTTAACAAGTCTGATCTGGCATCAAGACAATTAAAGATTAATGAGCTTGCCTATGGTAGTGATAAAGCGAAAGAACTCTTCCGGGATATGATGCAGCAGGCTTCATATGAATTAGGATTTGAGGCAGAGGATACGCCTGTTATGATAGAGGCAATTCCTATTTCTTCAGAATGTATTGTCCTTATTGTTACCAAGGTGGACAACCCTGAAGAACTCGATACAAGATTTTCACGTTTCTCACCATCTGATTCAGATGATGATGAATTCAATTTTGATGATATTGAAACAATTGAAGGTGACAGTTATTCTGATTACTCCCTTCCAACTGCTGATGACGAGCTTGATGAATGTTCAGCTGCAGAAGAAGAAGAGGGAATACCTGAAGATGAACTTATGAATATATTCAACCGTATGAAAGAATATCTTAACAAGGATTTAAGTAATGCAGCTTCTGATTCCAAGACTGGTAAACCAGCCACGCAATCAGCTAAAACTGCTGCCAGGGCTGAAGATGACAATTCTGTTAAAGAGAATATTTCAAGAGTATTTTCATTTGACTCCATGGATGATATAAGCAGTGCTGCAATTATTGTTGACACTTTCTACCATGACAATAATTCTTTATACAAGAATCCATCAGATAGAAAATATTATCTCTGTATCACTAAGAACAGATGCAGTGCGAAGGATTTTAACAAAGTGTGTAATATACTTTCTGAATATGGTAAGAAAGAGCCTGGATTCGATAATCACACCGGATTCTTTACCGAGCATTGCGACTGTATTATCGCAGAACACGCCCTTCATATACTACGCACATTATAATGACAGATTATATTTAATAGTCTGTGTCCTTATATTAGTAAAGCCGGAGCAGTAACTGCCCCGGCTTTATTATTATCTGTTATTCTCTTAATTATCCAACAGACTGAAGATAATTCTGAATCTCCTCAATAAGCATATCTGGATCAATACCATGAACCATAGCAGCTTCCTCTAATGTCTCGCCTGCTGATGATGGGCATCCAACACAATGCATTCCAATTCCCATAAGAATAGGTATAATTCCTGCATCTATCTGAAGAGCTTCTCCAATTGTAGTGTCCTTAGTAATTCTTGTCATACTGACCTCCTGTTATTAGGTTAATATTATCGGTACTTTTGTACCGCTCAACATATCTACTATAATATTGCCCCGAATAAATGTCAATAATACACTAATTTCACTTTATTATTCTACCTTGAGTTAGTTATACCTAACAGCAATAATATATTTTATTGATAAAAATTCATATTGAATTTTATCAAATGCTATCGTATAATATCACTAAAGCAACTGCCAATGCAGTTAATAAAGAGATTATTAAGGAGGATATATACTATGGCATATGTAATTAATGATGATTGTATCAGTTGTGGTGCTTGTGCAGCAGGATGTCCTGTTGAAGCAATCAGCGAGGGTGCTGCTCATTACGAAATCAATGCTGATGTTTGTGTTGATTGTGGTGCTTGTGCTGGAACATGTCCAGTTGGCGCTCCTAACCCACAGTAGTCTGAACAAGATACAGATTAACGTTCACCAGATGGTGTTCAATGTACCTTAACGGTACTTACATAAAACCCCGGACCAGTTTAATACTGATTCGGGGTTTTCCTTTAATATCATGTTCAATTACTGTCTTAAGTCTCTTGAAAGATCTGCAAATCTTGTCTGTTCTGGCAACCATGCCATCTTAACAGTTCCAATAGGACCGTTACGCTGCTTGGCAATAATAATCTCCGCAATACCCTTCTGCTCTGTATCCTTGTTGTAATAATCATCTCTGTAAAGGAACATAACAACGTCGGCATCCTGCTCGATAGCTCCTGACTCTCGAAGATCTGAAAGCATAGGTCTGTGGTCAGGTCTCTGCTCCACTGCACGGCTTAACTGTGAAAGTGTTACTACTGGTACATTTAACTCTCTCGCAAGTGCCTTTAACGCTCTTGATATGTCAGATACTTCCTGCTGTCTTCCCTCGGAACGTCCGCTTCCGCTGCCACTCATAAGCTGAAGATAATCGATAATAATAAGTCCAAGATTATTCTCCATCTTGTATTTTCTACATTTACTTCGTAATTCTGCGATTGAGATACCCGGAGTATCATCAATTATAAGCTTTGACTTTGCAATACTGTCTGCACCCTCAATAAGCTTACCCCAGTCATTAGAATCCAGATGTCCTTTTCTTATCTTGTCCGCATCTACTGTTGATTCCAGTGATAACATACGGTTTACAAGCTGGACATTTGACATCTCCAAGCTGAATACAACTGTTGTAATCTGCTGCCTGATAGCTACATTTTCAGCAACATTAAGGACAAATGCTGTCTTACCCATTGAAGGTCTGGCTGCAACAAGAATAAAATCTGACGGCTGCAGACCTGACAGATAAGTATCTAAGTCCTTGAACCCTGTAGGAACACCTGTTACAGCACCTTTGGTCTTTGCTGCCGCAGATATTCTGTCAAGTGCCTCAAGAACTACCTTATCAATAGGTGTATACTCCTTACCACCCTTATTCTTAACAAGTTCGAATATCTTCTTCTCAGTATCAGCAAGAATATCTTCAGTCTTTTCCTTGCCCGCATAACACTGATTGGCAATATCATCATTAACTCTTATTATATTCCTGAGTACTGCTTTTTCCTTAACAATACCAGCATACTGTCTTATATTGGCTGATGTTGGTACTGATGATAACAGTTCTCTTACAAACTCTATACTATAAACTTCAGCCGGTACATCTGTCTCTTTCAATCTTGCCTGCAGAGTAACTATATCTACAGGTTTTCCCTCGTTATTCATATCTACCATTGTCTGGAACATAGTTCCATACTGCCTGTAGTAGAAATCATCCTGCCTTAAGATTTCAGCGGCAGTTATAATTGCCTGTCTGTCCAGAATCATTGAACCAACAACAGACTGTTCAGCCTCAATGCTGTTAGGCATCACCCGTGTTACCACTGACTCGTCCATAGTAATTCCCTTTCTTACAAATGTGTCTTAAAACTTATTTCTCAACAACCTTAACTGTCAGTTCAGCTGTTACATCTTTATGGAGCTTTATCTGGATAATATAATTACCTAAAGCCTTAATTGGCACATCAAGCTTCATTTTCTTCTTGTCAATATCAAGACCTAACTGTTTCTTAGCTTCTTCTGCAACTTCCTTGGTTGAAACAGTTCCAAATGTTCTTCCACCTTCACCTGTCTTCATAGAAACAGTAACTGTGCACTCCTTAATCTTAGCTGCAAGCTCCTTTGCTGCTGCAAGCTCTTCTGCTGCCTCTTTTTCTTCTCTCTTTCTGGCCAACTTAAGGTCATTAAGATTCTTAGCTGTTGCCTCAATTCCAAGCTTTTTAGGCAGCACATAATTTCTTGCATAACCGTCATTAATCTTAACAATCTGTCCCTTTTTTCCTAATGTCTTAACATCCTCTAACAAAATAACATCCATTATATTTCACCATCCTTAATCATATTATCAAGTGTAAGCTTAATTTTATTAATTGCCTGGTCAATTGTACAATCTGTAAGCTGAGCTCCTGCAATACTCATATGACCACCACCGCCAAGCTTTTCCATAACAAGCTGTACATTAACTTCATCAATAGACCTTGCACTCACATATATCTTATCCTCGTAAGGAGTGATAACAAAAGAAGCTTTAATTCCTGATATATCAAGCAAATCATTGGCTGTCTTGGCGCCGCCAACAGTTGGTGTGTCAATTCCATCGCCATTAAATATTGATATTGCAAATGCGTCCTTATAAACCTCCACACGGCTTACAGCCCTTGCAATCTCTTTATATTCATTCATATTGCTTCTTAGCATTTTTCTTACTCTTGTTACATCTGCACCATGTCTTCTTAGGAATGCGGCTGCCTCAAAAGTTCTTGGTCCTGACTTACTGTTAAATCCATCAGTATCAATATTAATTCCTGCATACAGCGCATCTGCCTCAAATGCCTTTAGCTTAATATTGTCATCTACATACTGTATCATCTCTGTTATCATCTCACTAGCTGATGATGCATATGGGTCAACATATGAAAGAACCGCACCAGTAATTGTGTCACTCTGTCTTCTGTGATGGTCAAATACAACAACAGTCTTACATTTTTCTAGAAGCTCTGGACACTCTGTTCTCTGTGGTCTGTTGACATCAACAACAATAACAACTGTTGATGCATTTATCTTAGAAGGCGCATCATCCGGCTTTATAAACATATCGTCCGGATACTCCTCCTTGTCTATGAATCTGTTCACAAAAGGCCGTACACTGCTTGTAACCTCACCAAGGACAATGTGTGCTTCCTTGCCAAGCTTCTTGGCAATAACATATATTCCCAATGCTGAACCAAATGCATCAATATCTGCAAGTGTATGTCCCATAACAAGCACATTACTGTTATTATCAAGAATCTGTCTTAATGCATGAGCTTTAACACGTACCTTAACTCTTGTATTCTTCTCCATCTGCTGGCTCTTGCCACCATAATAAAGAATCTTCTCACCATCCTTGACTACCGCCTGGTCTCCGCCTCGTCCAAGAGCAAGATCCATCGCTGCCTTAGCTACATCATAATTCTTAGAATACTCTGCCGAACCGGTTCCTATACCCATACTCAGGGTAAGCGTCATCTCATTACCAATCTTGATACTCTTAATCTCTTCAAGCAGGCTGAATCTGTCCTGCATAAGCTTCTCTAAGAAATTATATCTGAATACAACGATATATTTATCCTTTTCCAGTTTTCTTACAATTGCTGAACCCGGAGAAAAATACTTATTAACCCTCTTATCAATAAGACCTGCAAGCAACGACCTTCTTACATCGTCAGTACTATCAAGAGCTTCTTCATAATTATCTATATACACAAGTCCCACAACGAATCGTTCATCCTTTAACTTCTGTATATATGTGTTAATATCAGTCTCATCAAAAAGATACATTACATACATTGAAGAATCCTTGCTTTTCTCTATTATATCAACACCCTCTGCTATAGAATCTGCGTCAATATTTTTTAATTCAGCCTTATAATCCCTGTCCTGAAATGTAAGTCTTATCTCCTTAAATCCAATCTCACTATCTGGGAATATACTTGGTGTAACTTCTGGAATAACAGTATTAATATTCTTTCTGAAATCTCTCTTAATGCCTAAGCAATCCTGCATTGCCTTATTAGTCCACATGACATTGCCGTTATTATCAAGAAGACAGTATGGCACACTGAGGTTATACAAAAGCTGCTTCTGAACCTGAGAATAATTGGATGCAAACTCCACTATTCCTGACATTATTCTTGGTCTCATATAGAAATACATGAGGCCGCATGTCATCAGATATATAACCATGAAAATGCTTACAACTGTCGCTGCTGTCACATTAACACAGAACATAATTGCACATATTATAATCAGAACCGCCCCAATATATAATGGCCATGCAAAAAATGACCTCAGAAGTCCGCTATATTTAAATGCTTTTTTCCCATATTTGTTATCTGGCATAACACACATCTCCATAATCAAATTAAAATAATTATATCATGTATACAAATATACTACAAGTATGCTTTGTGCAAGCACATTCTGGATTGCACGGCTCACTGCTGCGGGCAGCTCATATGCCAGAACTTCGTTCTGGCATTGTCGCGGCGCTCCTCGAAAAGACATGGAAAGTTCTCAGTTCGTGCAAGCACGACTGGGAACTTTCCATGTCTTCTCTCATCGCTGCCCGCGCAAAAAAAGCCGTAGCAGGTTTCCCTGCTACGGCTCGTAGTCTTAATATATATTAGTCTACTGAATATGGAAGAAGAGCTACGTGTCTTGCTCTCTTAACAGCTACAGTAAGAGCTCTCTGATGCTTTGCACAGTTTCCTGTAATTCTTCTAGGAAGAATCTTTCCTCTCTCAGAAACATAGTGCTTAAGTGTAGCAACATCCTTATAATCTAATACCTTGTTGGCATCTGCACAAAATGCGCAAACTTTCTTTCTTCTACGCATTGGTCTTCTTCTCATCTGACCCTCTGGTCTCTCAGCCTTCTTATCTGGCATGGTTTTTACCTCCTATCTTAGTTGAAAGGCAAACCCTCATCATCTACTCCGTCAGGAATAGCCATAAATCCATCTCCAGCCGCCTGGCTTGGTTCTGGTCTTGATGGTGTGTACGCAGCATAATTAGAGTCTCCTCCATTACTTGCTGCTGCGGATTTGCTTTCTGCAAATTCCTGTTCTTCAACAACTACATCGGTTGTATAAACTCTCTGACCATCTTTGTTAGTATAACTACCAGTCTGGATTCTACCAGTAACAACAATCTTAGTTCCCTGATGAAGATACTTCTCAGCGAATTCCCCTGCTCTTCCAAAAGCAACACAGCTTATGAAATCAGCAGACTGTTCATTATCACTGTTTCTTCCACGTCTTCTGTCTACAGCCAATGTATATCTAGCAACTGCCATAGAACCGTCTGCATTCTGTGAATATCTTACATCTGGTTCTCTTGTCAGTCTTCCCATTAAAATAACTTTGTTCATACTTTATCTCCTCTTCTATAAAGAGTTGTAAGTCAAACGTCATCTTTAAAAATCGGGATTAATAAATTACTCTCCGTCTTTAACGATTAAGAATCTTAATACATTATCCATGATACGGATTCTGCTTTCAATCTCAGCTGGAGCAGTAGCTTCTGCTTCAAACTTAATGAAACTATAGAATCCTTCGCTCATATGCTGGATATCGTATGCAAGCTTCTTCTTCTCGCTTGTGCCTGGATCTGTAATAGTACCACCGAAACGAGTGATTAACTCATTAACCTTCTCGATAGTAGCTGTTCTTACTTCATCCTCGACGTTTGCGCTAACAACTAATGCTAATTCATACTTATTCATCTACGTCGCACCTCCTTCTGGTCTTTTGGTCCCTTCTATCCTTATACACATAAATGTACATGAAGGAACAAGGATTAAAAATATATCACAAGACAAAATCTTATCATATCCAGAAGTTAATTTCAAGCTTTTTTTAATTTTTTTGTATTTTTTTGTGCGAGTGATCTTTTTATAATAATTTCATGACCACATCCTAAACATTTCATTTTAATATCTGCACCCGCTTTGAGAATCTCCCATTCGCTACTCCCGCATGGATGCTTTTTTTTCATTTCTACAATATCACCAGTTTCGTATGGAATAATTCCCGCCATTCAAAACCTCCGCTATATATTAATTAAATAAAATTTCTGAATACATCAGCCAGCGGCTCATTAATAAGAATATCAGCCCTGCTGTCATAAGGAGTTGCTGATTTATTAATAAGAACAAGCTTGTCTCCCCTGTAATAATCTATAAGTCCTGCCGCCGGATATACCCCAAGAGATGTTCCTCCTATTATAAGCATATCAGCATGTCTTATATAATTCACAGCATTTGTTATATTGTTATCGTCAAGACCTTCTTCATACAATACAACATCAGGCTTTATCCTTCCACCGCATTCACACATCGGAACGCACTCAGAATTGATAATCTTATCAATACCATAAAACTTATGACATCTTTCACAATAATTCCTGAGAACTGAACCATGCAGTTCAATTACATTGCTGCTACCAGCCTTCTGATGCAGTCCATCAATATTCTGTGTTATGACAGCCTTAAGTTTTCCTTCTTTTTCTAGCTTTGCCAATGCCAAATGTGTTATCCCCGGTTCTGCATCAGGATATAACATCTTATCCTTATAGAATCTGTAAAATTCCTCAGGATATCTCTGATAAAAGGAATGACTGATAATTGTTTCTGGTGGATACTTATATTGCTGGTTATATAATCCATCTGGACTTCTGAAATCAGGAATTCCACTTTCAGTAGATACCCCTGCACCACCGAAAAATACAATATTGTCAGACTCTTGCACTAATTGCACAAATGTATCAATATTATTCATTAATTACCACACCCAGAACATTACATTTATTGTTCTCAAGTTCATTAGTATACTTCTCTGCTGATAATTCACCGAACTCGCTTTCCTCATACATGATAACAGTTCCATCACAATACTTTGCTATTCTGCCATCTTCATCTGAACTTACAACAACTCTGTCATATTCAGCAGAATACATATCAATAAGCTGTTTCATAACAGCCTCTTCATCTTCTGTAATAACACCATCATCCAATACTCCAGTAAATATAATATCAAAATCAGGATTATTAGTCTTGCATATTAAATCTGCTGTTTCAGATGGATTTTTAAGAAAATCTGCAACACCTTTCAGGTTCTTTCCAAGCTTATATTTTCCAAGGAAAATCTCAGACATAATATCGGCATCAATAAAAAGGACTTTCTCGCCATCACTTACAAAACTGTATGCTATCTTAAATGCTCCAATTCCATTTCTTGTTACAGCAAGAACTTTTCCACCATTTAACTCAGACTTCACAGTTTCTCTGACTTCATCGTGACATCTCTTCTCATTGTCTGTCATATTAACAATTTTGTCTATATTTACGCTGAACATATCATTCCTCCTCCCACATATTATCTGTATATTCTTCCGAGGATTTTAACCCCTGATTCAGCCTGTTTTGTTGCAAGTTCTTCAATTTCGATAGGAGCTGGTTCTTCGTCAACTAATGTTGGTTCCACCTCTGTTGATACACACTCTGTTTCTTCTGATTCTGCAACTTCTGGCTCTGCTTTCTGCTCCTCTGGTTCCGCAACTTCTGGCTCTGCTTTCTGCTCCTCTGATTCTGCAACTTCTGGCTCTGCTTTCTGCTCCTCTGGTTCCGTAACTTCCGGCTCTGCATCCTGTACATCTGCTGTATCTTCTTCCTTTGCTGCAGCAGCTTCCATATCTGAATCTATATCAACTTTATCTTCCGCTTTATCTGAAGTTCTATATAAGAATGAATCATCATACTCCTCGTCATCATCCTCATCATCAAATTCAGCCAAAATATCATCAGTCTTAATCTTTCTATGGCTCCCCTGCGTGTTGTTATCGTAGGAAATTCTCTTCGTAGAATCTGCTTTATCCTCTATATATCCAGCTCCCGAATATGCATATCTTCCAAATCTTGCCTCATATTCATATTCGTCATCACTATGATCTTCTTTCTTCTTAAATGCACACAATATAAGGCACACCACTACCTCAATAAATACACATGCCGCACTGGCTGCAGCTACAATGAGTGCTGTATTATAATATAAATGTGGTTTAGTTGCCACACCATCACTTGTACCTTCTGAAAGAATCTGGATTGACTCAACTGGGATTATAGTTGTCGTCTTAACTGCAGTCTTGGCAATCGCATCTACGTATGTCTTAGCAGTATTCTGATCCGGATTAGTAATCTTAAGTTCTACAATATTACTATCTGCCGGTGAAGACACTGCAAGATATTCTGATATATCTTCTGATGTTCCTGCAATTCTCTGTGCTGATTCAATTACAACTTTACTAGAGAATATAATTGTAAAATCCTGATTAAGTCCTCCATTCTTAGCTCTTATAGATGCTTCATTCTGTGAACCAGGCACAACATAGAGTTTAGCAACTGATTCATACATTGGAGTTATTGTATTGTTTTCATATATATATCCTCCAACTCCACTAAGTACTGCAACTAATATAAGTATCAATACACATCTGGCAAATTTCTTCATAATTGTCCTCCTCATATCAATTTCGTTCTGGATTATAAACCCACGAAACTGCTGTTATCTTACCATTATTGTCTATCTCAAAATCAAGCGTGGCATAATCATCATAAATCGTTGCCTTATCACTCTTGTATTTTCCATCAAAATATGTGAATTCAATATTATAGCTTTCGGCTGTCTCCATACTGCTATAGCCCTTATAATTAATTAACCCATATGCAAATGTATCTGTCTTCTCAGTCTTATTCAAATCAGAAATAGTACTGTCCCCATACAAAAATTTTCCATATTCAACAGATTTATCTTCTGATGTATATAAATTATCCTGATAATCTGTGTCCCTGTAATAACATTTCAATATATCTTCTGTAGAATCACCAACCCGTAAATCTCTTGAAAACACATCATTATTTCCTATTGATGCCGCCTGTACTACTTTGTATGTACCATTCCAGTCAGGCTTATTATTGTTATTCAATTTCTGAAATCCTATGGACATTTCATTATATGAATAGATTTTCTTTCCATTAGTCTCAGTTTCCTCTGTAGGTTTACCAAGGATTGCCATTACCTGTGACTCTGTCATTAAATACGATACATTACCTATCTTAAGATCTTTATACGTAAATATATCTGCACTGCTTTCTTCCACCGTCTCATGCTCTGCACTTACTACTGTAACGTCACCCCCATCTGTAATTACAGCATCCGTTTTTTTCCCACAACCACTAAAAATTGTTGCAGTAAAACACAATAAAGCAATTACGGCCTTATATTTTCCAAGTCTTTTCATTCTACCCTCCATACTGCACATTTTTCATAATTATTATACCTATGTTTAATAAATAAGGGCGCTTTTTCATTTGCAAAAAAGCACCCTCTTAACGTTTGAAACGTCAATTCACCAGAAAAAACGCATTAATACGGCAAGGTATTCCGCCGTATGAAAACGCGACGTCAGGGACTCTGTCCCTTGCCCCTGTGATTCTTTAAAAAGGCTTGAGCTGAACTTTTGCTAATTAAAGACTAAACATAATATCGTTCATGATATTTTCAAGCATTTCCTGACGGCCGCTGTCCAGAGAATCTGTAACCTCGCCCTTTTCAAGCGCGTACTTTTCAAGGTAAGCCATATCAGCCTTTCCGTCAATAATGTCTTTTCCGACGCCTGTTGTCCAGCTTGCATATCTGTCAGCGACAAACTTATCGATTCTGCCGTCGTCAATCATCTTCTGAGCAATCTTGAGACCGAGAGCAAATGCGTCCATACCTGCAATGTAGCTGTGGAAGATATCCTCCAGCTCAAAAGAGCCTCTTCTTGCCTTAGCGTCAAAGTTCAGACCGCCGTTTGTAAAACCGCCTGCCTTTAAAACTTCATACATGCAAAGAGCAGTGTCGTAAACGTTTGTAGGGAACTGGTCAGTATCCCAGCCGAGCAACGGATCGCCCTGATTCGCGTCGATTGAGCCAAACACGCCGTTTTCTCTGGCAACTCTCAGCTCATGCTGGAATGTGTGCTGTGCAAGCGTTGCGTGGTTTGCTTCGATGTTCATTTTGAAATCCTTGTCAAGGCCGTACTTGCGTAGGAAGCCGAGAACCGTCGCAGTGTCAAAGTCATATTGGTGCTTTGTCGGTTCCTTTGGCTTCGGCTCAATATAGAAATCGCCCTTATATCCGATTGAACGCGCATAGTCGACGGTCATTCTCATAAGACGCGCCATGTTGTCCTGTTCAAGTCCCATATTTGTGTTAAGGAGAGTTTCATAGCCCTCGCGTCCGCCCCAGAATACATAGCCGTTGCCTCCGAGCTTAACTGTCGTTTCAACAGCCTTTTTAATCTGAGCCGCGGAGAAAGCGAAAACGTCGGCAGACGGAGACGTTCCGGCTCCGTGCATGAATCGCGGGTGGTCAAAGCACTTGGCAGTACCCCAGAGACACTTCTTTGAAGTATCAGCCTTCATTTTTTCTGCTATATAATCTGTAATTTCATCTAACTTAGCGTTTGTTTCCGAAAGAGAACCGTATTCAGGGGAAAGATCGCGGTCATGGAAACAGAAATAATCTATTGAAAGCTTGTCCATAATTTCAAAGGCGGCGTCAACCTTAGCCTTTGCTCTTGCAGCGGAGTCGTCCTCGCCCCATGTCTTGTCAGTAGTGCCGCAGCCGAACATATCGGTTCCGTCGCCGCCCATAGTATGCCACCATGAAAGCGCGAACTTGAGCTGCTCCTTCATAGTTTTTCCGCCTATAACTTCATCCGGATTGTAGTGCTTGAAAGCAAGCGGGTTTTTAGAATCCTTTCCTTCAAAAGAGATTTTTCCTATACCTTTAAAAAATTCGCTCATATTATCCTCCTGTATGATTATATTCTTGGTTTTGGACAGATTTCAGGTAATATCTAAGATTTACCTTAACCTGTCTTAATTTAAAACGCCGCTTAAACGCCTGGTTTATAACGGCGTCTAATTTACATAAAGTCAAAGGAACGGGATTCCTTTTCAAACCATTTACCCCTTTTTGCCTGTTCAGGCGTAAACCATCTTTCTCCGTTTATATAAAGATCGTCGTCCTTCCATTCAAGCTCAACCTCGGTTTTCGGTCTTTTAACGCAAAGCTTGCGGTCATATCCTTTTACCTTGAAGGTTACAAGAGCATATTTTTTATCAAGAAAATTAGGTTCGAGTATAACGGACGTGCTTCCGTTTGAACTGTCGGTCGTTTCAATTACTTCGTAGCGGTATTTGCCGGAAGGCGATACCCCGCTTTCTATTGTTTCCTTTATTGCCGGAGAAGCCAAAAAGCTTGTAAATATAAAATATGCCAAAGCTGCTAATATATAAGTCAGAAGATATATGGTTCCAAGCAGCGTTTTTGCAGCTTCGTTAGAGCCGCTGGCGAAAAATATAACTATTGCGCAGACCGCCAGAGGAATTATCATTTCCCATGAGCCGAAGCATAAAAGCACAACGGGAAGCAGGGCGGGGAACATAATAAACCCCGAAATCTTAGTCATAAGCTGTTTTCTTGAATAAATCATAGCCGCGCCTGCCACAATAGAAATAACTGTTAATAACAGACAGAACGCTATTCTTTGGGTTATAATGATTTCATAGAAAACTGCATGATACGATAATATACAGATAAATATTGCGTAGAGGAGACCTAAAGCCGAAGCTCCTCTTTTAAGCCAGATGTTTGAATGGAGTTTGGCGCTTTTCATTAATTTCCCCTTTCAAATGCGTTTTAAAGGACTTTATTCTAAATAATGTTATATTGCTTTTTTAAGACAATACATATTATATCATTATTTTTTTAAAGTTACAAGTGTTTATGGAAAAAATCATCTTGCAAAATCTAAAAAAAATGCTATAATTATTGTTGGATAGTTATAAAAAATCATAATAAAAACATACAGAGGGAAGGAACGCAAAAAATGACTAAACAAAAAAAGATATTGAAAATATCTTTTGTTATATTTATGGTTTTATTATGCGCCGTACTGCCGATATCCGTTCTCGTTCCGTTTATCAGACTTCTCGCTA
>ERZ779869.2482-NODE-2482-length-15171-cov-4.203228_pt1 | contig 15171 bp, 10 predicted proteins | sample MGYA00511557_ERZ779869 | MGnify/ENA primary metagenome ERZ779869 (study PRJEB29588, sample SAMEA2154620) | human gut metagenome | biome: human gut; feature: human-associated habitat; material: faeces | place: Denmark | collected 2008/2010 ...
ACCAGGCTTACCAGCCTCTTTTGGAACTTTTGTACGACCATCCGGGAAAGACCGATAACGTCGAGATACGCGTGTCGGCCGACAACGAGGCGTTCCTGCGCAATGCGATCCGGGACAGCGCGCTGGACTGGCTGCTTCCCGCAGCGGACTCGATGGCGCGCGGAGGCCGGGAGTTCGTGGCTTTCCCCGGCGGCGACGATGCGATCGAATTCGATGCCGTTTCGGTTCGGCCCCGTCGTGCTGCCGTGATTATCGACGGGAACGTGGCCAGCTCGGGCGAGCAATTCGTACTCGATGTGCGGGCATGCAGTGCGCGTACGAAAATCTACGGCAGGGACAATACGCTGGGCTGCCTCGATTTTTCGAACTGCATGTTTGTCGACCTGCCGTATAGCAAGATCACGCTTTCCGTACCCGTAACGCGGTCGAAGCGCCTGCCTGACCGGGGCATCGACAAAACCGGCATCGCCCCCGACGTGCGCATCCCGTTGCCGCTGCCCGCGACGCTGGTCGACAACGTCGACCCGTGGGTCGAGTGGGTGGCCGGGGAACTGAAAAAATAACCGAAAAACGAAAATTACCATGGAGAAATCAATTGCGAAAGACCTGCTCTCGATCGGCGCGGTATTCCTGCGCCCCGAGCAGCCGTTTACCTGGGCCAGCGGTATCAAGAGCCCGATCTATTGCGACAACCGCCTGACGCTGACGGCACCTGTCGTGCGCGGACATGTCGAGGCCGGGCTTGCCGGGATCGTCCGCACCAAATTCCCCGGTGCCGAGGTGCTGATGGGCACTTCGACCGCCGGCATCGCCCATGCGGCCATCACGGCGACGATCCTCGACCTGCCGATGGGTTATGTGCGCAGCGGTTCGAAAGACCATGGCCGCGGCAACCGGATCGAAGGCAAACTGGAGAAGGGGCAGAAGGTCGTCGTGATCGAAGACCTGATCTCGACCGGCGGTTCCTGCATCGAGGTGGTGAACGCCCTGCGCGAGGCCGGTGCCGAGGTGCTGGGTGTGGCTTCGATCTTCACCTACGGCATGAAGAAGGGGCTGGAGCGCCTGAAAGAGGCCGATGTGGTCAATTACAGCCTTTCGAACCTCGATGCGCTGGTGGAGGTCGCCGCCGAAGAGGGGTATATCGAGCCCGGGGATAAGGCCCGGCTGCTGAAATTTCGCGACAACCCCTCGGACGAAAGCTGGATGGACAAATAGTTCGCTGCGGCCGCGTATTCCCGGCCGGGCCTTTCCTGCCGTGCGGGGATATGCCCGCACGCAGCCGGGGTGGAACCGCGGGACATACCGGCGCCGATACGGACTACGCAACCCGAAACCGAAAACAGAGAAGAAAAATATGCGACATTTAATCGATCCGACCGACCTGACGGTTGCCGAAACCGAACAGATCGTTGCGCTGGCGGAGGACATCATCGCCAACCGTGCCAAATACAGCGAGGCGTGCAAGGGAAAGAAGCTGGCGACGCTCTTCTACGAGCCGTCGACCCGTACGCGCCTGAGTTTCACCTCGGCCATGATGGAGCTGGGCGGCAGCGTCATCGGTTTCTCGGACGCCAACTCGTCGTCCGTGTCCAAGGGCGAGACCGTGGCCGATACCGTACGTGTGATCCGCTGCTTCGCGGATATCATCGCCATGCGCCACTTCAAGGAGGGGGCGCCGCTCGTGGCCTCGCAGTACGCCGGGGTGCCGGTCATCAATGCCGGTGACGGCAGCCACCCGACGCAGACGCTGACCGACCTGCTGACGATCAAGCGCGAAAAGGGGCGTTTCGACAACATGACGATCGGCTTCTGCGGCGACCTCAAGTTCGGCCGCACCGTCCATTCGCTCATCAAGGCGCTGTCGCGCTACTCGGGCATCAAGGTCATCCTGATCGCCCCGCAGGAGCTGCGCCTTCCCGACTACATGCTGGCCGAGATGAGCGAGAACTCGAAACTGGAGTTCCGCGAGGTGGAGACCATGGAGGAGGTGATGCCCGAACTGGACGTCCTCTACATGACGCGCGTACAGAAGGAGCGCTTCCTCGATGAGGAGGAGTTCGACCGCGTGAAGAACAGCTTCGTGCTCAACCCCGAGAAACTCGGGACGGCCAAGAAGGATATGATCATCCTGCATCCGCTGCCGCGCGTGAACGAGATCACGCGTGCCGTGGACAACGATTCCCGCGCGGCCTATTTCCGGCAGGTCGAGAACGGTAAGTTCGTGCGTATGGCACTGATCCTGACCCTGCTCCGCTGGGCTGACCGGAACAAACCGTTCGAACGGACTCCGGTTTTCAACGGCGAGTATGTGGTCAACGAGATGGAGTGTTCCAACCGCCGTTGCATCTCCGCGACGGAGGATGTCGACCAATTGTTCTACCGCACGGCCGACGGCACCTGCCGCTGCGCCTACTGCGAGGCCAAAGCCAGGTAACGGGCTGGCAATTCGGGCTGAAAGCTCCCTTTGAGGAGCTTTTTTTATGTCCGGTGCGGAAAAAACGGTTTTTTGTCAGGGATTTCCCGCGCTGGGGTGTTATTATATAAATGGCAGGGATTTATGGAATAAATTCTGTTGCGTTGCCCTACCCGGAGTTTGGCGCTGGCGGGTATGGCCGTTTATTTTTTGCGTTTTTAGGGCGCGGATATTGCACACTTTCCTTATATTTGTTTAAATGAATGAGTGTATGGAGTTGCAATCCGAGACGATTCTGGATCTGAAGGCGTTCAACCGCCTGTTCGGGGAGTACCAACAACGGTTTATCCGTTTCGCGGGCACTTATGTCTCCGATGCAGCCACGGCCGAGGATATCGTCATGGAGAGCTTTATGGCCGCCTGGGAAAAACGCGACATGCTTTCCGCCTCCGCCTTCCCTCCCTACGCGCTCACGATCGTCAAGAACAAATGCCTGAACCATCTGCGTTCGCAGGGCGTCCGCCTGCGTGCCGCCGAGGATATCCACTCCCACGGTGCGCGCATGCTCCGAACCCGCATCTCGACCCTCGAAGCCTGCAACCCCGAGGAACTGTTCAGCGAGGAGGCGCGGCGGCTGGTGAACGAGACGCTGGACAGACTTCCGGAAAAGACCCGCGCGATCTTTATCCGCAGCCGCTTCGACGGCAAAAGCTATAAGGAGATCGCCGCCGAAATGGGCGTTACGGTCAAGAGCGTCGAGTTCGAAGTCTCGAAGGCGATGAAAATCCTGCGTGTGGTGCTCAAAGATTACCTGGCTTATTTTATTTTCTGGTTTTATATCAATTGATAATCATTCGTTTAACTTGCTTCACCCGGGCTTTCCCTGAAAAAAGTGCGATTTTTTTCAGGGATTTCCCCGGCTGGGGTGTTATCTCTATGTCATGGAAAAAGAATTACTACACCGGTTTTTTGACGGGCGCGCGTCCGTAGAAGAGGAAAAACAAGTCCTCGACTGGATCGACCGTGATCCGGCCAACCGCAGGGAACTGCTTGCCGAGCGCCGTTTGTTCGATTCGATGCTGATGCTGGCCGACCCCGGACGCACGACACGCAAGCCGAAGGTTTTGACCCTGCCGCGCTGGACACGCGAAGTCCTCAAATACGCTGCGGTCATCCTGGTCGTTGCGGGAGCGGGGGGCATCTACGTCTCGCGGATGTATGACAAGTTCCTGTTGACGGGCAATACGATCACCGTCCCGGCAGGCCAGCATATCGACGTGCAGCTGCCCGACGGCACGAAAGTCTGCATGAACGCGCTTTCCGAACTGCATTACCCGACCTTCTTCATCGGGCGCGAGCGTAAGGTGCAGCTCAAGGGCGAAGCGTTTTTCGATGTGTCGCATGACCGGAAGCATCCTTTCGTCGTCGAGACCTATGCCTGCGACGTGGAGGTGCTGGGTACGAAATTCAACGTCAAGGCCCGCTCGGAAGACGGGGAGTTCGTCGCCTCGCTCGTCGAGGGTAAGGTGCGCGTGACGGATCGCTTCAATTCGAACAACCAGGTCGAGCTGCATCCGCGCGAACAGGTGACGCACCTCAACGGACGGCTGATCCTGGGGCGGATACCCGAACACGAAGGGTTCCTGTGGCGCGAGGGGCTGATTGCCTTCCGCGACGCTTCGTTCGGGGATTTGCTCGATGAGTTCGAGAAATATTACGGCGTGAAGATCGAGGTGCGGCGCCAGGATATGCCGACCAACCTTTTCACCGGGAAGATCCGTATCTCCGAGGGTATCGACCATGCCCTGTGGGTTTTGCAGCAGAGCGCCGATTTCCAGTATACGCGCAACGAATTGAAAGACATGATTTATATACACTGACCAACCTAACCTGATTGTAGTACCTAAGCCCAGATTTATGTGAAAAATTGCCCCAGACCTTAGACGAATGACGAGGCGTGCCCCGGACAGCGCCTTTAAACCCCTCCCCCGAGCAGGGCAGGGGATCCGGGAAAAACCAATAACCTAATTAACTGACCAACGTATGAAAATGAAAAACCAAGCGAGAGTTAGGTTTCTCTTGCCTGTTTTGACACTTGTATGCTGCCTTTTCGCGGGCACGGCAAGTGCGCAGTCCGTACCGGTAACCCTCCGGGTTTCGGACGCTCCCCTTGAGCAGGTGCTCAGTGCAATCGAAAAGCAAACCACCTACCTGTTCGTTTACGACAAGAATGTGGACGTGGCGTGCCGCGTGTCGATCGATGTGAAGGACACGCCGCTGAACAATGTGCTCAATACGCTTTTCCAATCTTCCGATATCGCTTATGCCGTCGAGAATACGTCGATCGTACTCTCGCAGAAAGCCCCGGCCGCACAGCCCGGCCAGCCTGTCACCGTGACGGGCAAGGTCGTCGATGCTTCCGGTATGCCGGTGATCGGCGCTGCGGTCATTGTCAAGGGGACTACGATCGGTACGAGTACCGGCGTGGACGGCGATTTCTCGCTGCAAGTTCCCCCCCCCTCGGCTGACGCCGTATTAGAAATCAATTATTTAGGCTACGAACCGATCGCACAGGCCGTAGGCAGCCGCACCAACATCACCTTTACGCTCCGGGAGTCGGCGGTGGATGTGGACGCGGTCGTGGTTACGGCCCTCGGTATCAAACGCTCGGAAAAGGCGCTGTCGTACAACGTGCAGCAGGTCAATTCCGAAGACATCGTAGCCAACAAGGACGTCAACTTCATCAATTCGCTCAGCGGCAAGGTCGCCGGTGTGACGATCAACTCGTCGTCGGGCGGCGTCGGCAGTGCCTCGAAGGTCGTCATGCGCGGTCAGAAATCGATCTCGCAGTCTTCGAACGCCCTCTACGTGATCGACGGCGTGCCGATGTTCACGACGGCCCGCGACGGCGGCACGGAGTTCGCCTCGCAGGGTACGACCGATCCCATCGCCGACATCAACCCCGAGGACATCGAGTCGATGTCGGTGCTGAACGGTGCGGCCGCTGCGGCACTCTACGGTTCGGATGCCGCCAACGGTGCCATCGTCGTCACGACCAAGCGCGGCAAGGCGGGCTACACTTCGGTGACCGTTTCGAGCAGCACGGAGGTGATGTCCCCGTTCATCCTTCCCGATTTCCAGAACCGTTACGGTACGGGCGACCTCAATTCGACCGAGAGTTCTTTCGTCCGCAGTTGGGGCAACCGCCTGAACAGTTCCAACTACATGGGCTACAATCCCCGCGACGACTATTTCCAGACCGGCGTAACGGGTACCGAGAGCGTGTCGCTCTCGACGGGTACCGAAAAGAACCAGACCTATTTCTCGGCCGCGGCGGTCAATTCGCGCGGTATCGTCCCCAACAACGGTTACGACCGATACAACTTCACGTTCCGCAATACCACCTCGTTCCTCAACGACAAACTGAAACTCGACGTGGGTGCCAGCTATGTGATGCAGAAAGACCGCAACATGACCAACCAGGGTACCTACAACAACCCGCTGGTCGGCGCTTATATCTTTCCGCGCGGCAATGACTGGGGCGATATCGAGATGTACGAGCGTTACGATCCCGCCCGCCGTCTCTATACGCAGTACTGGCCCGTGGGCGATGCCGGCATGACGATGCAGAACCCCTATTGGATCAACTACCGTAACCTGCGCGAGAACAACAAAGACCGTTACATGCTGAGCGCCGCGCTCTCGTACGACGTGCTCGACTGGCTCAATGTCTCCGGCCGTATCCGGGTCGACAACAGCAGCAACGACTATACGGAAAAGTTCTATGCTTCGACCTTCACGCAGCTGACCGAGGGCTCGAAAAACGGTCTTTACGGCATCACGAAGACCAAGGACAAGCAGGTCTACGGCGACGTGCTGGTGAATATCAACAAGACCTTCGGCGAGAACTGGTCGCTCCAGGCTAACGTCGGAGCCTCGATCTCGGACATGCGCTACGATGCCATGAAGGTGCGCGGCCCGATCCCCGACGGCGAGATCACCGACGAGAAGCCCTTGCTGGCCAACGTCTTCAACGTGCAGAACCTGAGCAACACCTCCAAGACCAAGCGGTTGCAGGAAGGGTGGCGCGAGCAGACCCAGTCGGTCTTCGCTTCGGTCGAGGTCGGCTTCAAGAACACCTATTTCCTCACGCTGACCGGCCGTAACGACTGGCCTTCGCAGCTGGCCGGCGAGCACTCGGTGAAGAGCTCGTTCTTCTATCCTTCGGTCGGCGCTTCGGTCGTGCTGTCGCAGCTCATCCCCGAGATGCCGAAGAACCTCTCCTACGTCAAACTCCGTGCGTCGTACGCATCGGTGGGTGTGGCCTTCGAGCGCTATCTTGCCAATCCGCGTTACAGCTGGAGCGAGAGCGGCCTGAACTGGAGCACCCAGACCCGCTTCCCGATCTACAACCTCAAGCCCGAGCGCACCAAGTCGTTCGAGGTCGGTCTGACGATGCGCTTCCTGCGCCACTTCAACCTCGACTTCACCTACTATAACACCAAGACGCAGGATCAGACCTTCGAGCCCAATATTTCCACCGGTTCGGGTTCGTCCAAGCTGACCATCCAGTCGGGCAATGTCCGCAACCGCGGTTTCGAGGTCGCCTTGGGTTACAGCAATATGTGGGGCAGGTTCTCGTGGGATTCGAACTACACGCTGTCGGCGAACAAGAACAAGATTCTTTCGCTTGCCGACGATGTGGTCAACCCCGAGACCGGCGAACATTTCTCGGTCGACCAGCTCGATATGGGCGGTCTGGGCGATGCCCGCTTCATCCTCCGCGAAGGCGGTACGCTCGGTGACTTCTATTCGCGCATCGACCTCAAGCGAGACAGCAACGGAGCCGTCTATATCAACGAGAAGGGCGAAATCGCAAAGGAGCCGGTGACCGATGTGGCGAACTACATTAAACTGGGCAGCGTGCTCCCCGATGCCAACATGGCATGGCGCAACGACTTCCGCTGGCGTAACTTCAACTTCGGGTTCATGGTGTCGGCCCGCTTGGGCGGCGTGGTGTTCTCGCGTACGCAGTCCATGCTCGACTACTACGGTGTTTCCGAAGCTACGGCTGCCGCCCGCGATGCCGGCGGTGTTATGATCAATGGCAACGACCTGGTGGATGCCAACAAGTGGTATACGGCTATCGGCGGCGGTAACTCCGTGCCCCAGTATTATACCTATTCGGCTACCAACGTGCGCCTGCAGGAAGCTTCGATCGGCTATACGATCCCCAAGAAGACGCTGGGCGACATCTGCGAGATCACGTTGTCGCTCGTCGGCCGCAACCTGTGGATGATCTACAACAAGGCTCCTTTCGATCCCGAGACCATCGCTACTACGGGTAACTACTACCAGGGGGTCGACTATTTCATGTCGCCCTCGATGCGCAATATCGGTTTCAACCTCAGAGTTAAATTCTAATCTGCACGATGACTATGAAATTCAATATATTAAAACCGGCTCTGGCTGCGTTGGTACTTGTCGGTACGGCCTGTACTGCCAACTACCTCGATATAAATACCAATCCCTACGAGCCGTCGGAGGACGACATGCAGACCGACGGTTATATCATCGGCTCGGCGCTGACCTCGCTCGCGAGCACGGTCGTTTCGACCGACGTCAATACGGCGCAGTTTACCGATGTGCTGCTGGGCGGCCCCATGGGCGGATATTACTCCACGACGGGCAAGTTCGACAATACGATCATGAACTACAACCCGACGGATGACTGGACGAACGTCTTTATGTACAGCGACAAGACGATCCCCGTGCTCTATTCGAACCTGCGCGAGCTGAAGAAGGTGACCGAAGATCCCATCGTGCTGGCGATCGCCGACATCATCAAGGTGGCCGCCATGCACCGTGTGACCGACGCCTACGGCCCGATTCCTTATTCGATGATCGGCGAGAACGGCCAGATCCAGGTGCCGTACGATTCGCAGGAGAAGGTTTACGACAAGTTCTTCGAAGAGCTGGATGCCGCGATCAAGGTACTTACCGAACACCGCACGGACGCCATCTCCGCCAAGGCCGACTATATCTACGGCGGCAGCGCCGAGAAATGGTGCAAACTGGCCAATTCGCTCAAACTGCGCCTGGCCATGCGTATTGTCTATGCGAACGAGGCTAAAGCCCGCGAGATGGCCGAATCGGCCGTGAACAGCGAGGTGGGCGTCATCACGTCGAATGCCGACAACGCCAGGCTGACGTCGTTCGGTGCCGACGGAAACCCGATTTACGTGGCTGTCAACTACAACAAGCCTGCAGATTGCCTGACGGGCGGCGATACACATGCCGCTGCCGACATTATCTGCTATATGAACGGTTACTCTGACCCGCGCCGCGAGAAATATTTTACGAAGTCGGAGTGGGAGGGCCATACCTATGTGGGTATCCGCCGCGGTATCGTGATACCCGATTTGAATTCTGTCGGACGCAAGTATTCGGGCGTCAACATCTCGGTTTCCTCGCCCGTCACGTGGATGAACGCAGCCGAGGTCGCCTTCCTGAAGGCTGAGGCGAAGGGGGTCTTCGGGTTCAATATGGGCTCCGGCGAGGCCGAGGATTTCTATAACGAAGGCATCCGCCTCTCGTTCGAGGAGTGGGGTGTGTCGGGCGCCGACAATTACCTGGCCAATGCCACGGGCAAACCGCAGCTCTATGCCGATCCTGCCAATTCGAATTCTTATTCGCAGGAGTTGTCCGACATTACCATTGCCTGGGATGCGGGTGCTTCGCCTGCCCAGATGCAGGAGCGCATCATCACGCAGAAGTGGATCGCCAACTGGCAGGGGGGCAATGAGGCCTGGGCCGACTACCGCCGCACGGGTTATCCCCGTCTGATGCCTGCCACCGAGAACGGCAACAAGAGCCTCGGGGTGGTCGATTCCGAGCTCGGGGCGCGCCGCATGCCTTATCCGGCAGACGAATACACGAACAACAACGTGAACGTCAACAATGCGGTTTCGTCGCTTTTGAAGGGTGCCGACAACATGGCGACCCGTATGTGGTGGGATTGCAACCCCGCAATCAAATAATAACCAACCCGAACGCTAAACGATTATGAAACGATATATCAAGAATTTTCTGTTTTCGGCCGTAGCCGTTGCAGCCCTCTCTCTTGCGGCGTGCAGCGACTGGACAGAAACCGAAAGCCTCGAAATCAACTATCCGTCGCTCGAGGAGCAGAACCCCGAGCTCTACAAGCAGTACCTCCAGGCGCTCCGGGATTACAAGGCGGGCGAGCACAAGGTCGTCTTCGTCTCGATGGACAATACCACCTCGGCTCCGGCCCAGCGCAACGAGCACCTGACGACCATGCCCGACAGCGTGGACATCATCTGCCTGATGAATCCCGACAACCTGCATCCGACCCTGGCGGGTGAATTCGCCAAGGTGCGCGAGAAGGGCACCCGGGTGATCTACAACATCGACTATAATGCGATCGAGAAACTCTGGGAGAAAGTCCTCGCAGATGAGGAGGCCAACAAACCCGAAGAACCTGCTGCGCCCGATACGCCCGAGGCAACTCAGGACGAGGGCGGCGAAGGCGGCGGCGAGGGCGGCGGCGAGGGCGAACCGACCCCCGAGGAGGAGCTGGAGCTCCGTTTCCTGGAGTTCTGCAGGCAGCAGACCGTCAGCCAGCTGAACCTGTGTGCCAAATATGGTTACGACGGTGTCCAGGTGAACTATACCGGCCGTGCCCCGCAGGCTATGCAGGAAGAGGAAAAAGCGCAGTATGCCGCACGCCAGGAGGCGTTCTTCTCGAACGTGAAGACCTGGAGCGGCGCCAACTCCGGCAAAGTGCTGGTCTTCCAGGGCAATCCGCAGAACCTCATCGACAAGTCCGTCCTGGGCGAATGCGATTATATCGTCATCCCGGCGCTGACCGCAACTTCGGCCGACAAGATGTCGTTCGCCGTGCTGATGGCCGCCGTGGAAGATGTTCCGACCGACCGGTTCGTCATCGGCGTGACGACCCCGTCGCTCACCGACCTGAGCGATGAGAGCGGCTATTTCTCCGGCTACGAGGCCGACGGCAAGACACGTGTGCGTGCCACCAAGGGCGCTGCCCAGTGGGTCGTAAGCCCGGCGTCGGGCTATGAGAAACTGGGTATCTCCATCGCCAACGCGCAGAACGACTATTTCAACCTGACTTTGGTTTATAAAAACATCCGGGAGGCGGTCGACATCCTGAATCCCGCACCTAAAAACTAATGCGACCTATGAAACTCAACAAGTTAAATATTGCTGTCGCGGCTCTTGCCGCCGTCGCTCTGGCAGGCTGCAAGAACGAGGATCTGTCTAGGCAGCATTACGACAATAAACTTTTCATCTCGGCGACGAATTTCACCGACGAGATGCTTATCAAGGCTGCGAATCCCTCCTATGAGCGCGAAATCACGGCCGGTATCGCCAAGCCCGTCGGGCAGGACATTTCGATCGAGTTCGCCGCGGCTCCCGAACTGTTCGACCACTACCGCCAGGCCTTCTACGACGAGGACGTGAAACTGCTCTCCGAGGAGTTCTACCAGTTCGATGAGACGAAGACCAGGATACAGGCCGGAAGCGTGGCGAGCGTTCCCGTGACGATCAGGTTCGTCGACGTGAACCTGCTGGACAAGAACGAGCGCTATGTGCTGCCCGTGACGATCCGTTCGGTGTCGGGTATCGACGTGCTGCCCAGTGCCCGCAGTGTTTACTATATCTTCAAGGGTGCCGCGCTTATCAACGTCGTGGCCGGTATCGCCGAGAACCGTGCATGGCCCGACTGGAAGGATGCCTCGCCCGTAACCAACATGCGTACCTTCACGCTCGAGGCGCTGATCAACGGCAATGCGTTCAAGAACCAGATCTCCACCATCATGGGTATCGAGGGCAAGTTCCTCGTCCGTATCGGCGATTCGGGCGTGGATCCCAACCAGATACAGGTGGCTTCGTCGAGGAACCTGACCAATTCGGATCTCAAACTCGATGCCGGCCGCTGGTACCATGTGGCCGTGACATTCGAGTCGGGAAACGTGAAAGTATACCTCGACGGTGCGGAGAAGTGCAGCGGCAACGTCGGTACTTCGTCCGTGAATTTCGGCGTAGCCCATTCCGACGAATCGGACGGCAAGCCCCGTTGCTTCTGGATCGGTTACTCGTATGCCAGCGACCGTTATTTCGACGGCCAGATCTCGGAAGTGCGTATCTGGAACAAGGCGCTGACCCCCGAGGAGATCAATGCCCCCGACCATTTCTACCAGGTGGCCGCAGCTTCCGACGGACTGGTGGCCTACTGGAAATTCGACGAGGGAGCCGGCAAGACCATCAAAGACCAGACCTCCTACGGCAACGACCTTACCGTCGAGAAGGAGTTGAAGTGGGTGAATGTATCGCTTCCCGAGCTGGGTAAATAATCTGCTAACCTTTAACCTGAAACGATTATGAACACCAAGAAATATCTGAAATACAGCATCCTTCCGCTTGCGCTGATGTTGGGTGGCCTGGCATTCACGGCCTGCACCGACGACATCGAGGGCGGCAAGCCTGTCGACGAGGGGGCATACGACGCCGTGAAGCGCGTCGACGGCATGTTGCTCGACGTGACGTCGAACAAGAACGAGTCGGTGATCGAACTGCGCTCGGACAAACACCAGACCGAGGTCTTCTTCCGCCTTACGAAAGCGCCGCAGAAGGGTGTCGACGTGAAGATCGAGATGGATCCCGCTTATCTGGAAACCTACAATGCCGAACACGGGACGGAGTTCGAACTCTTCCCCGCGGCCAATGTCGCCATCGACCGCGAGGGCAAGCTGCTGCTGGCCCCGGACGAGATCCGTTCGGTCGGGGTGGGCGTTACCCTGGCCGCAGGCAGCGAATTGCAGGAGGGGACGACCTATCTGCTTCCGCTCAAGGCAACCTCCTCGACCGAGGGTATCACGCTCTCGGAAAAGGCGCAGCATGCGGTCTATCTGGTGAAAGACCTGCGAGCCCAGGGCGACGCTTACAAGGGCCCCGACGCCGTGAGGAACGTGTGCTATTTCGAGGTCAACGACACCAACCCGCTCAATGCGCTGGAGTTCGTGCTCAAGGACAGCGGCAAGCTCTTCTTCGACGACATCATCCTTTTTTCGGCCAATATCAATTACAATGCGGAAACGGGACGGGTCTATGTGCTGAACAACCCCAACGTGCAGTTCCTGCTGGACAACAACGAGCAGTTCCTGCAGCCGTTGCGCAAGCGTGGCATGAAGGTGATCCTCGGTATCCTGGGCAACCACGATGCCGCCGGCGTGGCACAGCTGTCCGATATGGGCTGCCGCGAGTTTGCCAAGGAGCTGGCCGCTTATTGCAATGCCTACAACCTCGACGGCGTCGGTTTCGACGACGAGTATTCGAACTCTCCCGACCTGAGCAATCCCTGGTTTGCGCCGTGGTCGTCGGCTGCCGCCTCCCGGCTGCTCTATGAAACCAAGAAAGCCATGCCCGATAAAACCGTCATGGTTTACTATCTGGGCGGTATCAATAGCCGGATGCCTTCTGTCGACGGGGTCGAGCCGGGCATGTTCGTCGACTATGCCGTCGCCGATTACGGGGGAACCGCAGCGCCGATGCAGGGCATGACCGTCAAGCAGTGCTCCGGCATGTCGATCGAGTTGAACCGGGGCAGCGGGGATTCGAGCGAGGGCACAGCCCGCTCGAAGAAGGAGGCCGGATACGGCTATTACATGTTCTTCGCACTGGGGCATACCAATTCGTTGGTAAGCGATTTCAGCGACTATCGGTTCCAGGTGAGCCGTTGCCAGTCTGTTGCCCGGGGCCTCTATGACGAGGAACTGCTGATGCCCGAGTATTATTACAAAAAGAACGACGCAACGCGTTATAAACTGCCTTAATCCGATTGTGTGCTGTACTCCCCGCAGCACGCCGCTGCGGGGAGTGCAGTTCGACTGAGAACCTAAAACAACGTAGATTTTATGAAAAAGATATTTATAGCGTTTGTAGCGGTGGCCTGTGCGCTCAGCGCCTGTTCCGACGACGATACGGCGGACGACCTTTCCCGGGCCACGATATCCATTACCCCCGATGCCATCCCCGCCGGGCCTGACGGGACGACGACGCAGGTGACCGTAACCAGTTCGGGAGACTGGCGGCTCGCAGGTGTCTGCGACTGGGTGCATCCTTCGGCCGAAGCCGGGAAGAGCGGCGATGTGGTAACCTTCACGATCGATCCGAATACAAGCGAAGAGAGCCGTGAAGCGGCCTTCAAGTTCTTTACGGGATCGGCTGTCGCTCCCCTGAAAATCGTTTCGGAAGCGGGCTATTCGCTGACCCTTCTTTCCGAGGAGAATATGACCGTCGAAGCATTGAGCACCGATATCCAGGTCAAACTGCATACGAACATTCCGGAATTGGCCGTCGCGTTTTCCGACGGCGGCGGGGATTGGGTCACGTATGTCGGGCGCAACGACGTTTTCGGCAACACGGTCTTGAAGTTTACCGTTGCCAAGAACCCGGATTACGATGACCGTTCGACCGTGGTCACGGTCTCGGGCATGGGGCAGTCGGTCGATATTCCGCTGACCCAGAACCGGATATATGCAATCAATATCGAGGATACGGCATTTGAGTTTGACCTTGCGGAGCGTTCTTTCTCCGTTGATGTGAATGCCAATGTAGATTACAAAGTAATGATTAGCGACGATTGGATCACGCAGGTGCCCGAAACCCGTGGGCTGGAAACGAAGACGCTTACATTCCATCTCGGAGCGGCAACTACCAGTCGCGGAGGTAAGATTACGATTGAGGGTGCTGGCATTACCAAAGAGTTGTCCGTTATCCAGAAAGATCCGAATGCGACACTGATTTCGTTTGTCGATAAGGATTTTGTAAAGTGGCTGCAACAACAGGGCTGGATCGTCGCATTGGGGTCTACTTCCGGAATCATTACGGAGAAAGGGTTGGCCGCCACCGAGTTGTCATATAACCCCAGCTACTATGGTACCCAATGGACATCGCTGGAGGGGATCGAAAACTTCACGAACCTGGAAAAGATCAATGTCATGAGTAATGATCTAAGTGAAATAGACCTTTCCGGTTTGACAAAGGTAAAAGAATTGAATTGCACCAAGAATTATGGGTTGGCCTTGATTAATCTTGGAGACAATCCGATCGAATCGTTGTCGCCGCTGGGAACCGATTATGCGGATGTCGAGAAGTTTACGATGATCGGTAACAAGTTGCTATCGCTGGATCTGACAGTAGCCTCCTACTATGTTTGGTATGACGGGATAACCTCGATCGACGTGTCGGGTTGTCCGGCACTCCAGACTCTTAAATGCGATCGTGGGGAGAAGGTGAAGTCGCTCTATCTCAAGAAAGGGCAGGATATTCCGCACCTGACCAAGAATGCCGCGACGGAGATCGTATATGTAGATTGATTTCTCTGCAGGATTCGATTCTGACGACCGTGCAGTCGCGACCCGCCGGCTGCACGGTCTTCTTTCCCGGGGAATTAAATTGCCGGCCGCTTTAGTAATCCTGCGCCCGAAATTGTATTACTTTACGGATGCAAAGATGATAACCGCCCGGAATACCGATCGCGTGCGGAAAGATTTTATTATCTTTGTGCATCCCTAACCTAAAACCGGAGAAGACCCGATGATTTCGACAGTTAAAAAAACTTCGCCGCTGGCCTGGGTGCCTACGGTCTATTTTGCGATGGGGCTTCCGTTCGTCGTGCTGAACATGGTCTCGGCCGTCATGTTCAA
>ERZ779869.2488-NODE-2488-length-15142-cov-2.800424_pt1 | contig 15142 bp, 13 predicted proteins | sample MGYA00511557_ERZ779869 | MGnify/ENA primary metagenome ERZ779869 (study PRJEB29588, sample SAMEA2154620) | human gut metagenome | biome: human gut; feature: human-associated habitat; material: faeces | place: Denmark | collected 2008/2010 ...
GATTGAATACTGAAGACGCGGAATTTGTTACTTTTCTTAGAAATCTGCAATCTTTGCGCTCTTATATGCTTCATCGAAATAGAGAAACACTGGAAAAAGATAAAAGAAAGGCATTTGTATATTTTGGACTAAATGAAGATAAGTCTAATTCTCAATTAGCATCAAAAAATATTTTCCAACTTGGAGCGAATGCTCTTTCAACTGTGATAAAGCAGTTATGAGTTGATGCAAAAATAAATAAGAGAGCCTGAAACGCCCTCTTATACAATTAATTTATTTCACTTTATACTTCTGAATCTCTTGAATCATTTCCTTAACATCTTCTCCGACCTGTACGAAGTTCTTGTAAAGGATACGTTCCCGTTCATCCCTTGATTTGAAGGAGTAGAACTTGGGAAGCGGTATATAGCCGGCTTCCTCCTTTTTTATCTCCTTCATGTCGAAGTCTGTCTTGCAGTAGAACTTGGAGGTCTTGAACTCCTCGCTTTCCTGAATGTTCATGCTTCCACCGCTTCCTGTTTTTGTCTGCACAAAGTCACGAGCTGTCTGACCGCATATCCAACCGGTCGGCATATCGGAGATTTTGGATGCAGGAACAAGGCTATCCATGTTCTCATTCAGGTTGATGGAAGTTTTATCCCGGTCAATAGTCACACCCTTTTTGAGTTGCACTACCTTTCCGAAAATGTCGGAAGACAGCCATTCCAAAGTCTCTTTGGAACGGGCAGAACCGCTGACCACATTGCCGACAGTGGTGATAATCTTCTGCATACCTACCTTGCCATAATCCGCTTCGAGCTGCGGAAGTTCCTGAAATCCCAACGCTACCGACACCTTGTTACTTCGTGCCGTACCGATAAGGCGGTCTATCTTGTGGAAATACAGGGTAGGCAGCTCATCCACGATGATGCTTACCGGGATATTCTTGCCTTGTCCCGTGTTCACTCGTGTAACCAGACGATTGAGGATAAGGGCGTTGAGTGCCCCGATAATGCTTTCCATTTCCGGGTCATTGGCTATCAAGAGATAAGAAGGGCTTTTGGGGTCAGATACTTTCAAGTCGAAGTCGTCACCGTCCTTGTGGAATATCCAGTAACTTTCCTTGGTGGCAAGGCGCGAGGTATAGACACGCAGCGTACCGATCATACCTTCCAACTGCTCCATTGCCTTGTTCTTCAGAGCGGTCTGGAACGGACCGAGCAACGGTGCCACCTCGTTGTCGGTCTCCAACACCTCGAAAATGGTCTGGTAACTCTCATTGAGGAATGACAGGATATGTGGCATATCGGAATACTTTCCGAGCCAATAAGCCGGATCCACTTCCTCACCTGCGGAATTGAACACACGTCCGGTGGGTATCATCCGCTTGGTCTGTTTGTCCTGTACCTTCTCTGCCGTGAGCATATTGCCGTCTTTGTCGTATGGCTCTTTGCCCCAGTTGCAGAAGAAATAGATACAGGCTGCCAGGAAGTTGACAGCGGATGTCTGAAAGAACTGGTCACTGCCACCGCCTCCTTCTTTCTTGCCTTTCTGCAGGGATTCAAGCAAAGTTTCAGCGGTTTCAGATGCGGCAGCAAGGTTGTTGATGTATTTCAACTGGATAGGATTCACCCTGCGGCTGTATTCCACATCAACGAAATTGATGATGTTGAACTTGCATCCCTTGGGCAACTTTCCGAGCTTCTGGTTCTTCTTATAATGATAGTATAATTTGGTAGCCAAAGTCGGAAATTTATAATCGTAAACGACTAAGGCAAAGCCTTTTGCAGAGTGTTGCCGGATAAACGGTTCGATAATGGAGAAAGTCTTGCCGGAACCAGGTGTGCCGACTACCCATGTGCCTCGGAACGGATTGCTGATGTTCACCCAGCCTTTGCGGAACTTCCCCTTGTAATAGTAGCGCATAGGGATATTGACCGAATACTTGTTCTCCTGTAACTCCCGGCACTGCTCAAAACTCTCGTTCTCAAAATTGAAACGGTCTTTCAGTAATCCCTCTTTGAGGAACTTGGAAATGTTGTCAAGGGCGATGTGAACCAGTACCACGCCGATTACTGAGGCAAGCATATAAAGCCAGATGTTCAACCGTAAAGTGTAAAGCCTTGTTTCCATCGGATATCCGAACAGCCAAACAGACGATACAACCAGCCACATACCTATTATGATAGGATAAAGAACTTGTTTCCGTGCATTGAACTCCAGTTTCTTCTTGTTCCTTGTCCCTATGCAGGTGATGCATATAAGCAGGAACGTGGCTAACTTGCTATACGCGAGATTCCCGTCATTGTAGATTACCCACCGCTTGATACGCCCGTGTATGTCGCAGAGTATGCCGCCCCAATGGTCAAGCATGGCCGGGTCAATGGCATACTCGAAGAACTCCAGCAGAATGGAGACATAGATGACCGAACGGAATATCTTGTAAAATCCTTGTAACTCTTTGCTTTCTTCCATTTCGTTTCCAGTTATTCGCTAATTCTTGTGTGTTCTGATTTTTAATCTCTTAAAGTAATGATTGCACGTACCTTGTGCGCCTGTGTCTTGGGTGTTTCCTGCATCGAGCCGCTTCCCATGGAATAGAGCCACGCTTTCGCCTTTTCCTGCCCGGCCACTTCCGTACTCGTCCAGTACCAGCAGTCATCGGGCAGTTCGTCGCCACCGCACATCCTGATGATGGGGTTTATCTGGCCCTTGGCATTATAAAGCATCCGCATCTGCGCCACGGATGGGATATAGGACGACTGTCCGTACCGCCACAGGGCGAAGACCGCTTCTGCCATAGGCGAGGTGGTTTCTCTGGTGTCGTAGATTGCAAAGGTGTTCTCGTTGCCGTCCAGTGCCGTGATGTCGGCAGATGTGCGTTGGTTTACCCCTATGCTATCTGCAAAAGCCTCCGGTGCCAAGTCCCACAGGTAAACCGCATAGCCGTTTCCTTCAATGGCTTCGTCGTGATTGACATGGAACACCACGGCAATAGGCTGTTTTTCGGATTGCTTGAAGTCTGATACCGACAACACTTTGCCGTCCGTACACAGGATATGACAGGGTTTCATTGCCGTGTCCGGGAAATCCCGGTGTGCGTCACAGGCCACGAATAACGTGACGATGGCCAACAGGCTGAATAGCCTGCAAGCGTTTATGTATAATTTCTTTTTCATTTTCCCTTAGTTTAGAGGTAATTTTACACCTAAGACAATGCCCGTGCGGAACAGGTCTTCTCCTTTTATCATCAAATCGGTTTTCACCTGGCAGAACAGCCTCCAGCCACCTCGAAGTACATAATTGTGTTCATAGCCGAGGTGGATGCCGCCCAAGAACCGTTTTGTGTCACTCCCAGCCGATGCCCCGATACGGACATTGCCGTAATGGTTGCGACCATGCGCCACACAAGGCTTGTAGGCTACTCCGAATCCGTAACTCCTGAAATTCCTCCAGAATGATTCCGGGCAGATATGACCGCAGGATGCGCATTTATCCCATTTGAGATAACCGTCGGCAAAAAACTCCCACATGTGGTGGTATTTGCCCTCATGTTCGTATGAGAGGGTGAGATCCAACCCGTTTTGATACAGGCAACCAAAACCAAATGAAAGACGGTCGATGCTGCTTTGCGCTTTGCCGTTCATGGCAAATGTTATGACCGCAACCAATACCAATAATATCTTTTTCATCATTCCTCCTCCAATAATACACGGTTAAACGAATCGGCTGAAAGCACATCCTCGTAGTCTATATTCAGATGTATGTTCCTGCCGCTTATCTGTTTCTCGGTCATTTCAATGGTCAGTACCTTGTCGTTGGGGAAGGTCATCTTCTTCAACACGACGACGTTACGGTAGCCATGACGGAATGACTTTGCCTGTTCAAGTACCAATGCGGGGGCCAGCTCTATGATTTGGGCGTTGGTTGCCTTGGACAACTTCTTGTCCGCGAGTTTTACCCGTATCTGATCGATGTCGAAACGGATATTGGTCTTGTTCTCGATGGAGAAGTCAATGAAAAAATAATCACTGACCGCATAGATGTTGTTCAATCTCATCGTCATGCGGTGTTCCCGGCTTCTCACGTTGCGGTATTTGGCAGGAGAGTTCCATATACGCCTCGCAAACTGCGTCATATCAGCCTGTGACATACTCACGGCCGGATTGTTATAGGCGTTACGTTCCCGGAACTCGATTTCCTTGTCCGTCACGGCTTCCTGCATCCTTGTGGTATAGAGCAGCGCATACTGGGTGCGGTAGCGTTCCGTGACAATGGTGACGACGGCCAGTACCTCACCGTCCTCGTGTCCCGTCTCCTTTGGCTTCAGACGGATCGTGTTGTTTATCGGTTGGTCACCGACCACTTTGTCCGTGGAAATATCCACGAAGCGTATAGGTTCTGAAGCGGTAATGACCGTGGTCACTTGCTCGTTGACGGTCAGTTGCTCCAGTTCCTCGTAAGTCTGCTGGGCAGGCAGGCTCGACAATGCCGCCGTTACTCCGATACAGATAGTCTTGATAATCTTCATATCTATGATTCTTTGAATGGTTATTTACTTTGCGTTTCTTTTTTCCTTGCTGTTGATGATATAGACAAACGTACCGTATTTCAGGTTGACCTTGTTCTTCTTGATGTCCTTGCTGATGGCGTTGCTCGTCTTCTGGTAGGCATCCTGAATAGCCTGCATTCCCCATTGGGTAAGGCTGTTGCCATTACCGCCGGTATTCATGTTCATGTTGCTGTTGAACGCTCCGCTTGCCACATCTTTGGCGGTTTCCCTGAATGAACTTGACGGCACATACAGCCCCTCCAGTCCGTCGGTATCATAGAGCGAAAGGCTGACCTTGATGATTTCATTATCCACCAGTACGCTGTTAATGGTTCCCTTGACCCTCTGCGATGAAAAACCGCTCATGATGGCATAGAGATAAGAACCGCTTTTGACCACCGTCTCGTTGATTTCCACATCATCCAAAAGCCGAAGCCTGACACGGCTTCCGTCCACGGCCTTGACATCCTCGTCTATAATCGCCTTGATCAGATTAGGCTCATGCTCGTTTTGGGCAATGGTGTTGAAATAGTCGGAGGTCACTTTTACTTTCTTGACCATTTCACCCGGTTCTTCGTTTTCGGAAGGAGCGTTTACCGCCCGGCTGTCTTCATTGATTGTTCCGCTTGCGGACACTCCGGTTTCCGTGTATTGTTCAAGACTGTCTTCTGCAAGCGGTTCAACAGGTTCCACCTGTGCCTGCGCCTTTAGTCGTGCTTCGGCGAGGGCACGCTCCAGTTCTTTGAGGGCTTCCTGCTCTCTCGCTTTGGCATCGGCAGCTTCCTCTGCCTGTAAATTCTGCTGTTCCAGTTCACCCAAGAAGGCAACTTCGTCCTGGCTGTACTGCGATTCGTATTTTTCCTTGTCATCATTGGGTTCGTCTCGTTCTATGTTATCCACAGCCGTGTAGTCGGCAATCTTGCCCCACGACTTTGCCATGTTCTCGTATTTGCTTCCTATGCCGTCGCCGCCCTTGATGGTGGCATCGGGCAGGTCGGGATTCAGGAACTCCGTGGTCTGGAGTGTCTTGTCGGCTATCTCTGCCTTTTCTGCATTGAAGAGGTCAAAGATGAAATAGGATGCGCCCAACAGCGGAATATACAATATGGCAGGAAGCATATATTTGGGCTGCCTGTAATTGATTTTCTCGAATATCCTTTTCATCGTTGTCTGGTTTGGGTGGGTTCAACAATGGGAGCAACCGGCTCCTTGTGGCGTTCTCTGAGCAGGCTGTCCTGCATTTCTGTAGCACTTCTTATCTGACCATGCCGATAAGCCTTGGTCAGCCGATAAATGTTGAAGGTGAATGTGCCGATTACGAAACCGAATACCATGACAAGGAACAGTATCTTGTTCCTGTTGGCAAAGCCCTGTATCTTGGCGGCCAGTTTGTCAAGACGTGTCGCCTGGGCGAATTTGCGACCGGCATTCACATCACGCTCGTATCTCTCTTTGTATTGTGGATCGTTCTTGTCCGGCATCTTTTCGCCGAACAGCATCCTGCGGAATCCTTTGGTGTTCATATCTGTATGTTTTAATAAGTTGCTTTCGTTTTCTGTTCGATGTCTTTATTGAGTAGGGTACGCCAATTTACGATAAGCAGTCCGTGCGGATTGTTCTCGGTTCTCGGCACTCGTTTAAGTTGTCCTGCCGTCACCAGTTCACGCATCAGGATGTTGCTTCTGCGCTCGATACGCTGCCGTCCGTAATAAGTGAACTCCATATTGCTTTTGTCAAACCGTACACTGTCGCAGTAAATGGAGAATACGGCACTCGTTCCCAAGATGTTGGAGTAAAAGCCTTTCTCTTTGAGCGTGTTGTACTGTGCAAGTCCGGTCTCGTCCACCAGGTACATCGCCTTTTCCATCGTGTATTTGATGTACTTGTCATCGGGAGGAAGCGTAAAAAAGAAGTGGTGGAACATTTCCACATGGCTCTTGGCTTCCACATCGAGGGTTTCGTCCATCGTCGTACGGTTGACCAATATCGGCACGTTGCCGTCCAGCACATAGACTTTCTTCTGCGCATCTGTCACCATTGTCCGTGCCGTCCAAATGCTGCTCACGCTGATGATGATACAACCGGCAAGGAAGAACGAGCAGATGATTCCCACTAACTTGATTTTGTTTTCTAAATTTCTGATTACCATTGTATATTCTTGATTATGAGTTTACGGTTATCGCATCATGGTGCCGATTGCACCGGTCGCTGTCATCTTCGCCTGTTGAGCCACACCTTCACCGAAGTTTCGGGTTGAGAATGCGGTATCGCCCTCAGGTATCATCCAGGCGGCCAAGTCCGGAACAAGGTTCAGGCATTTCAATGCCACGATACTTGCTGCCATAAGGTAGCCTGCCGAGAAAAAGGAGTTTTGCAGATAAGCAGCCATTGTCTGCTCACTTACCGTGATTGCCGTCAGGTTTTCCACCTGTATGCAAAGCACGATGTCGAACAGGAGCAGGACATAAAATCCTACGAAGTATAGCATCGCACCATAAAAATGCACCGTCAGATACCTTGTCAGCCATTTTGCCCAAGCTCCTTCCCATTTGGGCAAGAGGCTGAAAGCCCATTGTATCGGTCCGAAAATCGTGAGCATTCCGAGCAGGATTTGCTGGCAGTAAATAGTCGCCCACCAGCCTATGCGAAACACAATTAAGGCTATGAGCATCACGATCTTATCTATTCCTACCACGATTCCCGATGTGAGAGAGGTGAACCATAGTTTGGCTGCATCCTTTTCCATATTGGTCACTTCGTCAACCCCGGTCTGTTCCATAGTGGCTTCTATCAGATTGGGGTCGGAAGTTCCGCTGTGTGCCACATCCGCCTGTGCTTGCAGGCTGGTGTACATCGTATCTCTTGCATAGATGAGTTGCTGCACCTCCTGAAATTTATCCTCTATCTGTGTGGCTTCTGCCTGGTACAGGTCATGAGTGTAAGAGCCGATACAGTTAGGGATATAGGATAGGAAATCCAGCACGCACCAGTTGCTCCCACTGTTTACCATACCCGTGTCTGCCGGAGGATACCACCAGCATAGGATAATTGAAATCGCCAATGGCTTGAACAACTTCATGATATCCAGTGGTTCGTTCTTGACCATCATCTTGTACGCCATGCCTGCTGCCATGACGATTGCAAACAAGGCCGCGAGTGCCATACACATCTGGAGAATCCACCAAAACGGGCCTTGTGAGCCTGTGAAGGTGGCATCCGTCAGGAACTCGTTGGTCTGAAAAATCACATCATCAATCTCTTCTTCAAGCAGATTGATGCCGAAATCTGAAAGTATATCTCCGCTTGCCATCTGTTTTTCCATTAAATTTTATCTGTTCACACTCTCGTTTTCATTTCCGTCTTCGTTTCCGTCGTCATTCTGCAACCCTCGCACTGCCGACCGGGATTCATTCCAGCGGCTCATGGCATTGCTGATAATGCTTCTTTTGTCTATCGAATGGTTGTCCGTTGCCGAAAGGAGATTCTTCGTGGCATTGCGGTTGCTCAACTGGACGAGATATTTAACCAGTACATCGTTTTGCCGGGAGACATCGGCATAGATTTGCAGATACTCTTTCTTACGTTGCGCGTTGGGCATATAGGCATCCCTTGTTGCCTTGATTGCGCATTGATAGACACGGTAATAGTCATTCCACCGTTCATTTTCTTTTGGTGAGCCGCCTGTCATCGTTATGCGGTCAATGTTCTTCTGAAACTGCCGCATCTGGGATTCCACCTTGTCCTTTTCCGCAAGCCAGGCCAGATCCACTTGTCGGTCCGCGACATTCAAGGCTTCAATCTTGGCTCTGCTTGTGAGTGCGGAATCTATGGCTTCCGCTTCATCTACCTGCTGATAGGAAGCCACGCCTGCAGCCGTGCGGAATGTGAGTTTGTTCTTGACCGCTGCCGTTTTCTTGTACTTGTTGTGCAGCAACGTGTAATAAGGTTCCGGTTTGAGTGCACCGGCTCCGGTTTCCTCCACCGTGATTTGGTTCATCTTGGGCGAATCGTGGTTGTAGGTAACATATTGGGCGTTTGCCGCAATGGTTGCCACTAACAGCATCGTTGTAAAAATCCATTTCATAATTTCTCTTTTTTTTAGTTATCAATAATCCAGTTTACCTGATTGTCTCCACCGTCCGAAAGCATCGTCAATAAGTTCCCGTTTGGTCTTGGTACGATAGACTTTCTCTTTCCAGTAGCCGATACGAACCTGTATGTACCGCCAGGTCTCGAAATAGGCACGGTTCAAATGCTTCTTGATATTGTCAAGAGAACAGTTGATGCTGTTCAGCACCATCAGCAAGTCCGAAGTGGAACAAGCCGCCGCACCTGTGGCGTACAGAACCAAATCGCTCACGGATTTATATAGGCATTCTCCTTCCTGTGCTATCATCCGTATGACTCCGGCATTGATGGATAATATCAGCGTGTCCGCCAACTCTATATGTTTCCGCTTGATGACCTTCTCATTGAAATCTTCAAGCATCGCCTTGTAGTCGGATATTCTTTCGCTGACCCCTTTGTAGGTGGAATGTACATTCAATGCCGTGCGCAGGGACTGGTACATCACGTCAATCACATCGAAAGCTCTGGTGTACTTGTCCAAATCTACATTCAGTTCCTTATAACCCACCGTTTCCTTACGGCTGTACTCATGCAACAGTTTGTTGCTGTGTTCCAATGTGGAGCGAGCCAGTAAGAGGCTTCGCTGTTGCTTGTGGTCATTGATATAGGCTTCAACCGTCCCCACATCAAAACTCCATTGCGCATTTGCGGACAGGGGTGCCAGCAGCATTATCAACAATCCGAGTATATATGTCCTGCCTCTTTTCATCGCTTGCCCTCCTTAGTCTTTCTGTTTCGTGCGTTTTCCATCCAACGGTCGTGACATTCCTCCACAAGGGAAAGTCTGCGCCCCTGATCATCGTCAACGGGAGGCAGAACATCTTTCAGCACGTCAATGATACTGCGCCTGTAGTGCATCATCTTTTCCAATGATACCAAGTCGGCGTAAATCTTCGTGAGCCGGGAATCCACTTCACGGGCTATCTCCAGCCGGTCGCTTGACCAAAGCAGGTGATACATATCGTTTGTTTTCGTGTCCTCCTGCGGTGCAGTACGGGCATATTCAGTCGTTATCTTGCACTTCGGATATTCTTTCGCGATTTCCGCTATGCGGTCATTGACCAGTTTCGTCTTTTCCTTGTCGCTCATATCGGGGTCAAGTGTAATCACTTCCACCACATGGGTATCGGAATACTCCGTTGTCAAGTCCCACGATATTTGCAGGATAGCCCTGTGTATCTTGATGCCAAGGAAGTATTTGGGCTTTCGGTCGATTTTCAGTGTCGCCTTGAATGTGATGATGCCGTTGATATTCGGGATTGTGCCTTTTCGGATATAGATGTAGCCGTTCCAGGAACCGTTGTCCTGCCAGGTGATATTGTAAGCAGTCTTGCAGTCTTGCATGATAGCCGGTATCCGGTAATAGTCATCGGTCTGTACATCGTTGTCGCTTTTGGCTTCTTCTTTTGCCTGTGCGATTTCCTCTTGCTTCTGCTGCCAGGCGGCAAGTTCAGGTTTCAACCTGTCTATCTCCGCTTTGTTCTCATTGTATTTCTGACGGAGAGAAACGGCTTCCTCCACACTGGCATTGGCAATCTGTTTGATAAGCGATTCGTTTTCCTTTTCCAATGCGGATATTTGTGACTGGAGCGCGTAAACCTTGTTGTCCGCTTCCCGCTGCATGGCATCGAGTTCAGACAAATCCAGTTCCTCGCTTTCGGCCGTAGTCTTCATCGCGCACTCTTTGGAATGTGCGTTGAGCGTACTTCCGCATTTCCGGCACTTGTACTGGGTTGTTCCCTGCCCAAGTGTCGCACCGTCCGAACAGGTGACACTGATTGTTACCGTTTCGCATCCTTTCAGTTTCTCTTCATTGGTTGCCTGGTAATAGTTCCGGCTGTCGGAAGCGATATAATAGACATAGCCGTCTTCGTTGTCGTTAAATTCAGACAGATGTGCATTAAGTTGAGCCTTGAATGTGTTCAAATCCATCGAATAGGAATCGAACACGTCTTCATAGACTATTTCCTCGTTGTTCCAGCTTTTCGTGACGTGGATTTCGTAGGCGTATGCCTTCTTGGTTTGCTTCTTTCCTTTTTTAATGATATAGCTGGACTGGTAATAATTGATGGTGTAACTGAAGCCGTCATTGGCATTGTTAAGCTGCTGCACCCTGTTCCTTGACCATCCGGCATAGCGTTCCGAATTGGAAAGGGCCTGTTCCTTTTGCGATGCGTCGGGATAGAAGTTCGGTTCGCTTGTCTTGAAGCGGGTCCATTCACCACCTTCAAGGATGCTCTTGTCATCTGTCGGGGGATAATAGTCGCAGAGGGAGACACTGCCACGGTCACGCCTCGCGATGTACCATCGCTGGGTGTAGTAATTCCCGGCTGTTTCGTCCAGATAATCGGTAATCCACGAAGTGAGGTTGTAGTCGCTGAGCTTGAACAATCCTGCCACATTTTCTTCACCACCCACGATGCCCAGTATGGTCTGTCCGGCATTGTTCTCCAGTTGCTCGAAAAGTCCGTTGTAATGCTCGTATATGTCAATGACCTTGCTGGCTTTCCCGTTCATCAGCTCGTGAAACGAGTTCTGTTGCAGCAAGGCGTTCCCGATATTGGTGATTCCCGAAGTGGCAAGACCGGCTCCCATCCGGTAAAGTTTGTCCAAATCGGCTTTCAGGTTTTCCTTGGTGAAGTTGCCCGGCACTTTGGATATGTCATCAAAGAGCCGTTGCCAGTCCACGTTGCCTATCTCGGAGAGTTTTAAGATGGAGGCGATTTCCTCATTGATTTCCAGAAAGGCGATATCGGAGAAAGACAGTGTGCTGTTGGTGACAACGCTCTCAAACTGCATACAGAGGGATTTGGTGTCATCGCACACTTTCATCAGATAACTGCACCAATGGAGTGCGGTCTGTGGAGAACGAAGCATCAGTTTGGCGACAATCCATGTCTTCGGGATAATCTTGTGCGCCACCAAGTGATAAATCCTGCGGTAGTAGTAATTTTCGGTGGCACTGCTCCAGATGCCCAAATCAGTGAGTGCCTTCCTCTCCAGGAACTTGCTGGCAAATATTCCGGCAGTGGCCACTTCCGAAGCCTTGTAGTGTTTCAGTATATTCTGCACCTGCTCGTCATAATACGCTTCTGCAACGGTTCCGGTACCGTAGGCGGCAACCATAGCGGCCACGGTTTTCGCATCGAAGTTCACGCTGTAATACTGGGCATGAACTTGTTGGGCGAAAATCGTGGCTATTGTCATTATTATGAGAGCAAATCGTTTCATTGTTGTTTTGTCTTTGGTTGATGAAGATTCAATACCTCCCCGGCAGCATTCACTTTTTGGGCAAACGGCAGGGACTTGCTTATTCCGGAAGCATCCCAGTCAGCGCAATAACGCTCGATGGCTTCCTTGTGGCTGCATTGCAGTTCAGCCTTGTAGAGTTTCAAGGCTTCTTTCTCGGCCCGTTCCGTGGTATAGGTCATGTAACACTCATGCGGTTCCTCCACACCATACACACCGCTTGTCGTACCCCTACGGATAAATACCTCACGGAAGAACGAACGCCCCTCTTTATTCTCCAGTCGGTTGATGGTAAAGATTTTCTTGCAGTCCACGTCTGTCAGTCCGAGTATCGCCTTGATAGTATCAAAGCGTTCACGGAACTTGCTTTGGTCAAGCAACATTACCACATCGGAGTTGTTGATGATGGCCTCCTTGACAATCTCAGAGCCGATGATGTCCTGAATCTCCTGTGTGACCACGCCCACTGAAGCCCAGAACTTTCGGGCGGTCTTATACATGAATTTGATGTATTCTGCCATAAGAGGGCTGGCTATGGCTTTCCATGCCTCCTCAATGACCAGGACTTTGCGGTTCTTCTTGATACGCATCTTTTGCAGGAACACGTCCATGATGATGAGTGTCACCAAGGGGAACAGGAGCGGGTCATCTTTTATGGAATCGATCTCGAAAACAATGAAGGTCTCGTCAAACAGCGAACTGTCCATGTTCTCGTTCAGCGTCTTGTCGTGGTTGCCACCTCGATAGAAGTCCTTCATCATATACCGGTAGGTGGAAATGTCTATCCCGGTTATACTGTTTTCATTGCAGATGTCGGGAATGCGCTGTACGGAGAACTCATAGAACGTGTTGAATGACAGTGATTCCACTTTCAGTTCCTTTCTCCTGCGTTCTATCTCGTCTATGACAGTTTCTATCCGTGCGTTCCGTTCCGTTTCACTTTCAGCGCGGTTGCCGCTTTTATTTCGCTCGTCAATCAAAAGGCTTTTGCGCAAATCCTCCCGTTGGGGTGGAGTGAAACCATCGAAACCGTTGAAGTAGGTATCGTAATATTCGGTGATGACCTGCTCGATCAGCCTGTCTTCCGTTTTGGTGACCGTCCCTTGGCTGCCTTTCCAAATCAGCAGCACGAGATTTTTCAGGAAACCTGTCTTTTCCACATTCAATTCCTGCCTGTTGATGCGGAAAGGGTTCATCGTAATCGGGCATTCCTCCGTGTAGGAGATATATTTCCCACCCAAATACTCGCACAGTCCCTCGTATGAGTTACCGGTATCTACCATTACCACATCCGTCCCTTGCTCGTGAAGCTGGCGCACAACGCTGTTCATGTGGAACGACTTGCCGCTGCCACTTGGACCCAAACAGAAAAAATTACTGTTGTCGGTCAATTTCTCCGCGCCCTCTTTTCCTGTGATGTCGATAGCCACAGGCACGCCTTGCCTGTCCGTGTAATATATCTTCAAAGGAGTTTTCTCGCTATGCAGGATGCGCTCCTTGTACATCAGACAGGCTGCCGCATCACCCAAGGTAAGGAAACGGTCATAGTCGGGATTCATACCGTAACAGTTACCCGGAAAGGAGTTGACGAACAGCTCCAACTGGTTGTAGGCTCTTTTGGAAATATGGATGCCCATCCTTGAAAACTGGTTTTCCAGATGGTTGGTGCATTTGTGGATGTCGGTGTCTGCGGACATTGCTACTACAAGATTGTAGTGCGTATAGACCAGTTGCTTGCTTTCCCTTGCCACCACTTCCTGCACACGCTTGATGTCCTCTACCGCCATCTGGTTGCCGGGATTGGGCATACTTGCATGGCGGTTCTTCTTTTTGTCAAGCAAGGCCAGTTCTCTCTTTTGGTTGGGAATGAATATCATCTGGTTATACACCACCGCTTCGGTATTGGGAATGCTGGACACAACAGACACCAGATCCATCGGCATACTGCTGTTGTTGACCTCCACGTTGGTATAGGGACGGATGACAGACGGCAGGCTCACGTTATCCACATCCACAAGGCTATACACCTTGCACCGTTTGTCTCCCATGGAGATACATTCGTCATCCACCTTGAAGTTAGTCATCGAGACTACCTTGTCACAGAAGTTCATGGCGAAACAACGGTCAACATATTCATTGACTTCCTGCCTGTTCAGGAATCTCACCTGTACGCCGGCATCACGCAGCTGGTCGTGAACCTTGCGTATTTTTACAAGGAAGTCTCGCCACTTCTTGCCGTCAAAAGAAAACAGACGGCTTTTCTTGACCTCCTGAGTGATAGTCAGGTAACATTCGCTGTCGGTATAAGGTCTTCCGTTGAAGTAACGGAAATAAGAAGTGGAGAGAAATTCACGGTTCTCGTCACTCTCTTCCGTGAACTTTTTCCGGATAAAAATATCCTGCTTGTGTATGGCATAGCCTTCTCCCAAAGTCTGGGCAATGGCGGTGAAAAGTTGCGTGAACTCATAGTAAGAGTCGATATTGGCGCAATACTTCTGTACCGGGTTCTCCAGTTTCAGTACGGCGGAATACTCTCCGGTCTTGGTATATATCACACCAATCCCGTCCGCTTCTTCCACGGAGAAATAGATGTCCTGAAAGATGCGTTTCCGCTTGCCGCCAGTTCCAAAGGCATAGACCGACACGGCCATGCCCACGCAAAGGGCAATGAAGACTATGAAAACATATATAATCATTCGGCTGTTTACAATTAAGGGCAGGCTGACCTATTGAAAGGCCAAGCCCACCCACGTTCAACATTCAATATATCCATTCATGGTCAAATGGTTTTCTGTTACATTTTCTTTGAGTAGGCATAGATGAACACCCCACGTTCCTGCCGTTTGCTGTGCAGTCCCTTGCGCTGCTTGAACAGAATCAGTCCCACACCGCTTGTCACGGTGACGGACAGGACAATCAGGGCAAGGACGAATCCTGCCACACAGTAGGCTATGATGAAGCCGACAATGGCGATGCCTATCGTGGCTGCCGCCCAATAGATGTAGCGACCCTGAATACCCATAAATTCAAGGGGACGTTGCAGCCCCTTTAACAATGGATAATCCGGATAGTGTTCCTCTTTCCCGTTCATGGTACCTGCGGTTTAGGAGAGTCCGAAAAATAGAGGAAGTGCCTGGGCTGCCGCAATAAGGAAGATACAGGCTCCGACCACCATCATGATCTTCTTCTTGACGTCCTGCTCCTCGTTGTTCATGGCGATATATACCGAGATTG
>ERZ779869.2490-NODE-2490-length-15136-cov-8.486374_pt1 | contig 15136 bp, 16 predicted proteins | sample MGYA00511557_ERZ779869 | MGnify/ENA primary metagenome ERZ779869 (study PRJEB29588, sample SAMEA2154620) | human gut metagenome | biome: human gut; feature: human-associated habitat; material: faeces | place: Denmark | collected 2008/2010 ...
GGACTTTAATTTAATATTTTTAATAAAATTTTTTTGACTTTTTTTGTATTTTTTTTGAATAATTTTCTTTTTCATTTGCAATACTAAAATTATGAAATAAAAAATTTAAGGGAGGATGTTACATGAAAGCAACTGGAGTTGTTAGAAGAATAGATGATTTGGGTAGAATTGTTATTCCTAAAGAAATAAGAAGAACTCTTAGAATAAAAGAAGGAGATCCTATTGAAATATTTACAGATAAAGAAGGAGAAGTTATTTTAAAAAAATATTCACCTATTGGTGAACTTTCTGAATTTGCAACAGGTTATGCAGAAACCCTTGCAAAAACGACAGGACATATAGCTTGCATTACTGATAAAGATTCTGTAATTGCCGTTTCTGGTGGTTCTAAAAAAGAATTTTTAGAGAAGGCTATTAGTCCTGAACTTGAACAATTAATTGAGAATAAAGAGGTTTATACTAGCAAAGATAATAATGAAAAAGCTTTACCTATTACTCAAAATGCTAATACTAATACTCTTAATAATTCTCAAGTTATTTATCCTATTATTTCTGATGGGGATGTTATTGGTAGTATTGTTCTTCTTTCTAAAGAGCAAAATACTAAAATGGGAGATTCTGAGCTTAAGGTGGCTCAGTCTGCAGCAGGGTTCTTAAGCAGTCAAATGGAGATATAAATTTTAGTTTTGCGGGTCGCCGTGGGCGGCGGCCCCTACATTTTACTCGATTAGCTCTAATGTGGTTTTTTCGCTTATTCCTTCTACATTATAGTATGTTTCTGGCACGTTTCCTACTATTACTGTTTCTACTAATAGCACTTGGTTTACGATTTCAGTATTTATGGTTTTGTATGATGTTACTATGTTTACATTGCATATGACTTCTAGATAAATCCTGTATACTGTTTGGTTTATTCCTTGTGCTTTAAATTCTGTTTTTAAGTCTGTAGTTACTGTTCCTGCTGGTATAATGGATATATTTATATTGGGACCAAACCCTGCTATGTATTTGTTTCCAAGTATTGCTCCAGCAGGTATTTTTATTTGTTCTTTTTCTATCTCTTCTAGTCTTTTATTTACTTCTGCTGCAATGTCCGAGGCTATATCATTTATAATACTTACATCTGTTTTTAATATGCTAGTATTATTTTCTTCACTTTTTTTTATTGATACTATATCCTTGTATTCATATTTCTGAACTACTTTTGTAGACTCTGTATTTAATATATCTGTTGCAATTTGTATTCCCTTTTCTTTACATAGTTCTTCAAAAATTGGATCTATTGATTTTAAACTAGATATAATAGTTGCTGTTGCTATAGCTATTACTACAGTGAAAGTTAATTTTTTCTTTATAGTTTTTTTGTCTGAATAAAATATTTTTATTCTTTTTCTTGAATAGATTTTATCCATTTTTATATTGCAATTCTGTTTCTTGTAAATTTAGGTATGTATAATTGCTGCCCTGAGTAAATTTTATTTACATCTTCTACTTCATTTATTCGAGCAATATCTTCTACCTTACTTTTAAATTGTTTTGCAATTTTCCATAGAGTATCTCCTGGTTTTACAAAATATATAATCATACTATATGAGTCTGTTTTTGTGTCTTCTGTAACATTAATATCTTGAATGAAATTTAACTCTTCACTATTTTGTAGTAATACTGTTATTTCTAATTCTGCTTCCAAAACTACTCCGTCATCTGTATTATATACTTTTTGTGATGCTATATTTATTTGTGTTTCAAATTGACTATCTCTTCTGATTAACTCAGATGTTAAATCAAAATCAAAAGGTACAGACACATTTACTCCATTTACTATATTTTCATTAATTACAAAGAACTCTGCATCTAATTTACCTGTATATTTTATTCTTCCGTCCTTAACCTCAGTGTTTTCTACCACTGGATTTACATTACTTCCTAAGATTTTGCCATATATTAATTCTGGAGTTGTAAATGTTTGGTTTATTTTAAATGTGTCTCTTATTCTATTTTGCATTGTTGTTGCTCTTACATTATTTCTCTTTAATTCTATATTATTTAAGATGCTATATACATCTTCTATTACATTGATTTGCTTATTTTCAAACGCTCTACAGAATAAGTCCAAATCTGCCTCTACATATATAGAATGTTCATCAATATTATTTGATCTTAATTCCAAATTTTTAAGCTTTATTTTTGCCGTGCACTCTGCTGTTTCTGTTACATTTGGCATATCTATAAATCCCATTATAGGTATTTGCCCTGATGCATTTGATATTTTATTATCTTCTGTTAAGTACATTATACTTACATTCGCATTTGCTTTTATTAACACTTTATTATAACTTGTTTTTGTCTCCACGCCCGATATATCAAAGCTTACTCTCATTATTTCTGCAAGGTCATCTTCTGCATTAATTCCTATGGCATCTTTTAATATGCATTTTCCTGTATTTTCTCCTATTAGTGACATTAAATCTTTGTTAGAATTTAACATTTGTATGTCTTCTTCATCTTTTATATCTACAATTGCTTCTATGTCTTCACTTGAAAATACTTTAATATCAGCTTCTATAAATGCTTTTATGTGCACTTTTCTGCTATTTAAAATTTTCGTTTCAAATCCTTTTATACATAAATTTTCTTCTAATGTATGCCCTTCTTTACAATTGTCCATATCTATTGTTGTAGAAAAATCTAAACTTGTATTAATTGTTCTTATGCTTCCATTTTCATCATCTGCCAAATATATTATATATGTGTTGACACATCCTTCTAATTTTACTTTTCCATTTAAAGTTTCTCTTTTTTGTATACATATCGTTCCATTTGTGTTTATTATTTTTAAAACATCTGGCTTTACATCATTTACAATAGCATCTCCGTCTACTGTTATAATCTCTTGTTTTTGACCTACTATTTGGTTAAGTTTTATCTTGTCCCTGGCTGTTTCTACTGCCATATAAATCCCTCCTTAAATTATAATATTACATTATATTAAGGAAATAAAAAAAAATTCCTATTTTCATAGGAATTTTTAAACTTTAAGTTCTAGCTGGTAATATTAGAGGGCTATAATTTTGTCCGTCGTATATTGAAACTTCTAATTCTTTTGTTAAGATATCTGTGTATTTATAACTTACATTTGTATCTCTTTTTTTGTCTTCTACTAGGAAAAAATTTGAATAAGTATCTTTTATTACTGTTTCCTCTTCAAAGGCTTTATTTCTTCCAAGTGTTCCTTTTATTAATATCTTTTGTCCTATTCTGTCATCTAGTTCTGCTTTGATGGTTGAAATGTCATTTCTTAAAATCATGATATCACTCACCTTCATTTTTATCTGTCATCTTTTGGCGAATTATATCATTGCGAAAAAAATATGTCAAAAGATGTAAATAAGTCTTTTCTCTTGTTTTCAGTTTGGTTCTAAGGTTTTGTGGCTTTATTACATTTGTGTGTCATTTAAGTTGCAGTTTTGTTACGTTGTTTCGTAATACATCTTGTTCTTTCCTCTAGCTCCTATTCCACTAACACCTTTTTCTCCTTCTTTTACCATTTTAGCTATTTCTTTTGCAGATATATATACTCTTTTATCTGTTGTTGCTACGACCTTTGCAACAATTAATGGGTCTATAAAATCTATTAATATTCTTCCCGGAGAAGATGCAAAATCTGCTCCCGCTTCCATAATTGCCTCATAAAAACTTTGGCAGGCTCCGTGCAAATATAACAAGTTTATCTGATGAATTTTGCCATTTTCTTGCATTTAACACAGATTTTATAAAATATTTAGAATTTCTATAGTTATATATGTCTAAATAATTTTTTCCATTTTTAATCATTGAGTCATGTCCTGTTATTATTAATATATCTGGTTTATGTTTTACCAGTAGTGGAATTACATACTGTGGTTGTTTACTCTCAGATATGTTTTTGACAACAGCATTTAATCCCATTTTTTTATAATATTTCATAGTTTTTTCACTATATCTTTTATCCCCATCTAAATGCAATATTTTTCCTGTATATTCTAAGTTTTTATTATAATTATTTGCTATTTGTTTATACGATTTTTTCTCTATTCCTCTTAGTAATTCTTCTACTTCCTTTACTTCAAATTTTTTTAAGTCTCCGTATTTCAGCATCTGCCTCAATTCTAATGTTCAAACCTTTTAAGATTGCAATTTTTTTTGTTTTATTTACTTTTATTATTCTATCAACAAAAAATAGTATATCATTGTTATATGAATATCTGCCTACAATATCTCCTTTTTTTATTTGCATATTATATCACCTCAAAATACTGTAGTAGTATATTTTATGTCAAAATTTGTAGTTCTGTTAGTAAAATATTCTAAAAATAAATTTTAACAAAACAAAAAACCAGCGAATATCGCTGGTTTTTTGTTTTGTTTATGCCAATTATTTTTTACGCATCATTCTTAAAAGAATGAATAGTATTACTCCTAATATAATAGTAGAAGCTACTACTACCATGATATAATCCCCTGTTCTAGGAGAACCATCATTATTTTTAGAAGAATCAATAGTGGATTTTTCATATGTGTTCACAATGTCATATCCATCTATCTCTGTTTTGTAATTGGCTATTTTGTTTTCCCGTACTGTGTAAACAATTTGTTTGCCTTTGTCATTGTACTTAGGAAGACCCTCAAAGGAATACTTCCATTTTTCTTCTGCTGTCACTTTTTTGGATGCAATCTTCTTGCCATCTGCAATTAAGTTAACAGTGATGACTTCAGGTCTTTTCTGGTATTTGTTGTTCTTATCGTTCCATGTTGCTTTACCTTTAACATCAACCATTTCCTTTACAGCAGTTGTAGGCTTAGTTTCAGGTTTGGTCTCTTCTTCAGCCTTACTAACGCTTACATCAGCTGTTGCAATTTCCCTTGTGAAGTGGGTGACTTTATCTCCGTTTTCCTTGATATATTCAACTGTAGAGTATCCATTTGAAGGATATTTAGTATTATACTTAAATCCATTTTCATGAATGTCTACATTTACTTCATACATCAAAGAATATTCATGATTTCGAAGCATTTCACCATCTTTCACATACCAGGTAATTCTGTAAATGACGTCGTTTTCATTCCCTACAACATCTGGGCCTCCTTCTTCGTACTTATTGTTAGGAATCATTTCCACAACAATAGGTGTTTCATGGGATGTAGGCCGTTTTCCTGTGATAACCCAGCCCTGCCTACTTGACCAAATAGTTGTAGCAGTATTTTCATCAATGACTTTAATGGTATCTGTATTAAGGTTTACCCATTTGCTCATATAATCTGTAACAGTAATTTCACTGTACACAGGGCAGTCCAAATTAATGGAAATACCACTAAGTGTTGTGAGCAAATTAGATACAGAACCAGCCTCGTGAAGAGAAACATTACTGGTAGCAGAGTTAATATCTGTCATCCAAGGAGTTGCACTATTTATAGCCACCATATACAGATGAGCTACTTTGTTGCTTTTAGCAAGTGCAATTCCTGCATCAGTTGTACGCTTTTCTTTGTCAGCATACTCTCTACCCCAAATAGTGTAATAGAAGATTTCCCGTACATGAGTGCCATTTTCCTCGTCATACTTAACAAATGCTCTTTCAGTATCAGATATTGCATACGGACTTTCCAGGTTCATCCCAGAATATTCATATACATCTTTCCAGACCTGATTAGCCCATTTCATTGATTTTTCGTCCTCCGAAATATCGGTTTTAGAATCATCAAAAGCAGTCAAGTATGCATTGGAAAGCTTAGTTTCACCAGAATTGTATGCCTCAAGTTCCTCTCCAATAGACCATTTTGCAAGAGTCAGTGCGTCTTTTTTGAGCCAGGGATTGTTTGTCCAATTGCTGAAAACATATTCACTTTCATCAGTATTAACCTCGCCATCTGTGATATACACAACATGAGCTTTATTCAAGGTTTCATCATGATTTTTGATGTACTTCAAGATTCCAGTAAAGCCTGCCTCGCAGTTTGTTGAAGCTCTACCATACAAAAGCTTTCCTGGTTCCTGAGGTAAGTTTTCACTCAATTGTTCAACAGTTTCTGCATGCTCAAGAACAATGTTATCACCTGTGCCAAATGTCATAACAGTTAATAACACACTGTTCTTCTCATCTTCCAGGACCTTTTCACCGAGTTTCATGATAGAGGTTCTTACCCCATACCAGTCATCATTTGTGGAATATGAGCCATCAATCATAACGATTACTTCGTCATGAAGTTTTGCTCCATCATCCACAGAAACTTCGGTTCTCATTCTAAACCGTCCGTCTTCACCAACGGCAATTGCCGTTCTGCTTGTCTCTAAGCTCGTTTCCAAGCTCGTTCCTGCAGCATGGGCCTTGATAGGCATAGATACCAATGCACCAAACATTAAAGTCAGTGCCAGCAGTGTAGCAAAAAATCGTTTCATTTTGTCAACCTCCATTTTGTAGTATTTTTTGAAACACAGTTGGAATAATTATATACTAGATTTTAACATCTAGTATACTTTTGCACATCTAAATAGATATGCACGCTTAACATTATGCGCTTACCTCCTTAATTTAATTAAATTTAAGAATTGTGTGATATAAAAAGCTACTAATATTATACTATATATGGAAAGTTTTGTCAATTTTATGTTTACTTGTTGGTAAAAAATAAAGGCACTAAATTTAGCGCCCTCATTTTCTATTTATTGGTTATATTCCTTTATATTTTCTCATTTTCACTGCTGATACAGTAACTATAATTGCTAATGCAACTATTGCTATTATTCCAACATTTTTTGCACCTGTATATGGAATATCTTTGTCTGTTGATGTGTTATCTTTTCCAGTATTATTTTTGTTTTCGTCTCCTTTTGTTTCTCCACCATTGTTATTTTCTTCTGCTGATTTTGTTGCTCCACATTTACATTTTCCATTTTCATCATATGTATGTTTTTCTGTACTATTTGCTTTTATTTCCCCACATTTTGAGCATGCTTCCCAGTGGTTTGTTTTATCATATTTTGTTACATATTCATGTTCACATGTTTCTTCTGTTTTTTTCGTTGCCCCACATTCACATTTTCCATTTTCATCATATGCATGTTCTACTATACTATTTGCTTTTATAAATCCACATTTTGAGCATTCTTGCCAGTGGTCTGTTTCATCATATTTTGTTACATATTCATGTTCACATGTTTCTTCTGCTTTTTTCGTTGCTCCACATTCACATTTTCCATTTTCATCATATGCATGTTCTACTATACTATCTGCTTTTATAAATCCACATTTCGAGCATTCTTGCCAGTGGTCTGTTTCATCATATTTTGTTACATATTCATGTTCACATGTTTCTTCTGCTTTTTTCGTTGCTCCACATTCACATTTTCCATTTTCATCATATGCATGTTCTACTATACTATCTGCTTTTATAAATCCACATTTCGAGCATTCTTGCCAGTGGTTTGTTTTATCATATTTTGTTACATATTCATGTTCACATGTTTCTTCTGTTGATTTTGTTTCCCCACATTCACATTTTCCATTTTTATCATATGTGTGTTCTTTTACACTATCTTCTTTTATTTCTCCACATTTTGAGCATTCTTCCCAGTGGTTTGTTTTATTATGTTTTGTTACATATTCGTGTTCACATGTTGATTTTGTTGCTCCACATTCGCATTTTCCATTTTCATTATATGCATGTTCTACTATGCTATCTGCTTTTACAAATCCACATTTTGAACATTCTTGCCAGTGGTTTGTTTCGTCATATTTTGTTACATATTCATGTTCACATGTTTCTGTATTGTCTGCATTTGTTGCATTATTAGTACAAATTCCTACTATAATACTTCCTATTATTAGAATTACTACAGCTGCTAATATCATTTTCTTTCTTTGATTATCTTTTAAAGTCCTCATTTGAATTCTCCTTTGTTTTTTATTTAAGAATATCACATAATAACTTCAAATTCAACAATATATTTAAATTTTAATATCATTGTAATATTATTGTAACATAGTTAAAATATCCAAACTAAGAAAATTTAAAATCAAACCAATACCCTTCTATTATCCTGTTTTTTCCTTACTATATTTTAATCTGGTTGCCATTCCTCCTCTTATGTGCCTTTCTGCTTTATTTTCATCTAGAACTTTTCTAACTTCTTGTGAAAGAGCATAATTGATATGAATTAGCCTTTCACTAACGTCTTTATGTACGGTGCTTTTTGAAACACCAAATTTCTTTGCTGCTCCTCTTACTGTATCTCCTGTATTTATTATATATTGTGCCAAGCTAACTGCTCGTTCTTCTATTGATATTCCTCTCATAATGCATAAACCCCCATAAGAATACTTTTGTTTAATTGTATTCTTATAAATGTTTAATTAGAACGAGGATTTTTACTTATAAAATACACAAATATTTTTATTTTTTCTTTTTAAGGATAAAAAAGAAAGATAGCCTCTGAAATTTCAGAGTTCTCTCTTTCTGTACTTAGGAACAAATTAAACCACTTTCGCAATGGCTCGTGCTACTTAATATAAAGCGTGGCATGAAAACCAGTGCTGTTAAACTAGTAAGAAGAAAGAAAGTGTGCCCTATGTTTGACTAACCTACAGTTAGTATACGTAAAATCCTTTAAAATAATTGCAATTTACATAAAAATGTGGTATAATTGTTCCGTAAATGCCAAATTTCGGTATTTTATTATTCCTGTTTTCAACATAGGAATACATCAAAAGGCAAAAAAATATTAACAGGAGGGAAAAAATGAAGTACATGTCACCTTGGATATTTACTACTAATCAGTGTAATCTTCGGTGTCCATACTGCTATGTCAAATGGAATGACAATAAAATGTCAAAAGAAACATATGACAAAATTAACAGTACATTCCTTGGAATGCTGGACACAGGAGAACTTGATTTTGTAGTATATCGGCTTGCAGGAGGCGAACCTACACTGGTCTTTAAAGACTGGAAGAATTTTGTCGAAGTTTTTTTGGCAAAATGCGGTTCGAAAGGTTTTGTTAGTATCATTACTAATTTAACTGTGCTAACCGATGAAATGCTAGAATTCTTTAAAAAGCACAAAGACAGAATTGGATTTGGAGTTTCCTTAGATGGTTATTCCTATTCAAAACCTTTCATCAATGGTCAAAGTTCGGCAGAAATTGTTAAAGCCAATATTGACAAATTGTTGAACATTGGAATTCAGAATATTGACATTTCAACTGTTATAGATGCCAACAGTTTTGGAGATGTAGATATTTTGGCTGAATGGATTTCACAAAGAAATTTAGGTTGGGGAATTTATCTCGACCACTTTTTCTGTGGAGAAATGGATTACGATGTAATTTGCGAAAAAATGAAGCAAGTTATAGATGTACTCGAAGCCAATAATTTCGACATCTATCATCGATTTAAGTTTAACAACATAAAAATCGATACCAATTATGAGGGCTGTACAGCAGGAGAAAAGTTAATAACCATAGGCGTAGATGGAAACATCTATCCGTGTCAAACCCTTGTTAATGAAGAACCTGTATGTAACATTTTTTCTTGTGATGATATTATCCAAACTTTGAAATCTCAAAAAGCATATAAGATTGGATATAATTATACATTACCAGAAAAATGTAAGGGTTGTTCAATAGCAGAAATATGCGGTGGCGGTTGCAAAATGCACAATAAAGAAATTAACAAAAACTATACTTGTGACATTATGAAGACCGTTATCCTGTATATGATAAAAAGCATTTTACATCATTAAGGAGGAAAAAAGTATGCCTAGTTGCGATGGTTCCAATTGCAGTGCTTGTGCTTGCAATGCTGCACTCAAAAGCAAATGTAGAGATTTGCAGTCGGAAAACGAAAATCTGCGTGCACGGTTAAGAAGGCTTGAAGCAAATCTGGAAAGTGAAGTTCAAAGAAGAACTGCACAGAGAACAGCTACTCTCCAGCAGGAAGCAGAGCGTTCCGCCAGACAGAAAATCAAGACCGAAATCAGACCTGAAGTTGAAGCAGAAGTAAGACAAACCATTGAGGACGAAATTAGACCTAAGGTAGAAAGAGAGGTCAAGTCCAAAATAGTTGAAGGCTTGATTGGAAAGCTGTAAACATGTACAAAGCTGGGGTTCTTCTTGAACCCCAGCTTAACTAAAAATTAAAGGAGTTTAAGCTATATGTTGAAAAAAATGGCACTACAGATGCTTGATAAATCAAAAATCACACCACACAAAGCAGGTAATGTATATTATGGAAATAGAAGTTTCACACTACCTACTTTATTAAATGACGGAATATATTATTTTAAATTTTTTCCTAGTGCAAATAAGCCATCAATTGAATCAGATGTAGCAGTAGTAAACTATTTAATAGAAAATGGAATCTCATTACCTAGTTTTTTTCAACAAGATGGAAAACAAATCTTTTATGGCGAAAATGAAAATATAACATTTTATGCTTCGAAGTTTGTAGATGGAGATAATAGTCCCGTTTTATCAAGTACATTAATAAGAGACATTGTTATTAATATAGCTAGAATGCATTCAAAGTTAAGAGATTTTGATAAAAGTACAATTAACATAGAAAAAGTTACAGACTATCAAAAAATGATAGAATTATATATAAAAAATAAATGTGATTATGATTCAAAAGGAATTGAAGAATATCTAGAAAGAATCATAAGAATTGGAATAGATGATGTTCCTACATATCCAATTCATTCTGACTTGTACATGGGAAATATAAAAGTACAGAATGGCAATTTTAAAAGTTTTATGGACTTTTCAGATATAAGAGAAAGTTATTTTGAAGATGATTTAGGAAAATTTTTTCAAAGTGTTTTAATGGAAGATTCAATAAAAACAGATGATATAGCAAATTTAATAAAAGTGTATGAAAGTGAATCTGGAATACCATTAAGCAAAAAGAATGTTTATGTAAGTATTTTATGTTGTATGCTAGATAGATATTTTAACAGAGAACATACTGTAAGAGATAAACAGAAAATGCTTTCAGTTGTTCAAGAGTTGCTTGAACAACTGGAAAGAAAATGTGTTGAAAATAGCGAAATTGTATTCTTATAAATGTTTAATTTGAACGAGGATTTTTACCCATAAAATACACAAATATTTTTATTTTTTCCTTTATTTTCTTGTTTTTTTGTTATATAATGTTAAGCAATTAATTACGGAAGGGGATTTTTTATGGATTATGATTTTAATAAGGTAGAAAAGAAGTGGCAAAATTATTGGGCTGAACATGAAACTTTTAAGACAGATGTGTGGGATTTTTCTAAGCCTAAGTATTATGTTTTAGATATGTTTCCTTATCCTTCTGGTCAAGGTCTTCATGTAGGACATCCTGAAGGTTATACTGCTACTGATATTATTGCTCGTATGAAAAGGATGCAAGGTTATAATGTACTTCATCCTATGGGATTTGATGCTTTTGGCTTACCTGCTGAGCAATATGCAATTCAAACAGGAAATCATCCAGATGGTTTTACTGCTAAGAATATTGAAACTTTTACAAAACAATTAAACATGCTTGGATTTTCTTATGACTGGTCTAAGCAAGTTTCAACTTCAGATCCAAAATTTTATAAATGGACTCAATGGATTTTTAAGCAATTATTTAATGATGGTTTGGCTAAATATGTGGACATGCCTGTTAACTGGTGTGAAGAACTTGGTACTGTTCTTTCTAATGATGAGATAATTGATGGAAAGAGTGAAAGAGGTGGATACCCTGTTGTTAGAAAGAATCTAAAACAATGGGTTATTGATATACCAAAATATGCAGAAAGATTATTAGATGGTCTTGATGAGATTGATTGGCCTGATTCAACTAAAGAAATACAAAGGAATTGGATTGGTAAATCTATCGGGGCTAATGTTAATTTTAAAATTGAAGGTACAGATGATTTTGTTACTGTATTTACAACAAGACCAGATACATTATATGGTGTAACCTTTATGGTTCTATCACCTGAACATCCTATTATAGAAAAATATGCAGATAGAATCACTAATATAGATTCTTTAAGAAAATATAAGGATGAAGCAGCTCTAAAGAGTGAGCTTGAAAGAACTGAACTTTCTAAGGAAAAAACAGGGGTTAAAATTGAAGGTTTAAATATTATAAATCCTATTACAAATCAAGTTTTACCTGTTTATATTGCAGATTATGTTATGATGAACTATGGAACTGGGGCTATTATGGCTGTTCCTGCTCATGACCAAAGAGATTATGATTTTGCTAAAAAGTTTAATATTCCAATTATTCAAGTAATTAAAGGCGGAGATATTTCAAAAGAAGCTTACACTGGTGATGGAGAAATGATTAATTCTGGTGTTTTAAATGGCTTTACTAATAAAAAAGATTCTATTAATAAAATGATTGAATATTTAGAAGAACAGGGCATTGGTAAAAAATCTGTAAATTACAGAATTAGAGATTGGATATTTGCTCGTCAACGTTATTGGGGTGAACCTGTTCCTGTTTTACATTTTGATGACCACATTGAAGCATTAGATGATAGTGAACTTCCTTTAGTTCTACCAGATCTTGAGGATTATAGCCCAAGTAAAAAAGGCGAAGCTCCACTTGAAAAAGCTACTGAATGGGTAAATGTTACAAGACATGGAAAGCCAGCGAAGAGAGAAACTTCTACAATGCCTGGCAGTGCAGGTTCTAGCTGGTATTTCTTAAGATATATAGACCCAAATAATGATAACGAACTTGCAAATAAAAAATTGCTAGAACATTGGATGCCTGTTGACTTGTATCTTGGTGGTGTTGAACATGCTACTGGTCACTTACTATATTCTAGAATGTGGAATAATTATTTATTTGATAAGGGAATTGTTCCAGTTAAAGAACCATTCAAAAAATTGGTTCACCAAGGTATGATTCTTGGTTCTAATGGTGAAAAAATGAGTAAGAGCCGTGGTAATGTTGTAAACCCAGATGATATTGTAAGAGATTACGGAGCTGACAGTTTGAGAGTTTATGAAATGTTTATGGGCCCTCTTTGTGATTCTAAACCTTGGAGTGAAACTGGTATTGAGGGTGCTAAAAAATTTATTGATAGATTTTTTAGATTATTTAGTGATACTTCTAAGATTTGTGATAAACCAAATCCTAACTTAGAAAAAGAATATCACAAAACAGTAAAAAAAGTTACTAATGATTTTGAAAAACTTTCATTTAACACTGCAATTAGCCAATTAATGATATTTGTAAATGCAGCTTATAAAGAAGCTTTTATTCCAAGAGAATATGCTGAAGGTGTTATAAAATTATTTAACCCTATTGCTCCTCATGTTACAGAAGAGCTTTGGAACATACTTGGACATGGCAAGAGTATTGCCACTGAGCCTTGGCCAACTTATGATGAGGCAAAAACTGTTGATAATACCATAAACCTTCCTATTCAGATAAATGGTAAATTAAAGGGAACTATTGAAGTAGAACTTGATTTACCAGAGGAAGCTATAAAGGCTAAAGCCCATGAAAAAGTTGCAAACTTTTTGGATGGAAAAAATATTGTAAAAGAAATTTATGTAAAAAATAAAATTTATAATATTGTGGTAAAATAGAATGTATATTAAAAAATGAGTAGGAAAGTTCCTACTCATTTATTTTTGTATAAAGTCCAATTGAAATTATACCGCTTATACCAACTAATGCATATATAATTCTACTAAAAGCACTCATTGTTCCAAAAATAGCTGCAACTAAATCAAAGTTAAAAATACCTATAAGAAGCCAATTAAGTGCACCAATGATGACAAGGGTAAGCACAATATTATATAAAACTTTCATGAAACTACCTCCAATGTTTGTTTATTAGTAGTCTGTTCAAAAATGTTTAAAATATTCAATAATTTTATTTATGATTGTGGCAACATTTCTTCTTGTTTCATTTCTGCTTATGAAAAATATATTATTTTATTATTAGGAAAATATTTGCTCATCAATTCTCTAAAAAATACTTCTCCTTCTTGCCTTTTCAACTGATTATAAGTATATTTTCCTTTTCCTCTTACTGTCATGAGCTCTTTGTTGTATAACTCTATAGCATTTGGAAAAGCTTCATTGTTTATTTTTTTGTGAATATAGCTGTATGTCATAAATATAAATTCAAAAAATACTTCATTTCTTGCTTTTGTATTTAATAGTTCTCGTAGTTCTTTGAATAACTCCTCATATAGCATTTTCCAATGATCTACTAAAATGATAGGTGCAACTAATATCCCCACTTTGTAATCTGCCTCTACCAGCTTATTAATTGCTTCTATCCTTTGTTTTAGTCTTGATGTCCCAAATTCAACTTTGTTTATTATTTCCTCTGGATTAACACTCATTCTTATTATAATTTTACCTTTATGGTCAAGCCCTAAAATTGGATCTACCATATCAAATTTTGTGGGAAATGTTAGTTTCCCTTTTGGAGAATTCTTAAAGTTTTCTATTGTCCATATTAAATTATTTGTTATTGTATTTTCTACTATTAAATCGCTGTTACTTCCAATTTCGAACACATAGTCTTCTTCTGTTTCATTCGCAGTTTTTATTATTTTGTTTAGCATCTGTTCTCTATTTACGAACAGTCTTAAATATGCACATTTATTATAATTACACACTAAATAGCAATACATGCACATAGCTGTACAACCTGAAGATGTGTATGGTACTAAAAAATTTGATACTTTGAAATTTAGAACGTATTTATGTGTTTTTCTTGTTCCAATGATTAGATTTCTTTTCATTTTCGGAAATTCTGAGTTTTCTTTTTTTCTCATTTCTTCAATGTTATTATGATTATGAATTATGACTTTAGGAACCTCTTTGTATTTTTCTAACAATTCTTTTCCTAATTCATAATTTTGAATTTCTTGTTCATAATATATTTTATCTGGAATAAACAATTAAATCACCTCTACATTGCTATTTTTTGTAGACGTGATTTATTTATACCTGTTTTATTTATTTAAAATATAAATAGCTAAGTTTAAATATGATGCAAATAATGTCCATAATATATATGGTATTTGAAGAAGCCCTGCTATTTTATCTTTTTTATAAAATTTTATTATCATTAAGATAACTAATATATCTAG
>ERZ779869.2499-NODE-2499-length-15090-cov-4.389159_pt1 | contig 15090 bp, 9 predicted proteins | sample MGYA00511557_ERZ779869 | MGnify/ENA primary metagenome ERZ779869 (study PRJEB29588, sample SAMEA2154620) | human gut metagenome | biome: human gut; feature: human-associated habitat; material: faeces | place: Denmark | collected 2008/2010 ...
TATACTGGGATATGCGGCCGCTATTCAAGACCGATGTCGGCGCGGAGAGCTTTGTCAACTCAAATTATGAGCGCAAGTGTAGAAATCTGACTGCCCGCCGAGTGCGATTTGCTCGCAAGGCTTTCAACCAGAATTTCAACTATTTTGTAACTTTTACCTTCGATGATAAGAAGCACACGGAGGAAAGTTTCCAAAAGGCGCTGAATACCCACTTCTATAACGTCAGTATCTCATTCCTGATCGTGACCTTGGTCATTGAGGGACCCATCGAATATTACATGCTGGAAAAAGAAGATAATCAGATTGAGCTATTATTGCTCCCAACTCAAAAAGAAAAAGAATTAACAGAAAAACTAGATGCAATGCTTGACAGCAAATGCTTACACGGTGATAGTCTCATCCAGGTAAAGCTGCTGGATGACATCTATCCGGGGGCATACGGACCGGGTACAAGTATGCGAAACAGCGGGACAGTAGACGAATGCCGTTTTGAAAAGCAGGTACATAAAACCGAAGGTACAAAAGAAATCATAGAAACTTATCTTGAGGATGGCAGAGGCCACCACTTTGTCCACACACTGACATGGACAAAGGGAGAGTATGCACTTGGAAGCACAACTACGATAATCAATAATGCAGATGCTCCGACAACTATGGAGCTTCTGACGAGCTTTTCTCTTGGTTTAATTTCTCCATTTGAAGAAGCTGATGCATCGGAGTGTTTAAAGATTCACCGCATCCGCAGTAAATGGAGTGGTGAGGGTCGTCTTGTTACTGAATCTGTGGAGGATTTGCAGCTTGAGCCTTCATGGGCATATTGGCAGGTAAATTCAGCGCGTTACGGTCAGATCGGTTCCATGCCAGTCAAGGGATACTTCCCGTTTGGCGCAGTTGAAGACACAAAGGCTGGCGTTGTATGGGCAGCGCAGTTAGCGATTGAGTGTTCTTGGCAGATGGAGTTCTACCGCAGAGATGATGGTATGGCATTTTCAGGCGGTTTAGCAGACCGTGAGTTTGGACAGTGGATGAAGACCATTAAACCGGGCGAATCTTTCACCACACCAGAGGCGATTCTTACCGTTTGCTGCAGTGATGAGCGCGCAGGAAGTACCGTCGATTATGCATGCCAGCGACTGACTCAGTACGCACAGAAGTATGTAAATGCAGCGCCGGAAAGTGAGCAGCATCTTCCGATTCTGTTTAATGAATATTGCACCACATGGGGGCTGCCGTCCCATGAAAATATTAAAGGTATCCTAGAAGCAGTTAAGGGAAAAGGTCTTGAGTACTTTGTCGTGGACTGTGGCTGGTTCGTCGAGGAAGGTGTACACTGGAGCCGCAGCATGGGAGATTATGTTCCATCTGATCGTCTTTTCCCAGAAGGTCTTGGTGCAGTCAGCGACGATATTCGCAAGGCAGGCATGAAACCAGGTATTTGGTTTGAGATAGATAATGCCGGACCGAAATCCCACGTTTATTCCGAGCGTGAGGATCTGATGCTTCACCGTGACGGAAAGGTGCTTACGACAAAGGAACGCCGTTTCTTTGATATGTGTAACCCGGAAGCGATTGCCTACTTAACAGATAAGGTAATTGGACAGCTCAAAAAATACAACTTTGACTACATGAAGATGGACTATAACGACACGATTGGTATTGGCTGTGATGGTGCGGAATCACTCGGAGAGGGTCTTCGCCGTGACCGTGAGGCATCTGTTAACTTTGTGCGTAAAGTAAAGGAAGAGATTCCGGGAATTATTCTGGAAAATTGTGCATCTGGCGGTCATAAGTTAGAGCCACTGATGATGAGTGAGTGCAGCATGGCATCCTTCTCCGATGCGCATGAGTGTGAGGAAATTCCAGTTATTGCAGCAGCACTTCACAGAACAATTCTGCCGAGACAGAGCCAGATTTGGGCCGTTATTAGAAAGACAGATTCTGTTAAACGCATTGGATACACAGTTGCAAACACGTTTTTGGGACGTATGTGCTTCTCTGGTGATGTGACTGAACTGAGTGCCAAGCAGTGGAAGGCAATCGAAGATGGAATGGCATTCTATAAAAAGATAGCACCAGCAATTCGCGATGGTTATAGTTATATTTACAGCCATAAGGGCAGCAGTGATCGCCATCTGACTGGTTGGCAGGCAGTGATACGTGTACAGAGTGAGGAAGGAAAGCTCTATGAAGGCAAGCATGAAAGTGCATTTGTTACAGCGCATATCTTCCATGGAGAGATTCCAGAAAAGATAGTGATTGATTTGCCAGAGGGCTGCCCTAGCACGATTGCTGATATTTATGCGCCGACTGCAATTACCGCTAAAGTTGAGGGAAGACAGTTAATCATCACACCATCAGAGGAGATGGAAGCAATTAGTGTGCTGTTAAGAGGTAATCAGGATTGATCAATTTATTTTCAAAAGAACACAATAAGCGGACACGTTTTACCAGAATGTGCATTGGTGAGTCCATATTTATTTTAATGGATAAAAAGGAATATGAAAAAATCAAAATTTCTGATATTGTGAAAACTGCAGGTGTCTCAAGAATGACGTTTTACCATTATTACGAAACAAAAGAAGATGCACTGTCAGATTATTTTCATGAGATTGTTGCTGGGTATATTCGGGAGTGCTGTACAGAAAAAATTGGTCGTTTCCATGATCGCAGCAGCATTGTACATGCGTTAAAATATTTTGATCAGTATGAGATTTTTATTTCAAAGCTGGTACAGGCAAAACTACAGTATATCTTGTGGAACGCCATGAATGATTATATGAGCAGACGTATTATGCCAAAGTACAAAATACCAGAATATGAATTGTATTTTTACGGTGGCGCGTTGCTCAACGTATTTTTAAAATGGCAGCAGGATGGAAAGAAAGAATCAGCGGAAGAAATTGCACAGACCATCATAACAAGTATGGGGCTAGAAAAAACTACTCAAGGAGTTGTTCAAGAATAGAAGGCAGACCAAGAGTAAGAATTGATTTTCGTGATGCTTGCTTGTCAGCAGAAGCTATGTTTGCCCGATTATTTGAAGATGTTTTGTCTAGACAAATTGCTTCGTAGCAGTCTTTATCTAAAAGATCAAAAAGCGTCTGACTAGAAGACTCTGGCACATCAATAAAAGCTTCATTGGCAAAGCAAAGAGGCGGAAAGGCAAGACACCACCAGTTTGAGCCGCGTCCGCTTCCTATTGTCACAAGAAGTGTATCATATACACCGGCTGGAAATTGGTAGCTTCCATATGTCTTATAAGGAAAGAGATGGGAACCAAGTGTGCACGAGGCATATTTTTGTGCGCCATAATCGGACAGCACATAATTGCAGTAAGCATTTAAAAAGGGGAGGCTTTCACGCAAAAGCGTGAGTGCCTCTTCTTTTGTCTGTACAGTTGAAAGCACAGGAGAAAGAAGAGCAATCATTTTTTTACTCAGCTCATTTTTCTCATACTGGTCAATCGAAGAATCGCTGTCTGCAAGGACACGAAAGCGTAAAAGCTTGTCAGAAAGCAGGGAAGAATCATTTTTTCGATATGGGTGAATAAAGAGAACAAATGTGAAAAGTGTTGTAAGTGCTAAAAGGAAAATTGTGAGTTTTTTTCTATGTGTCATTTTGAAAATCAATACCTCCTTATCATGTTGTCTAAAGTATTAACCAAAATATGGAAAAATATACGAAAACCGCGAAAATCAAAGTGTTCTGGACACATTCCTTGACAAGGCTTTCAAAAACCGATATACTAACCGTGTGTGTCGTGTAGTCAGGATTTATAGCAAATCCGCACGGCAAAAAGACGCTGATGGAGACAGTAATCTAGGCATAAAGCAGGACAGCGAACCGCAAAGGATGAGAGGCGGATACTGCGGGCAAAAGATGAACATCACTCCGGAGTTGCCTACTGAAATGATAGACTGCCTGTTAATGACAGAGTGCAGAAAATAAAGTAAGTCAGGACGTTATTCCAACGTTATCGGAAAGCATATATCATACAGCGATGGTATACGCGCTGTAGCGTATGAGAAAGGAGAAAACTATGTTGTACAATAAGGTTCCTACAGACTTGAAGTTTGTGGAGAGGGAGAAGGAAGTTTCCAAATTCTGGAAAGAGCATCATATCTTCGAAAAGAGTATCGAGGAGAGAGAGGGCTGCCCTGAGTACATGTTTTATGACGGTCCGCCGACAGCAAACGGCAAGCCGCATGTTGGACACGTAGTAACCCGTGCGATCAAGGATATGATCCCTCGTTACAGAACCATGAAAGGATATCAGGTACCGAGAAAGGCCGGTTGGGATACACACGGACTTCCGGTTGAGCTTGAAGTAGAGAAGGAGCTTGGTCTGGACGGAAAAGAGCAGATCGAGCAGTATGGAGTTGAGCCATTTATCGAGCGCTGTAAGGCAAATGTCTGGAAATATAAGGGTATGTGGGAAGAATTTTCCGAGACCGTTGGTTTCTGGGCTGATATGGAAAATCCATATGTAACTTATTACGATGATTTCATTGAGTCTGAATGGTGGGCATTAAAGACAATCTGGGACAAGGGACTACTCTACAAGGGCTTTAAGATCGTTCCGTACTGCCCAAGATGTGGAACTCCGCTTTCAAGCCACGAGGTTGCACAGGGCTATAAGGATGTCAAAGAGCGCTCTGCAATTGTGCGTTTCAAGGTAAAGGGTGAGGACGCATACTTCTTAGCATGGACAACTACACCATGGACACTGCCGTCAAACGTTGCACTTTGTGTAAATCCAGACGATACCTACTGTAAGGTAAAGGCAGCAGATGGCTATACCTATTACATGGCAGAGGCACTTCTTGAGAATGTACTTGGCCGTCTTAAGACAGAGGATGCGCCGGCATATGAGATTCTTGAGACTTATAAAGGAAAGGATCTTGAGTACAAGGAGTACGAGCCGCTGTTTAAGTGTTCTGGAGATGTTGCTGCAAAGCAGAATAAGAAGGGCTTCTTTGTGACATGTGACAGCTATGTTACTATGAGTGATGGTACTGGTATCGTTCACATTGCACCTGCATTTGGTGAAGACGATGCAAAGGTCGGCAGAAAGTATGATCTTCCGTTCGTACAGTTAGTAGACAGCAAGGGTGAGATGACTAAAGAGACTCCGTATGCAGGACTTTTTGTCAAGAAGGCAGACCCGGAAGTATTAAAGGATCTGGAAGCAGAAGGCAAGCTCTTTGCAGCACCGAAGTTTGAGCACAGCTATCCTCATTGCTGGAGATGTAATACTCCGCTTATCTACTATGCAAGAGAGTCTTGGTTCATCAAGATGACAGCTGTAAAGGATCATCTGATTGCAAACAACAACACCATCAACTGGATTCCGGAGAGCATCGGTAAGGGTCGTTTTGGCGATTGGCTGACAAACGTTCAGGATTGGGGACTGAGCCGTAACCGTTATTGGGGAACACCACTGAATATCTGGCAGTGTTCATGCGGTCATATGCATGCTATCGGAAGCAAGGAAGAATTAAAGAAGATGTCACCAGACTGTCCGGATAATATTGAGCTTCATCGCCCATTCATCGATCAGGTTCATGTTACCTGTCCGAAGTGTGGAAAGCCGATGACAAGAGTACCAGAAGTAATTGACTGCTGGTTTGACTCAGGATCTATGCCATTTGCACAGTATCATTATCCATTTGAGAATAAGGAAGTCTTCGAGAAGAATTTCCCAGCTGACTTTATCAGTGAGGCAGTAGACCAGACAAGAGGATGGTTCTATTCCCTGCTTGCAATCTCAACTCTTTTATTTGACAAAGCACCTTATAAGAACGTTATCGTTCTTGGCCATATTCAGGATAAAGACGGTCAGAAGATGAGTAAGTCCAAGGGCAACGCTGTTGACCCAATGGATGCACTGCGCCAGCACGGAGCAGATGCAATCCGCTGGTACTTCTACTCCAATTCCGCACCGTGGCTTCCAAACCGTTTCCATGATGATGCAGTAAAGGAAGGCCGCAGCAAGTTCATGGGTACTCTGTGGAACACCTACGCTTTCTACGTACTGTATGCAAACATCGACAACTTCAATCCGATGGAGCACACATTAGATTATGAGAAGCTTTCCGTTATGGATAAGTGGATTTTGTCTAAGTTAAACTCTACGATTCAGACATGCGACAGCAGCCTGGAAAACTACAAGATTCCAGAGACTGCAAAGGCACTTCAGGAATTTGTCGATGATCTTAGCAACTGGTATGTGCGCCGCAGCCGTGAGCGTTACTGGGCAAAGGGAATGGAGCAGGATAAGGTGAATGCCTATATGACGCTGTATACCTGTCTTACTGAAATTGCAAAGGCAGCAGCGCCGATGATTCCGTTTATGACAGAGGAAATCTATCAGAATATCGTTGTAAAGGTAGATCCATCCGCACCGGAGAGCATCCATCTGTGTGATTATCCAAAGGCAAATGAGGCACATGTAGACAAGGAACTTGAAGCAGACATGGATCTTGTTTTAAAGGTTGTTGTTCTTGGCCGTGCATGCCGAAACAGTGGAAACATGAAGAACCGTCAGCCGCTTGCAAATATGTTTGTAAAGGCACCATTTACATTAAACGAGTTCTTTAAGGATATCATTGCAGACGAGTTAAATATTAAGGCAGTTACATTTACAGACGATGTACGTTCCTTTACTACCTACACCTTTAAGCCGCAGCTTCGTACAGTAGGTCCGAAGTACGGAAAGCTTCTTGGAAAGATCCGCACCGCCCTTTCTTCTGTAGACGGCAATGCCGCTATGGATGAGTTAAAGGCAAATGGTTCTGTCAACTTTGATTTTGATGGCGAGAAGGTTGTTCTTACTGAGGAAGATCTTTTGATCGATATGACACAGAAGGAAGGCTATGTAACAGAGAGCAATCAGGATGTTACAGTTGTATTAGACTGCAACTTAACACCAGAGCTGCTTGAGGAAGGCTTTGTAAGAGAGATCATCAGTAAGATCCAGACGATGCGTAAGGAAGCAGGATTCGAGGTAACGGATCACATCACAGTCGGCTACAAGGACAATGCAAAGATTGAGTCCATCTTCAGCAAGTATGCAGATGAGATTTGTGCAGATGTACTTGCAGATAAGCTGACAGATAGTGAGATCAGCGGCTACACCAAGGAGTGGAGCATCAACGGCGAGACTGTTGTACTCACTGTCAGCAAGGAATAAACCTAAGGAGGATGAAATGAAAACAACGATTGATAAGGCTGAGCTGAAAAAGCAGATCATCTACAACGTAAAGACCCTGTACAGAAGAACCATCGATGAGGCAACTCCGCAGCAGGTTTTTCAGGCAGTATCCTATGCACTGAAGGATGATATCATTGATCAGTGGATTGCAACTCACAAGGAGATTGAGCGCACTGACGCAAAGACACTGTATTATCTTTCAATGGAGTTTCTGATGGGCCGTGCTCTTGGAAACAACATTTTAAATTTATGTGCACAGAATGAGGTAAAAGAGGTTCTTGAAGAACTTGGTTTTGATCTGAATACTATCGAGGATCAGGAGCCGGATCCAGCACTTGGAAACGGTGGTCTTGGACGTTTGGCAGCATGCTTCTTAGATTCTCTTGCAACACTTGGTTACCCGGCATATGGCTGTGGAATCCGTTACAAGTATGGTATGTTTGCACAGAAGATCGAGGATGGTTATCAGAAGGAAGTTCCGGATAACTGGTTAAAGGATGGCTATCCATTTGAGATCCGCCGTGCTGAGTATGCTTGTGAGGTTAAGTTTGGCGGCTACGTAACAGTAACAAAGGACGAGACAGGAAGAGAGCATTTTGGACAGGCAGGATATCAGTCTGTTCGTGCTGTACCATATGATCTGCCAGTTGTAGGTTATGGAAACAACGTTGTAAATACACTTCGTATTTGGGATGCAGAGCCGATCAATACCTTTAACCTGGATTCTTTTGATAAGGGTGACTATCAGAAGGCAGTTGAGCAGGAGAACCTGGCAAAGAATATCGTAGAGGTACTGTACCCGAACGATAACCACTATGCAGGAAAGGAGCTGCGTTTAAAGCAGCAGTACTTCTTCATTTCAGCTTCCTTACAGACAGCTGTAAACAAATATAAGAAGACTCATAATGGCGATGTTACAAAGATGTACGAGAAGGTTGCATTCCAGATGAATGATACCCATCCGTCTATGGCAGTAGCAGAGCTTATGCGTATCCTTATGGATGAGGAGAATCTGACATGGGAGGCTGCATGGGAAATCACAACAAAGTGCTGTGCTTACACCAACCACACCATCATGGCAGAGGCTCTTGAGAAGTGGCCAATCGAGCTGTTCTCACGTCTGCTTCCGCGTATTTACGGAATCGTTGAGGAGATCAACCGCCGCTTTGTACAGGAAATCGAAGCTACTTACCCAGGCAATCATGAGAAGATCGCAAAGATGGCAATCATCTATGACGGTCAGGTTCGCATGGCTCATCTGGCAATCGTAGGTTCCTACTCTGTAAACGGTGTAGCAAAGCTTCATACAGAAATTCTGGAGAAGCAGGAGTTAAAGGACTTCTACCAGATGATGCCGGAGAAGTTTAACAACAAGACAAACGGTATCACACAGAGACGTTTCCTGCTTCATGCAAACCCACTGCTTGCAAACTGGGTAACTGATAAGATCAGCGATGCATGGATCACCAACCTTCCGGAGATCTCAAAGCTTAAGCTGTTTGTAGATGATCCGAAGAGCCAGCAGGAGTTCATGAACATTAAGTATCAGAACAAGGTTCGTCTTGCAAAGTATATCAAGGAGCACAACGGAATCGATGTTGATCCTCGTTCCATCTTTGATGTACAGGTAAAGCGTCTGCATGAGTATAAGAGACAGCTCTTAAACATCCTGCACGTTATGTACATTTACAATGAGTTAAAGAGCCATCCGGATATGGAGTATTATCCACATACCTTCATCTTTGGTGCAAAGGCAGCAGCAGGCTATCGCCGTGCAAAGCTGACTATTAAGCTGATCAACTCTGTAGCAGATGTCATCAACAATGATAAGTCCATCAACGGCAAGATCAAGGTAGTCTTCATTGAGAACTATCGTGTATCAAATGCAGAGATCATCTTTGCAGCAGCTGATGTTTCAGAGCAGATTTCTACCGCATCTAAGGAGGCATCTGGTACTGGTAACATGAAGTTTATGTTAAATGGTGCAATCACCTGCGGTACACTTGACGGTGCAAACGTAGAGATTCTTGAGGAAGTTGGCAAGGACAACGCTGTTATCTTTGGTATGACCGCAGATGAGGTTATCAACTATGAGAAGAACGGCGGATATGATCCAATGCAGATCTTCAATGAGAATCAGGAGATTCGTCAGGTTCTTATGCAGCTGATCAATGGCTTCTATTCACCACAGGATCCAGAGCTGTTCCGCGATATCTACAATTCTCTGCTTAATACCTACAGCAGCGACCGTGCAGACACATACTTCATCCTCAAGGATTTCATGTCCTATCATGAGGCACATATGAAGATCAACGAGCTGTATCAGGATCAGACAAGATGGGCACATATCGTTATGATGAACACCGCATGCAGCGGCAAGTTCACATCTGACCGTACCATCCAGCAGTATGTTGACGAGATCTGGGAGCTTGATAAGGTAACAGTTGAACTGTAATCAATTGAAAATATGCAGTGCGCGTATAAAATTGTGCAATGCAGAAAACAATAAGATAGAAGTTTAAATGCCATCGGGGGCAGGGAAATGCGGCGTTAAAAGTCACATTCCCTGTCCCTGCTTGTTTTATGAAAGGAGAAAATCATGAGAAAAACAGGACTTATTATTTTAATGACATCGGCAGCACTCTCTATGAGCGCATGCAGCAGAACTGAAAAGCCAGAGTCAACAAAGCCATCAGGCACAGTGGCAGTAACTGAAAAGGAAACCGTAAAGAAAACTGAGAAGGAAACTGAGAAAGCAACTGAAAAGAAGACAGAAGCGAAGACTGAGGAGCAAACAGAAAAAGAGACAGAAACAAAAGAGACGTTATCTGAGAGTGAATCAGAGGCAGCAGCAACTGATGAAAATGTTTTGCAGTTAGATGCAGAGCTTAGTGAGCTGTTAGATAAGATGTATGCAATCAAGGGACCAGATTTTGATGTGGAAACTGACACTGTTGATTTTGATGATGAGTATGCAGTGTCTTCCTATACAGGTCTGACAATGGATGATGTGAAAAAGCTTGATGCAGCCATTGTATCTGAGCCGATGATGGGTTCACAGGCATATTCACTTGTGCTTGTTCGACTTAAGGATAAGGCAGATGCAGCTGATATTGCACAGAAAATGGCAGATGGAATTAATCCGCGCAAGTGGGTATGTGTAGAGGCAGATGAGTTGACTGTAGTATCAAAAGATAATATTATTATGCTTTTTATGGCAGATCATGAGCTTTACAGCATGGACGATGCTGTAGCTGCGTTCACAGAGGTATGCGGTAATCCAGACAATACCTATCAGCCAAAATAAAAAAATTAAAATGTTATTTTCCGGACTTCCATTTTTATATTATTTCCTTCCGGCGGTGCTGGTGTGCTATTTTGCCGCACCGCGGAAATTGAAAAATGCAGTGCTTTTTGTGTTTAGCCTGATTTTTTACGGATGGGGAGAGCCGCGCTATATTGCGCTTATGATAGTGTCAATTTTTAGTGGTTTTGTTTTTGCACTTATGATTGAAAAAAAGCAGAATAAAAAAATCGGATTCATCCTCATGTGGATATCTGTGGCAGTAAGCCTGTCATTTCTTCTTATATTTAAATATGCTGATTTTTTAATTGAGAATGTGAATCAGCTGCCAGGTGTGTCACTGCCTCTTTCTAAGCTGTCTCTTCCAATAGGAATAAGTTTTTATACATTTCAGATCATCAGTTATACTGTAGATGTCTGGAGAGGAGATACTAAAGCCCAAAGAAACATTATTTCATTTGGAACATATGTATCGCTGTTTCCGCAGCTGATTGCGGGACCGATTGTGCGATACACGGATATTGAAAGAGAGCTGCAGGAAAGAAAGCATAGCGTCACACTTGCTGCATCAGGCATACAGCGCTTTTTGATAGGATTAAGCAAGAAGGTACTGATTGCAAATGTACTGGGAGAACTGACAGATATCTGTCTAAAAACATCGCAGCCAAGCATAATATTTTGGTGGATGTATGCAGCAGCGCTTGTACTTCAGATTTATTTTGATTTTTCCGGCTACAGCGATATGGCGATTGGACTAGGACGCATTTTTGGCTTTCAGTTTCCAGAAAATTTTAATTATCCTCTGATTAGCCGCAGCGTAAAAGAGTTCTGGCGCAGATGGCATATCAGTCTGGGCAGCTGGTTTCGCGATTACGTTTACATTCCTCTTGGAGGAAGCCGCGTAAAGACTGGACTTTATGTGAGAAATGTCATAGCTGTGTGGATGCTTACAGGACTGTGGCATGGCGCATCATGGAACTTTGTCTTGTGGGGAGCAGGTTTTGGAGTGCTTCTTTTGTGCGAGCGCTTTTTATGGGGAAAATGGCTGGAACGAATGCCGTCCATTATTTCACATTTGTATTTGCTTTTTATTATATTACTTAGCTTCATTCTTTTTTCAGCAGATACAATACCACAGGCTATGCAGCGAATAGGCGGATTGTTTGGCTTAGGAAAACTGCCAGTCATATCAGTACAAAGCATGTATTATCTAAGAAGCTACGGGCTGCTGATTATTATTGCAGCAATCGCAGCAACACCGCTGCCAGTGACAGCATTTAATAGATTTATGAAAACAAAGGCAGGAAGTATTTTTTATTGGGCGATGCCGATTGTGCTTGTAGGACTATTTTTGTTGGCAACTGCCTTTTTGGTGGACGGCTCATATAATCCATTTTTATATTTTAGGTTTTAAGCATTGGGGAGAGTTTATGATAAAAAAAGAAAAACAACATGCTATTGTCACATTGCTTATAACAGGACTTACATTTGGAATACTTTGCCTTGCAGCATGGTTTCATACGCCAAATCAGATATCTGTTTCTGAGCGAAGACGTCTGGCACAGCTTCCTGCGCTTACAAAAGACAGTGTGGGAAAGGGAAACTTTATGAGTGGCTTTGAGCGCTACAGTCAGGATCAGTTTCCATTTCGTGAAGCATTCAGAAAGCTAAAAACGAAAGCACTGTTTTCTTTGTATCAGCAAAAAGATGTTCATGGAATTTATGTTGCAGACGGCTATGCAGCATCAATAGAAAGCGAAATCAATGAGGCTTCCATGTCACATGCAGTTAATGCATTTGAGCATGTCTATACACAGCATTTAAAAAATGGTAGCCATGAAATTTATGCGGCAATAGTACCAGATAAAGGATATTATCTTGCGGCGAAAAATGGGTATCCAGTGATGGATTACGATAAGTTTTTTAAATACTTTGAAAATGGGATGCCATATGCGAAGTTTATTAATCTTACACAAACGCTGTCTCTTGAGTCATTCTATTTTACAGACAGTCATTGGCGCCAGGAAGCACTGATAGAAACAGCCAACCAGATAAAAAGAAATATGAAAAATGATACTTTATCAGATGACTATGATATTTGTCAGGCAGCAGATTCTTTTTATGGTGTATACAGTGGTCAGGCGGCACTTCAAGTAACACCTGACAAGATTATGTATATAGACAGTGAAATCATTTCACAGGCACAGGTTTATAATTATGAGACGAAAAAGACAGGCGGTGTTTATGACTGGGATAAGTTAACAGGCTATGATCCTTATGATTTTTTCCTGTCAGGTCCATCAGCACTTCTTAGGATTGAAAATCCTAAGGCAGCGACGAAGAAAAGTCTAATCGTCTTTCGTGATTCATATGGCAGCAGTTTGATTCCTCTTTTAATTGATTCCTACAGCAGTATAGTAGTTGTAGATCTTCGTTATATCGCGCAAAAAAAACTTGGAGAATTAATTGATTTTGAATCAGATGAAATGGCAAATGCGGACGTGCTGTTTTTATATGGAACTATTTTATTAAATGACAGCAGTACGATTAAAAAATAAAAAAATCCAATAGGCGAAATATTCATCCGGCCTATTGGACTTTTTTATTTATTGATAATCAAAAATCCATTCCAAAAAGTCAATGGAAGTCTGAAGTCTTGACGTGTTGACAGCAATGCCAAGGTAACATGGTGTACCTAACAGACAATTTTTATTTACGATACGAGTATCACTAACATCTATTGCAGCTGCGTACTGGCCAAGAACATTGCCTGCTTCATCAGTGCGGCTTAAGTAAAGGATACGATCCTGTTCCTTTAAGTACTGGAAGAATGCTGGCGGAAGTGTTTCCTCAAGATCGGCAAATAAGGTATTATCTTCCTCACCGACACCATAATAATTGACAAATGCAGTATTGCCGCCGAGTACATCAAGATCGTGAGCGGCTGCCATTGCCATTACCTTCATCATAGAGGTATAGGAAGCCTCGTCTGATCCGCTAAAGTCAAGATATTCTGTCAGATTAAAGTTGATCTGATAGTCTTTAAGACTCATATCCTCATAGGCGGCAAATTCTTTTTCAAGGGAATCAACATCAGCATTATCTGATAAGTAGTTGTTATAAACATGAACCTGCACGATAAATGGACGGCTGTTTCTGATTACGGACACGGTGATACTAATCACAATGGCGATCACACCTATGATCACAAATACTGGAACCTTATAATAGCTCCAGAAATATTCCCATCCATCCTTAAAGCCCATCGACTTCATTTTGGCAATTTCAGATTTAAAACTGTGCTTTTCATTTTTTACCGGGTTAAATTCCTCCTTTTTTGGTTGTTTTTTGCTTGGGTCATCTGCTTCAATTCTCATATTTTAATCCATGCCTTTCTGTGGTATAAGAAGTATGATACTAGTGTAACACAGTTTTTGCGATATGGAAATGAAAATAGTATGATTAGTATAAAATAATCATAAAATCTGCATCATTCGTTTGCATTTTTAAGAATCCTCATATATAATAAAACCTATGAGCGGCAAATAAAAAATATAGCCGTCCGGGAGCGTCTGCGTGATCGCAGCGCAATATGTGAAAAAGGAATAGAGGTACTTATAATGGGAAGCTTGTTTAATCTTGACAATCCAATTTGGCGGTTTATGGGAAAACTCGTAGATGTGTTTATCCTGACACTTTTGTGGGCTGTCTGCTGTATCCCGATCATTACGATTGGACCAGCATCAACTGCGGTGTATTATGTAACACTGAAACTTGTGAGGGATGAGGAGTCGTACACAGTAAGAAGCTTCTTTAAGTCCTTCAAGGAAAACTTCAAGCAGGGAAGTGTGATCGGTATCATCATGACACTGCTTCTTGTATTCTTCTTGTATGATATTTATGCATACTTCATGATGGGTACACAGATCAGCCGTATTCTTGGAATTGTATTCCTTGGAATTTTCTTACTGTATCTGATCACACTCGTTTATGTATATCCGCTTCAGGCAAAGTTTTACAATAAGATTCGCTTCACACTCAGAAATGCACTGTTCATCGGTGTAAAGCATATCTTCCGCAGTCTGGCAATGATTATTATTGCAGTAGCTGTTATCGTGGGATGTCTGTTCTTCCCACCATTGATCTTATTAAGCTATGGTCTGATTGCATTTTTACAGTCATACTTCTTGGTAGTAATCTTCGATAAGTATATTCCGAAGGAAGACGAGGCAAATGGCGATTCCGTAGTTGCAGAGGCTAAACGTGAGTTAGAGGCACAGGAAGCAGAAGAAGGCGAGCAGGTTCATATCGTTATGACCCAGCAAGATCAGCAGCCAGCAGATACACAGGTCTTCTCAAGAGAGATGTTTGCATCAAGAGAACCTAAAGAAGAAACAGACAGCGCAGACACACAGGATAATAAAGAAGAAGAGCAAAAATAAAATTAAAAGTGAGGCAGTTGGTGAAAACCAGCTGTCTTTTTTTTGCTGCAATTTACGGATAAAATAATATACAAGCCCTAAGGTGAATGGATTTCACGAGACGGACACTTGAAGCAGGTCTTTCAAAGTAA
>ERZ779869.2505-NODE-2505-length-15064-cov-3.937904_pt1 | contig 15064 bp, 11 predicted proteins | sample MGYA00511557_ERZ779869 | MGnify/ENA primary metagenome ERZ779869 (study PRJEB29588, sample SAMEA2154620) | human gut metagenome | biome: human gut; feature: human-associated habitat; material: faeces | place: Denmark | collected 2008/2010 ...
TCCCTATGAGAGAAGGTGTAATAGGGATATAATCGCCCGGCGGTTATCTTTGATTTCAGCGGTGCAAATATTTTACCGTGAGGGGACTTGAAGTATATACAATTTTATGGTACAATCATTATTGCAGACGCGGGAAGTGTCGGGAGGCAATATGGCTATCCATTCTTTAGATAATTGAGGCGCAGGAACGGATGTACGCGGTTGCGCTTGAGGAGATCAAAAGCGGGCTGAAGCGATCGCATTGGATGTGGTACATTTTTCCGCAGTTGCGTGGTCTGGGCACGAGTTCAATGGCGCACGTATACGGCATCGCAGGGCTTGATGAGGCGAGAGCGTACCTTTCTCATCCGGTTTTATCAGCACGGCTCATTGAAATCTCGGAAGCATTGCTAATGTTAAAAAAGAAAACTCCCGATGACATCTTCGGGCACACCGACGCAATGAAACTGCGGTCGTCAATGACGCTGTTCGCGCTTGTGAGCGATGACGGTTCGGTGTTTCATGAAGTATTAGAGCGGTTTTATAACGGTAGGATGGACGAGAGGACTTTGGAATTGATAAAAAGTCAACTTTCCGATGACGAACAGATTGATTTAACTGCCAAATGTATTTTAGAAAAATACCGCAAAGCATTTGAGAAACTTGCTAAGTAATTCTGCCTGACCACAATCTTGACCATCTACGGTTCCGGACTATGTGGGAACAGTGCTTGAAAGAGCACTCGAAAGCATCAATTTCGGACAGAAAAGTATCAAAAAACACGCAAAAAACCTTATTTTACAAGTCTTTTAGCGTTTGGGAACTGGTCCAAGCAGGTTCAACTCCTGTCATCCAGACCAAAATGCGGTTTTGACCGCAAGAAAGCCGCAAGGTAGCAATACTTTGCGGCTTTTATTCAGCTCAGGAGGATATCAAAATGGACTACACCTACGAAATCCCTGGCAACGTGAAACAAACACTTGTTGCTGCATTAAAAGCAAATGGCTTCACAAAAATGTCTGATGTTATAGCTATGTGTCAGATTAATTTTATAGATGTAGGATACCGTATTATGTTTGACGGCAGAAAGGTGGGCGGCGTTGTTTTGAATATAGACAAAAAAACGCACCGCAACCACCTTGACCTACTTTTCGTTTCTCCGGACGCGCACGGAAAAGGCATAGGCTACGGCGCATGGCAGGCGGTTGAGGCGCTTCATCCCGAAACCGAGGTGTGGGAAACCTGCACGCCATATTTTGAAAAAAGGAACATTCATTTTTACATCAACAAGTGCGGTTTTCATGCCGTGGAATTTTTCGGTGAGTTTCACCCCGATCCGGACGAGCCTGATGACGGCAACAGCGAAGGACCTTCCGAAATGTTTCGGTTTGTCAAGGTGATGAAGTAATGCTTCCGGGAAGGTAAAATGAATATCCGTCTTTCAGACCGCTTTTCATGCTGTGGAATATGCTGCTGACTGTAGAATAGTTTATTCTACATTAAATATCATCTGACATTTTCTATTTGTATTTGGTACTGCAATTGTTGAGCGCTTGCTGTTTGTCAGCACGAGTTTTATTCCTGCCGCTGTCTTTATACTACTTTTTTTCAACTGTCAGTTAATATCATATTTCCGAACAGTACCTTTACAGCGTCGGATTCTATTGATATAATTTAATACGGAAGCAGACGTCGGCTTACTATAACCTTTACTGGAGGTATTTATATGAAAATGACTATCGGTACAAATATCAAACGCTTGCGTACCGCTAAGGACATCACGCAGGAGCAGCTTTCCGTTGCAATGAACGTCACGTGCGCAGCAGTCAGCAAATGGGAGCGGGGAGAGACTTATCCCGACATTACGCTTTTGCAACCGTTGGCTTATTTCTTTGGAGTAACGCTTGACGAGCTAATGGGATACGATCAGGAAAAGATTCAAGCCGAGATCGACGAAGTGATTGCACTTTACAGGAAGCATTGGAAAAGTGATTATAAGAAGGCGCGCGAGATCATCGTCAAGGCGTACCGCGATTATCCGAACGATTATTGGATCATGCACTTTTATATGTGGAACATCGGCGGAGACATGGCGGATAATGATCCTGCGGTACTGATCGCACACAAGGAGGAATTTCTTTCGATCTGCGATAAGATACTTGAAGGCTGTACCGAGGAAAATCTACGTCTCGGCGCATGGAATATGCGGGCGAAAATCCTTCACGCCGAGGGAAAGACCGATGAAGCGCTCGAAATTTACAAAACAAGGTTCACGGATTGGTTCAGCACCTGCGGTCAGAAGACAGAGCAATTGTTTGCCAAAGACACGGGAGAATACTATTTTTATGTTCAAAAGAATATGTACGAGCTTGCTGATTTTGCGGCAGACAAACTCGGAAGAACCGTGTTCTTCAATCAGTCGCTTTCGATGCCGGAAAAGGCTGAGCGTGCATTGCAATACGGGGATATGATGCTTAAAGCATTTGAGAAAACCGGAGAAGCGTTCTTTCTTATGCTTGCGAGATCCTTCCTCGGAAGAATGGAAAACGACCTCTTCTATCGCGGTGGTACAGATGAGCAGGTCACTGCAGTCATGGATAAAAATCTGTATGCAACAAAAATGCTTGAAGAATTGAGAGCTGAAAATGAAGCTTTGAATCACGCCTTTGACCGTTATTCTGAAGCCATGCGGGCAGATCTGCTCAAGTTTAATCTTGATTATCGCTACAATGCCAAGGTCGGCAGACGAGTCGAATTGTTGAAAAATACGGCGTATGTGTCGGTGCTGGAGAAGTATAAAGGTGGATAATATGCGGTATTCCGCGCATAAAACTTGACAAGTATATCCGGAAGCGGTACAATATAAGTACAAAAATGGGTCATGATTTTTTTACGTTTGCGGGGTTGAGATGCTTATGGCATCAGCTTCACGTGACCTCCGGTACTGTCAATGAAAGGTGGTGGGACGAATGGGCATGGTTGCGGGCGGCGATTTTTTCAGTGAGCTGCAGGATTTTTGCCGTGAGAGGGAAAGCGCAAGCAGGTGCGCGCCGTTTGAGGAAATATGCTGCAGGTATGAGCATTTATATGAAAAGTATTCCGCCTCATATGAATATTTGTCCCGCGGAGTGGAGGACTGCGCCGCCACGCGTCAATGCTCAGTCGGTGGGCTGAGTATGCACCGCGGATTTTATTCACCCAGTCATCTTGACATGGTTGACAGCGATTTCAAGCGCGGTACTCTGCTTAAAAAATGCACCGGTTCGCCCCGGCGCAGCTTTGAGTATCTGTTTGATAGATTCGGCAGAATGATTTGCATATACTGCTTCAGGAATCGGAACAAGGAGTGGGGAATGTCCTCTGCCGAGCTGTTTGAGCTGACAGCGGACGGAACGCTCGGGTTTATGTATGATCTGCGAAATGAAAGACGGCTTGTGCGGATATCGGAGTGCGGTTATTCTGAAGCCGACGGCACACTTACGCGATATGAAAGCGCGGTGTTCGGCGCTCAGGGCATCAGCGAGATAAGCATTGAGATACCGTGCTATGAGTACGGTCAGCTTGCAGGTTTTTATTGGTACAGGTACAACCCGCAGTACCGTCTGCTCAATCAGCTCAGATTTGTTTTTTCAAAAAATGAAAACGGTGTGTTTTCCGAGTTCACCGTTGAAGGGTATGACGGCTTCCGCCGTATGCGGACGTCTCCCGCTCTTCTGCTTTCAAGACAGTGATATACAAAAACCAAAGCTGCCGTGCTTTGCACGGCAGCCTTGGTTTTGTATTTACGGAAGAGTTTCGTACTTTTTGATTACCTGTTCGAGTATCTTCTGGTTCTGGCTCATGTTTGACTTCCATGTAGAAGCAATTGATTTAGAGTTGGTGTCAATAAGACCGCGGATAGCGTTGTTTATTGTAAGACCGACTCCGCCGAGAGGCTGAACAAGGTCAAGGAATACGTTATCGTAGATGATGTCAAGCATCTGGGTCGTCTCGCTGTCGCGGGCGATGATGCCGTCAAAGAGAACTTCAAAATACTGCGGACGGATCACCTTCCATGAATGGTAAGCCATGTCCTCGATGATGTGACCGGTGCGGTCGTCGTCCTTGCTGTTGGTTACGGGGACGGAGAGCAGGGAGGTCTTGGTGTGCAGATAATTCATAATAATCGTTCCGACTGCCCCGCGTCTTTGCTCAATGTCGGTCGTGCCGTAGAGGTTGAAGGACATGCTTGAAAGGGTGGAGGATTCCTCAAGGATGCAGTTGTTTTTGCCGGTGGAGAGGGTATACGCGCCCTCAGTGGCTTCAAGATCGTTCATGATCTGGTCTATCGCTTTCATAAGGTGATAATTGCTTTCCGCCATCAGCAGGACTTTTCCGTCGCTGACGGTGAAGAGGGAAGAGGCGTCTCCCATAAGGGAGGCGTATTCGGGATATATGTCCGTAGTGCCTATCAGAAATGCTTTGCCGTCAGTCTCATACGCTTTCCCGGGAGCGATTCCGTAAAGAGAGCCGATCTTCGCCGTAAGAGAGTCTATCTTTGATAAGATAAGCTCCGGCAGACGGTTGCTCAGCAGTACGGTGTAATCCGAAAGCTCCGCTCCGTCCGCTGTGAATGAGGTTATGCGGTATTCGGCGCGGTAAACCACCGCGCTGGCGGATGAAAAGCAGAAGCTTCCTTCCGTATCGGACTTCAGGATATCGCTTATGAAGGTGTCAACTGCGGCGGAGGTTGCCTCGGGCGAGCCGCCGATAATATAAATTTTTTCTCCGCTTATCCCGATTTTGTAGTCGGAGGTACGGAAGGGCGTCCCGGCTTCGGCTTCATCCAGCGTGCGGTTGGTAGAACCTACGACGATTTCCTTGTCGGATTCAACATATCCCGCCGCAGGAATGATGCTGTCGATGCTGAGTTCAATTTCAGCGCCGAGCTTATCCTTGAATGCGCGCTGAAGCCTCAGTGCAGCCTTACTTTCGGCGTCGGCGGCGTTTGCGCCGAAAATGATCTTGTACCCGGTCGCTCCTCCGGATACAACGCTCAGCTTGACTTCCGGGGTTTTGCTGCCGGTGTCATCCGGCTTTTCTCCGTCCGGCGTGCAGGCGGCAAGCAAAGCGGAAAGACAGAGCAGCAACGAGAGCAGGAGCAGGAGCAGAACCAATAAATTTGTTTTTTTCATTTCTTTGTTTTTGGGGAGTGTGCAGTCGGATATGCGCCGCCTTATTCGCTGCAGCTGCGCTGCCAACTGCTTGGTGTGCATCCCATAACCTTTTTGAATGCCTTGTTGAAGCTCACACTGCTGTTGTATCCGCATTCAAGTGCAACGCGGGTAACGGTCATGTTCTGCTTGAGGAGCTTGAGGGACTTGAGCACTCTTTTGGACTGAATAATCACCAATAGAAAGAAAGGAAAAAAGAAAATGAAGAAACTCTCTGCATTCCTGCTGTGCGCACTTCTGCTTGTTTCCGCTGCTATCGGCGCGTCAGCGGAAAACGTATCCATCGTCACCGCCGGTGACCCCACACTCGTTTACCATGCCGCATACGGTACGCCTGTTGTTGACGGCGTGATGGACGACATCTATGCTTCTTCCGACGCTATGGTTTCGGCTTACTCAAGCAAAGCCGATTCTACCTCCTATGCCGAATACCGCATGGTATTCAACGAGACATCAATGTTTATTTTCTGCCATGTTACCGACGTTACCCGTTTCCCCGGCACAAAGTTCCTGACAAGCGAGGACTGCGTGGACATGGTAATTGACCTTGCCCCCGATTTCACCCCCGGCGTTACCGACAGTGGAACAGGCTTCGGCAAAATAGCGGCAGGCGCACAGTTCCGTGTAAACCCCGCGCTTTCTGCTGAAGATAACATCAGTGCCAATGCCGCCAAGGCAACATGGGGAACAGTTTATTCTTACAACATTGATAACGGCCTTCTCCGCCTTGCTGTAGCATACGATAACGCTACCGACGGCAGCTACTATTTTGAGCTTTCCTTTGATTTTACCGCTGATTACGCCGCTACACTGAAAGCCAACCTTGATAAGGGCGTCAATACCGCTATGGGCTTTGGTCTTCTTGTCAACGAGTGCAATCAGGCAACCGGCAAAAGATACGCAATGACAGTATCCAATAACTGCGGAGGAACCGTGCTGTCCAGCAACACTGCAAACCTCGGCAGAGTAGAGCTTGACGCTTCCGGATTCGCGGCAGAGACCACCGCTCCCGAAACCACATCAGCCCCCGAGACCACTGCCGCTCCCGAGACCACTGCCGCTCCCGAGACCACTGCAGCTCCTGAAACAACCGCAGCTCCCGAGACAACTGCTGCTCCCGAAACGACCGCAGCCCCTGAAACCACTGCTGCTCCCGAAACTACCGCAGCTCCCGAAACTACAACAGCTCCGTCCAGTCCCGACACCGGAGACGGCAGAGTCTGGATCCTTCTTGCAGTCTGCGCTTTCGTATCCCTTTGCGCGTTTGCTGTTGTGATCACCTCAAGATCCGGCAAAAAGGTATGAGAACCATTGAATAGTGAGAGGTAATAAAATGAAAAAACTGTTTGCAATCCTTACTTGCATCTCCCTCATCGCAGTTGCGGTGCTTGGTGTGTCTGCTGAAAACGGAATCGTGATCAGCGCCGGTAACCCCGAGCTGGTCTATCATGCGGCATACGGTACAGCCGTGGTTGACGGTGTCAAGGACGACATTTATGATACCTCCGACACCATGATCGCTTCCTACTCCAATAAGGACGATGCTACTTCATATGCTGAATATTGGATGGTATTCAACAAGACGACACTCTTCATCTACTGTCACGTAACCGACGTTACACGCAATCCCGGCGCTGCATTTGCCACAAGCGTGGATTGTGTTGACATGGTCGTTGACCTCAACTATGACTTTACTCCCGGCGTGACCGACGCCAACATAGCTTACACCAGCGTCATAAGCGGTGCGCAGTTCCGCGTCAATCCCGCAATGACCGCGACGGACAACATACAGAGCAACGCAGCCAAGAGCTGGGGAAGCCTCCACGCCGATAACTGCCTGTTCGGAACACTTCAGCTTGCGGTCGCTTACGACAACGATACTGACGGCAGCTACAGCTTTGAGATCGCTTTCAACTTCACCGCAGATTATGCCGATGTGCTGGCTGCGAATCTCAAGGACGGCAAGAACACTGCGTTCGGATTCGGTCTGCTCGTCAATGAAAGCAAGGAGAGCGGTTCAAGATACGCCATGATCGTTTCCAACAACTGCGGCTATACCACGCTTTCAAAGTCCTGCGCCAATCTCGGCAAGGTAGAGCTTGACGCGCTGAACTACAACCCGGCGCTTGAGCCGGTTGAGACCACCGAGCCTGCTCCCGAAACGACAGCAGCTCCCGAAACTACTGCTGCTCCTGAAACCAAAGCGGCAACTCCCGAGACCACTGCGGCGACTCCTGTTGATACTTCAAAGGACGCCGATACAACATCAAGCGCTCCCGAAGCCACAACTCAGGAGGCTGACGTAACCACTGACGCCACATCTTCAAAAGGCGGGTGCGGATCGTCGCTGACTGCCTCAGCGGTTGTTCTGTGTGTCGTTTGCCTTACCGGAGCGGGCGTTGTCTGCTTCAGAAAGAAAAACTGATATTCAGTCGGTTGTTGGGCTGCCGAAAGCTGCAAAACTTTCGGCAGCCCCGAAACTATTTATTAGATCTGAGGTTCAATATGAAAACTTATCTCGGAATTGAATTTGGCTCTACCCGCATCAAGGCGGTTCAGATAGACGAGGCGTACCGCCCGGTATCAAGTGGCGGTTATATATGGCGAAGCAGATGTGAGGGCGGAGTCTGGACATATGATATTAGCGAGGCACTGCGCGGTCTGCGTACAGCGCTTGAGGGCGTCGTATATCCTGAGGACATCGAATGCGTGGGCGTTTCCGGCATGATGCATGGCTATCTTGCCTTTGACCGCAACTGGAATTTGCTTGTGCCTTTCAGAACCTGGCAGAACACCATGACGGCAACTGCGGCAGAAGAGCTTACACGCCTTTTCGGATTCAATATTCATCAGCGGTGGAGCATAGCACATCTTTATCAGGCTGTGCTGAACGGCGAACCGCACGTAAAGGATATCGCGCATATTACAACGCTTGCGGGGTACATTCATTTTCTTCTGACCGGAGAGAACGTACTGGGCGCGGGCGAAGCATCGGGAATGTTCCCAATCGACGGCAAAACGCTTGGGTATGATGCAGGTATGATAGAAAAATTCGACGCACTTGTTGCGGACAAGGGCTTCCCTTGGCATATATCGGATATCCTTCCGCGCGTGTTGACCGCCGGAGAGTACGCGGGGCGGCTTACGCCTGCGGGCGCTGAGCTGACGGGCGGAGTTCTGCATGTCGGAGTTCCTTTTGCTCCTCCGGAGGGAGATGCGGGAACGGGCATGACCGCCACCAATTCCGTCCTGCCGCGTCGCGGCAATGTTTCCGCGGGAACGAGCATCTTTTCAATGGTGGTGCTTGAGCATCTGCCGTCGAAGACCCATCCTGAAATTGACGTAGTTACCACTCCGGACGGAGCGCCGGTGGCTATGGTACACTGCAATAACTGCACTGCGGATATGAACGCATGGGTGAGCCTGCTTTGCGATGCGGCGGAGCTTCAGGGCGCGGTGGCAGATCGAGAGGGAATATATCGCCGACTGTACCTGAAAAGTCTTGAAGGAGCGCCGGACTGCGGCGGAATTACGGTATATAATTATCTTTCAGGAGAGGGAGTTACCGCGCTTGACGAGGGCAGACCGATAGTTGTGCGCCGTCCCGATGCCGAATTTACGCTTGCGAACTTTGTCCGTGCCCAGCTTTACACCGCGCTGGCAACGCTTAAGATAGGAATGGACATTCTTTCGGACGAGGGCGTCGTTATTGACGTGCTGACAGGTCACGGCGGACTTTTCAAGACCCCCGGCGTAGGGCAGAGATATCTTGCGGCGGCAGCCGGAGTTCCGGTAAGCTGTATGGAGACCGCCGGGGAGGGCGGTCCTTACGGAATGGCGCTGCTTGCCTCCTTTACCGCGAAAAAAGCGAAGGGGCAGACGCTTGGTGAATACCTCGAAAAGCAGGTGTTTGCGGGCGCAAAGGTAACAACTCTCAGTCCCGATCCGGTCGACGCCGCCGGGTTTGAGAGGTACATGGAGCGCTTCCGCGCGGGGCTTGAGACAGAACGCACCGCGGTGCGGTATCTGTGACAAAGCCCGGCTGTGCTTTTATCTGCGCGCGACTAAAGACAATAAAAAACGGATGTCCGGTAAAATCGACATAATGTCGACCTTGCCGGACATCTTTTTGAGTTTTGCATCGCCTTTTATTTTTTCGCTCCGAAGATCGCGAGATCTTATGCGGTGGCTTTTTGCGTAGTTTTTATATGTTTTCATATAAAACGGGGGCTGACTCACGAGTGTGAGTCAGCCCCATGGGTCATATCAGCGATTATTCAAAGGTCAATTACTGAGCCTTTTTTACAGCATCAAGATAGCTTGCGATGGTGTTTTCGTAAGTAGTGGTGCTGACGTCGAGCGGCATATCGCCAAGACCGGTCCAGACAGCGATGTTGTCAACATAGCCGTCGATCGTGGTTCCTGCCTTGAGGCAGAGGGCGTAGTGGTCGATCATGTTCCAGTAGAAGGCAGCACTTGCTCCGGCATCCGGCTTGGAGACGCATACGAACTCAGGATTGGCGGCGCTGTTGTCGCGGATCCATACCGTCGGACCAAGCTCGTGGTTTGCCTGATATCTGATGGTAAGAGACTTGTTGTACAGCACGGCACTTCCGTCGTAGGTTACGCCGAACAGCTTGTTGGCGATAGAAGAACCCTTGGCTTCGGTATCGTCGGCAGCTGCGTAAAATTCACCGGGAACATCATAGGTCGTCCAGCTTCCGGCGCAGCGGTTCTGGTTGTTGGCGGTGCCGTTCACGCGGAGGTGGAAGGAGTTGTAGCTGTCGTAACCGTCATAGTTGCAGAGCAGAACGATATATCTCTTGGCGTTTTTGGAAGCGAGGTAGGTTACATCATACTGAATAGTGTAGTCGTCCATGGCGGCGGGCTTCATGTACTCGTCGCTGAGGATCTTTATGTAAGAGTCCTCACCGACAATGTTTCCGTTGTCGTAGTTGAGCAGCTTGAGCATACCGTTTTCAATGGAGTACTGAACAGTGTTGTCGGTAAGCGCACCCAGCTCGCCTTCCATGGTCTTGTTGCGAATCTGCCAACCGAGCAGATCTGCCACTGCCTGTGAGCCGGTGGTATTTGCATAGTAGTCAAAGTCCTCGTAATAGACCATGATGCCTTCAACTACTTCCGGAACGGGGATTTCGGGAGCGGCTGTGGTTTCAGGCTCTTTTGAGGTTTCGGGTTTCTTGGTGGTTTCGGGCTTCTTTGTGGTTTCGGGAGTCTTGGCGGTAGTTACGTCGGGAGTATCCGAAACGTTATCGGACGGTGCTGTCGTAGTTTCGCCACCCTGCGTCTTGTCAGAGCATGAGGCAAACATGAGAGTGACCATGAGCAAAGCAAGGATCAAAGCAAGTGTTCTTTTCATAATTTTTTTCCTTTCATGTGAAGATGGTGAGAAATAAACCGCAAGTTTATGGATTATAAACTACAGGTTTATTATAACACAAATAATCTCAACTGTCAATTGATTTTTTGTCATAAAAAATGAGGTCGGGGGTGGTTATGGTACACAATGTTTTTGTGCAATGTGTACAAGAGACCTCTTTTTGCAGCGGTAAAAAAATATTGCGCGTCGCGTGTCGGCATACGTACCGGGGACGGAAAACTCAGCTTTGCGCAGCAGCATGGCGTCGTACTTGACTAAAAATAATATTTGTGGTATAATAACAAAAGATATCAGATCAGCGAAAGGAAAATCCTTGCATATGGCTGAAAAGGAAAAAAGTGCGGCGGGCAGGAAGACAGAGCAATATAACGACCAGAGCATAGTTATGCTCAAGGGGGCGGATCGTGTCAGACTCCGTCCGAGCGTTATCTTCGGTTCTGACGGGCTTGAGGGCTGTGAACACGCTTTTTTTGAAATACTTTCAAACTCTGTCGACGAGGCAAAAGAGGGCTACGGCAGTGAGATAAAGGTCACGGTGTTTGCTGACCATTCGATAGAGGTCGACGACCACGGTCGCGGCATCCCGCTTGACTATAACGAAAAAGAGGGAAGATACAACTGGGATCTTATTTTCTGCGAGCCGTATGCCGGCGGCAAGATGAACAACAATGCCGAGTCTGCGTCATACGAGTATGCTCTGGGTCTTAACGGTCTTGGCGCGTTTGCCACTCAGTGCGCCTCAAAGTATATGGAGGTCGATTCCTTTGACGGAAAATATGTCAAATTCATGAGCTTCCGGCTCGGTAGTCCGGTCGGTGAGTTGGGTGTGCGCGAGCTTTCAAAGAGCGAACGCCGCACCGGAACAGTCATCCGCTGGCTGCCCGATATTGACGTTTTTACCGATATAAATATCCCGAAGGATTTTTTTGTCGATGTGCTCCGCCGTCAAGCGGTGGTCAATGCGGGTGTGAAATTTGTTTTCCTGTTTGAGGAGAACGGAGAGTTCATCGAGCAGGTTTTCTACAACGAAAACGGGATACGCGACTATGTTGCCGAGGCGGCAGGGGACAGCGCAATGACTCAGCCGGTGCTGTGGCACCTTGAAACTCAGGGACGCGACCGTGAGGACAAGCCTGTCTATAAATTCAAGGCGGATATTTCCTTCTGCGTTTCACAGTCAGTCACAATGCTTGAATATTTTCATAATTCGAGCTTTCTCGAGCATGGCGGCTCACCCGATCGCGCAGTGCGCGTCGGCTTCGTCTATGGAATTGACAAATATCTCAAGGCGACGGGCAAATACAATAAGAATGAGTCGAAGATCACCTTTGCCGACATTGCCGACTGTCTTGTGCTTGTCATCAGCAGTAATTCCACAATAACATCATATGAGAATCAGACCAAAAAGGCAATAAACAACTCGTTCATTTACGAGGCGCTTACCGATTTCATCAAGAAGAATCTTGAAATTTACTTTACCGAAAATCCCGCCGAGGCGGACAAGATAGCCTCTCAGGTGCTGGTCAACAAGCGTTCGCGCGAGAATGCCGAGCGCACCCGGCTTGACATCAAAAAGAAGCTCTCTGGCTCGATAGACGCGGCAAACCGGGTCGAGAAATTTGTCAACTGCCGCTCAAAAGACCCGAATGTCCGTGAGCTTTATATCGTTGAGGGAGATTCGGCGCTCACTTCATGTAAGCTGGGACGCGCTGCGGAATTTCAGGCGATAATTCCGGTGCGCGGTAAAACGCTCAACTGCCTTAAGTCCTCCTATGACAAGATATTCAAGAGCGATATTATCGTAGATCTGCTCAAGGTCATCGGCTGCGGGGCAGAGGTAGGAACCAAGGCGAAGGGAAAGAACAGCGAGGTATCGGCTTTCAGCCTTGAGTCGCTCAGATGGTCGAAAATAATCATCTGCACCGATGCCGACGAGGACGGATTCCAGATACGCACGCTACTTCTGACGCTTTTTTACCGTCTTCTGCCCACACTTCTCAAGGAGGGAAAGGTCTTTATTGCCGAAACTCCGCTTTTTGAGATAACCACAAAGGACAAAATACTTTTTGCCTACAATGAGTTTGAAAAAGCGGAGATCCTCAAGAAGCTGGGCAAGGAAAAATACACGCTTCAGCGTTCGAAGGGTCTGGGCGAGAACGAGCCTGAAATGATGTGGCAGACCACAATGAATCCGGCAACGCGCAGGCTTATTGCCGTTACCCCCACCGACGCGGCGGCTACCGAGCGCATCTTTGACACCCTGCTCGGAGACAACCTCCCGGCAAGAAAGCTCTTCATTGCCGAAAACGGCGCACGGTATATGAAGGACGCGGATATATAAAGTATTACGATAAACAAACCGGGCTTTCCCGCCTGATCGGTGCGGGGAAGCCCGGTTTGTGAATATTACATTGTAAAGCGTCAGCTTCTGAGTGCAAATGAAGCGCGCCTGCGGCGCATGAACAACGAAGCGCGGCTTTGCCACATGGGGAGGTCAGAGCGCTTCGCTCTACGCGAACATAGCAAGCGCTTCACGGCAATGAAGCGGCCGCTTCATTGCCGCCAGCGGCGAATACTCCATTTTCTTATATCAACACGCAAATAATAAATCGTTCTGTTTTATAATTTTATGACTGCATCAAGGCAGAGTGTAAGGGCATATTCATACGCATTACTGCCCCAATTTCGCTCGTCGTATTTATTCAAATCGGCAAGGCTGTCGGCGGTATAGAGTATCATTCCCCAAGTTGCGCCTCGAAAAGTGGCACAAGCGGCGAGAGCCGAACACTCCATTTCGACGACGGAGCATCCTTCGCTCTTGCGGTATGCAACCTTTTCCTTGGTTTCACGGAAGAATCCGTCAGTTGACCAAGTGATGACCTCTTGATATTTCATTCCGTGCTGGGTCACGGTTTCCTTTATTGCTTTTCTCGCCCTTTCGCTGATCTCCATATAGCGAGAAGGCGGCGCATAATGGTAGGATGTCCCTTCATCACGCAGAGCCTTGTGTGGGACAAGAAACGTGCCCTCGGCAAACTTTTCAAGAGCACCGCAAGAACCGGCAGAGATGATCTCACGTACACCGTAGCCGATCAGCCAATCAAGTATCTGTGCCGATGCCGCAGAGCCTACGGGAGCTTCACAAAGTGTGATCTACTCTCCCTTGTACTTTGTTATGTAGACGGGATAACGTTTGGTTATACTGAGAAATTCGGACACCTTGACGGTTTCCGCCTGGTTTGCATATTCTGTTATATACTCACCGAGAAAGGCAAAAACGCATTTCTTCGGCAGCTTCAAATCTAATTTTTCGTGTGTGGGGTTGATGAGAGCTGTTGGCTCGGTATCATACTCCAATATAGGTATTTCGTTTTTAACTACAGCCATAGTCTCTCCAATAAATGCCGATTAGCAGTATTTATTTTGCATCGGTTTGCGTTTGAAAACGTTTTTATCTTGCGGCTCTTACAAGACGGGAGATGCCCTCGCGCAGTGCGTCGGCAAGCCGGTCGGTTTCCTCCTCGGTATTCTGCGCGCCGAAGCTGACTCTGAGTGTTCGGTCGGCGTCAGCAGGGGATAGCCCGAAGGCAAGCAGCGTAGTGCTTGGACCGTGCGAATGCGAAGAACAGGCAGAGCCTGCCGATACATATATGCCGCGCTCGGAGAGGAAGTGCAGCATCGTTTCGCTCCTGATGCCGGGCAGTGTGATGCTGATGATATGTCCTGAGGCTTTTTGGGGAAGGTTCAGCCTTACTCCGGACGCCGGAAGCACCTCCAGCGCGTGTTTGTACAGCCTCTCCATATGTGCCGAGTCCTCAGCTGATCTTGCGCGGGCTTCGGTGCAGGCGCAGGCAAATCCGGCGATCCCGATAAGGTTTTCCGTGCCTGAACGGTAGCCCTCCTCCTGACCGCCGCCGTAAATGACGGGTGACAGTCGCTTTGATCTGATCATCTGCGGGGCGGCGCACAAAGCACCGACGCCCTTCGGACCGTGGATCTTGTGGGCGCTGACGGTGATAAGGTCGGCGTCAAGCCCTGCCGGAGTAAACGGCACACGGCAAAAGCCCTGCACCGCGTCGCAGTGGGTGACGGTATCCGGATTCTTCCTGTGTGCCGCGCGGAAGGCGCGCTCCACGTCGTACCTTGCGCCGGTCTCGTTGTTGACGAGCATCAGGGATACGATGAGAGCGCCCGCCTCAAGTGCATTTTCGTATGCCTCAAAGTCCAGCGCGCCGCCGCGTGTGGGGATCTTTACGATCTCAAACCCCTCTCCGGCACGCGCGCCAAGCGTGTTCAGAACCGACGGATGCTCCGAATCGGTGGTTATGATACGGTTTGAAAAACGTCTTTTCTTTGCCAGCGCCGTGCCGCGGAGCGCAAGATTGTTTGCCTCAGAGCCGGAGGCGGTAAAAATGATATGGTAGTCCTCAGATCGGCGCAGCCCCAGCGACGCCGCGACTTCGGCGCGACA
>ERZ779869.2508-NODE-2508-length-15048-cov-3.720403_pt1 | contig 15048 bp, 11 predicted proteins | sample MGYA00511557_ERZ779869 | MGnify/ENA primary metagenome ERZ779869 (study PRJEB29588, sample SAMEA2154620) | human gut metagenome | biome: human gut; feature: human-associated habitat; material: faeces | place: Denmark | collected 2008/2010 ...
TCAATCAGCAGAGTGATTGACACGGGAGTGAACTGTAACGTATATTTACACCAGACAATAAATCTCTTTTATTATAGCCTCTTTTACTCAGGGAAAAAAGTCCCTTTCATCAGAAAAACAGAAAAATACTGTGAGTATAACATCACAGTATCCCCATTGATCGTATATTTAATTGTTATGGTGTCCCATCAACTCGTATATTATATCTGATTTATAGGAAAAAGTAAAGGGGGATTTTTGAGCAGTGTATACATAAAACACAAATCAGGGATTGCCGTCTGACAATCCCTTTCACAAAATAAACACTTCATCTTCATTCAAATTCTGGGTTGATCGCATAGAAATTCTTACTGTCAAGATGTTCCTGTACAATTCTTAGACTTTCACCAAATCTCTGATAATGCACAATCTCTCTTTCTCTCAGAAAACGGATCGGATCACAGATTTCAGGATCTTTAATCAGCCGCAGGATATTATCATACGTAGTCCGTGCTTTTTGCTCTGCTGCAAGATCTTCATGAAGATCTGTAATCGGATCTCCCTTCGATTGGAAATACGTTGCAGTCCACGGAGCTCCACTGGCTGCCTGTGGCCATAATGCCAGTGTATGATCAACATAATACGGTGCAAAACCGGAACGTTCAATTTCTTCCGGTGACAAATTCTTTGTCAGCTGATAGATAATTGCACAGATCATCTCCATATGGGCAAGTTCTTCTGTACCAATATCAGTCAGTATCCCTGTTACCTCTTTATATGGCATCGTATATCGCTGTGAAAGATAACGCATAGATGCAGCTAATTCGCCATCCGGACCACCGAACTGACTTATAATGATCTTCGCCAGTTTCGGATTCGTCTGGGTTATCTTCACAGGATATTGAAGTCTTTTTTCATAATTCCACATAAATCAGCATCCCCCTTCCTGCCACGGCCATGGTTCATTGATCCAATTCCAGCAGTCACTGTTTTCGCTGACTGTATCTACAGTTAAAGGTCCATATACCTCTGCATATTCTTTGAGTGCTTCAATACGTTTCTCTTTATATTTTTGAAAATATTCAAGTGCTTTCTGATTTTCAGGGTGCGTATCTAAAAATAATTTAACATCATCTACTGCAAAACTTATCTGATTTATATATTCAAAAAGTTCTCTTCGATTCATTTCATGACAATTGCAACTCATTTACAGCATCCTCCTTTTCCACGAAATGGTTTTTCAAGCTCTTGAAAAATAGTTCCACACTGAAATCCATAACCGAGATCGTGAAGTTTTCTCCACTGCTGCCATGGGACATAAGCCATCGCAACCGGAAACTCTTGCAAAACATCCGTTTTGCTGTAATCACCAACACACTCATCGCAACAGTAATTTTTCGACTTCTGCTCCGGAAGTGGAGGAACTGGAATATTGCAATGAAGCTGTCTTTCATTTTCCTGCCTTGTTTGTGGCCTGTAATTTCCATTCTGACAATAACAGTTCGTATTCCTATTAGAACAATATGGTGCCATAAAATAAATCCTTATATCTTTTTTGTTATTGTATGGAAGATAAGAAAAATTGTGAACAACAGCAAAAGGGATTGCCACGTGACAATCCCTAAGCATAATGCATTCACTTAAAAGTAGTTTTATTTCGCACCTAATGTTACTTCCACTGTTTTCTCTTCATACTCTCCATTACTCTGTGGAATCTGAATTGTCAGCGACACCTTATCTCCTTTGGCATAATATTGAAGCTGTTCCTGAAGATCATCCATGCTTGATACGGTTGTTCCGTCAATTGCTGTGATAACACTTCCTTTTGCCATTCCGGCTGCCTCTGCTCCATCGCCTTTTGTAATTTCTGATACATAAACGCCTTCCGGCATATTCAGCTGTTTGGAATATTCAGCCGGCACGCTCATTCCTTTGATGCCAATTGCGCCCTGATCTTTTTCTGCAACCTTTGTCTTTGTTGCCTGATTCATCAGATTCTGGATCAGATCGGATACATCACTGATTGGAATTGCGTATCCGACACCTTCTACAGAATCACCAACCAGCTTGGATGAGTTAATTCCAATCACTTCGCCACTTGCATTTACAAGTGCTCCACCACTGTTTCCAGGATTAATGGCTGCATCTGTCTGAATCAGTTTGGCATCACTCTCTGTTGTCTCACCAGTCTGCTCGTTTGTTTCAGAAACAGAACGATTCAAAGCACTGATTACACCAGTTGTTACTGACTGTCCATAGCCAAGTGCATTACCGATTGCAATCGCAGGTTCTCCAACCTTTAGCTGTGTGGAATCTCCGAGTGTTGCTACCGAAATTGCTTTCATCGTATCATCTGAAATAGAATCAAGCGGAACAGCCACAACAGCAATATCATACTCTGAGTTTGTTCCTTTGATATTTGCCTCAACACTTGTTCCATCATCAAACGTAACTGTTAATGTATCGCTTCCTGCTACTACATGATTATTTGTAACAACCAGAAGTTCTGAATCATTCTGGGAAATAATGATTCCTGTTCCAGCACTTTCGCTCTGTTGCTGTGACACACCACCAAAGAAATCCTGAACCTGCTGCACACTCATATTTGTAATTGATACGATTGATGGCATTACATTTTCCACAATACTTGAAACATCTGAAGTTACAACACTGGAAGATTTGGATAATGAAGCATTGCTGCTCACAGATTTGGTTGCCGTAGTATTAGTCTTCGTCACACCGGTCAATCCCAGCACTTTACTTCCAACAACATTTGATGCCAAAAATGTACCACTGGAAACAACTCCAAACAATAGTGCAAATCCTGTCACTGCCACTGCTTTGGGAATTTTCTTTTGTGGTTTCTTACCATGCGGTACTTGATGTTTCTGACCACCATTGTCATCATGAAATGGTGTTTCACTCTGTCCGTTTCCATTCATTCCATCCGAATTATAATAATTATATTGATTCTCCATAAAGATTACCTCTTCTCTTGTTTATTCTTTTTCTTTGATGTTTACATAGTAACTCCGTATTGTGATAAATCTGTGTATAATCAATTAATAAAGATTGAAAAGAATGATAGAAAAACAGGATCAGAACTTTCTTCTTGAACAGTTCTAATCCTGTCTATATGTTTTCAACTACCTAATCAGTATCTTTCATCCTTCTCTTAAACTTACAGATCAATGAAATCTACATCATAATCATCTGATTTTCTTCCTTTTTTTGATTTTTTAGCTGATCTTCCTAAATTTCTTGTATTTTCTGTCGGTGCATCATATTCATCGTCATAATCATCATCGTAATCATCATCAAAATCATAATCAGCATACTCATCATCAAAGGCGTCGTAATCATCATTAAAATCATCATCATAACCATCGTCATAATCATCATCTTTTACTTTTTTACGTCCAAACGCCTTTCTGTCTGACTTCTTAGCAGCAACCGGCTCGTCATCTTCTTCATCTTCATCTTCAAAAGGAATATCATACTCGTCATATAAATCATCAAGTTCCTGATTTCTATGCACAAGTTTTACTGCAAACATAATCATAAGAACAAGTAATACAACTACGATAAGTGCTCCTCCAGCCAGAAGAACAATTGGATGCTCTTTTACAAGCGACTCCAGTTTTCCAACAATCCCTTTTGCTTCCTTCTTTGTACTGTCTGTTGTCTGAACATCTACACTCTGATAAGTTCCATCCTGTGAATCATACTGATAGAACCCTTTTTCACCGGTTCTTGTATTCACCGCATACAGGAGATCATAACGATCATTCTCCGGGTTTGCCCAATATGGATACGTCTGATCTGCTACTGTAAGTTCCCCTTCCTGGTAAGAATTCGGAAGTTTTGCTCCTCCATTATCTGTTAAAAGAATAATAGATGTTGTGTCAGAAATCTTCAATTCTGTATATGGAACGAATGTTGAATCATCTTCATTGTACAGGAAGAACTTTCCTTCTCCTGAAGCATCTACCAGATATCCAAGTGTAACACCAGCCTCATTAGCAACAAACTTGTGTTCTTCACCATTGAATGTCTTTGTAGTCTCACTGTATCCTACCGGGATTGCAGATGTTGCAAATCCTTCTGAGAAATTGTAATCTGTTCCGTTCACACTTACTGTGATATCTGTGGCTGTACCAGTTGTTGCTGTACTGCCGGTTTCCTCAACTTCTGTTGAACCATCATCTGCCTGTCCAATCTTAATTGCGGAAGATCCCTGATCTAATGTCAGTGTCTCATCTGAATACAGATAAGCCTTTGAGCTGTCAACTGTGATCGTTGTATCTCCCATCTTCAATGCTTTAAACGTCATTGTAGTACGAAGCTCTGTCGCTGTTCCGTCTCCGCTTCCTGAGTATGTAAGCTTGCCATCACTGTCTGCTGTTACACCCTCTCCGCTTTCAAACTGAAGTGCAGAAGTATCATAACTCATTGTAATATCTGCATCTCCAACAGCTGAATTTCCAGATCTCACAACAAGATCTACACTTACTTCCTCTCCAACCTTTGTCTGTGGATCAGAGAACATCAGAGAACCATCAGCTGCACTTACAATTGTGCTGAACATTGGCACTGTAAGACACAGTGATAATGCTACTGCCGCTAATTTCTTTGCTTTCATATAATTACCCCTTCTTTTGTTGTCTTAAACTTATATACCATCCTATTGTACACTGTTTGAATGGAGTTGTCCACCCGGAAGCGAAAGAAATCTTGTATGAATCATTATTTACAGATTTCCTTTTTTCCTTGAAGCTATTCCAATATACTATCCGAAAATCCACTTTCTGAACATTTCGCAGATTATCTTAAACGATTTCAAAAAATAATATGTATAATGGTTCACAAATAGCATATACGGTTTTTCAACCAATTTTTTTCGAATTAAATCAATCATAGTACAAGAAACATATAAAATAAACACAACCAAAATTGAATATAATATCAGAAAAGTACTATCCTGATATTGATTGATTTTAAAGATATTCGTCCATAAATAATAACGAATATAAGAACTGTCATGAATTAGGTATACCCCAAATGTTGCTGATGCAATCATATTAATCCATTTATGATAGTTCATTTTCAATGTTACAAATCCCATAAAAAGTGTAATCGCCATCAACAAAATTGGAAGTCTCTCTATTTCAAAAAAATCAATTGCATGTGTTGACCACTCCTCTTTTTTTGTTCCAAGAAAAAGAAACGTCGTACTTACTGTATATGTTATAATTAACACCATAAAATAAAGAGAAAAATAATGTTTCGATTGAAGTTTCTGATTACCTCCATACAAATTTACATATCCTGCAATTCCATATAATGTTACAAACCACAATAATGAATTACTCTCAAATAACTGAGTTGTAGCCGTAGGTATGATTGACCAGCACAAAACCATCATCAAGATCAAGTACTGATATTCTGTCTTACTCAACCCATGCAACAGTTTATTTAAAAACGGATGTATTAAATATAACATAAAATATGTACTTGCAAACCACCAACCCGGATACGTGATAGGAAGACAAACTTTAATCAATTGCTTTATCTCAAAAGCATTCAATCGTAACATTACCGATAAAAGATATGTCATAATTGAATAAAAAACAACCTGTCCCCAAAATTTCAAAAGTTTTTTAGGCTGAAATAACTTTTCTGTATTTTCAATCAGAAAATATCCAGAAATCAATACGAAAATATCTACACCAACTTTCCCACCCATGAGAATAAAATCATACCAAAGATGTGGAAGTGTAACCTCATTAAAATTCCATTCAAAATTTCCATGATAAGCAAAATGGTGAAACATGATCATAATCATAGAGATGATTCGAAGTAACTCAATTGAAGTATTACGGTTAATTATCTTTGTGGATTGAACACTTTTTTCCATATTTTCACTTCACTCCTTCCATTCATATCTATAACTAATATATTTATCTCATTTTCACTTTGTTCTTAAAATCCCCTTCACCCTAAGTACAAGTTCTTTGAACTCATCCGGTTCAACCACATAATTTACCCCAACAATAGTAAATACGCTTACAGCCACCATTCCGATTGCATAGAGAAACCATGTGATAAAAGATGCCATGTTCTTAGGAATAACATATGTTCCAACAATACAAAGAAGTGCAACGACAAGTACATTTCTAAAAATTCGGAACATAGATTTTTTTGCACATCCTTTTACCAGATGCCGACTTGTATAGAACACAATTTCAAAAGAGCGATATCCATAAGAACATACTGTACCAAGAAGAACTCCTGCCATGCCGAACTTCCATACCAGCCCAAGAGAAACCGTGATATTTATCACTGCTTCTAAAATCGCCTGATATCTCGTTTCTTTATAATGCCCTGCTGCGCAGATAATCGTCAATCCTGGAATCCTTACATTTTGCATAAAAACAATTACTGTAAATAAAATTCCAAGAACCGGACGCACATACTGTACATCCGTCAGGTTAATGGTATATACCCCGACAAAAGGCAAGATTAAGACTCCCATACAGGCAATCACAATAAACATGATTACAAAATACATATACTCATAACTAGAATAGCTCTTCTTTAATGTCTCTTCCTCATTCTTGGCGATCACTTCTCCAAATCCTGCTGTCAGACCATTCGAAAAAGAGGTCATCAGCTGATTCACTGCATTAACCACCATCATATAAATTCCATACACACTGACTTCAAGAAGAGATTTTGCCCCCAGACAAATTGTCAACACTGTTGTATCTGTATTATTTACAATAATACCAACAACCTGATGAAGCAGTGCCGCGTTTTTTTGCTTTAACGCACCTTCATTCGGTTCTGCATGGAAATCTAATGCAGGATATTTTCGTTTTGCATAGATTTTAACCAATACAAGACGAAGCATATACACACCAGTTGCAACTGCCTTTACAAAAAGAACACCTGCTCCAATATAAATCAGAAAAATAGAAACAACCATATTAACGATTGTTCCTGCTGCCTGAATCAGTGCAACCACATATCCTTCCTGATTTGCAGTCAATAAAACTCTGTATTTACCCAGAAAAAAATAATCCACTAAAGTACTTCCTGCCAAAACAAGTATCATCCAACGCACAAGACTATTTTCAAGCTGTCCTGAAATAAAAAACGGATAGACACCTACAAGTACCAGTGTCAATGCCAGAAATAACATTCCGGATTTGTTATAAAATTTTCTTGACGCCGAAAGAATTGAATTTACTTCTTCCGTCTGATTCAATGCAAGAGGTGTATAGAGAGCAACAACTGTTGCCGTTCCTACTCCTGCTTCTGCCAGGCCCAGATATGTTAAAAACTGATTTACTGAAGTGATCATTCCATTCACACTCGATCCATATGCCTCAAGAATAAAACGTGGCAATATCAATCCAGACAAAAGAACAATTACCTGTAAAAGCAGACTTGCCACCATGTTTTTTAATGCCTGTTTTCCTCTCATGAGATTTCCTTTCCTCTACTTTTTCTTTTCCTCACTCATGAATACCATCTTCCTGTACAAGCCCGTATTTACGCACAATACAACAGATGAAATCTTTCTCTTTGGCTGAAAATATGGATTTCGCAGGATTGTCAGGATATGCCCGCGAATAAAGCGTTTCAAGTCCTGATATCCTTCTAACTTCTTATAATCCTCCTGTAATAGCATCTTATCCAGAACAATAAAGCGAGACCAGATCCAGAGGCACTCTGCCTCCTGTGTTAGTGATGGAAATTTTTCTTTCACTACTTCATAATTCTTTGTATATCCATCTATTATGTCAAATACTTTCGGACGGTATGCCTTTCCGGTAATACTGTCTTCTCGATGAAGATAATAATACTTCGGCTTTGTTCCTACTGCCACTTTCTTAATTCGCTGCATGAGGTCTACAGTATAATAAATATCTTCATACAGTCTCCCCTTCGGAAAGCGAAGATCTTCAATACAGCTTTTCCGGATCAGCTTATTCCATATTTCTCCACGGATCGTATGCCCCCTGAGGATACAGCGAAAAGCCTCTTCTCCTGTGCAGACAAAATCCACCTCTTCCTTTTGTGTCTCGATTCTGTCTTTATACACTTCATATAAGCCACATGTTGCCATATCTGCTCCGCTATCTTTGATACGTGTATACATATATTCAAACATATCATTTTCAATATAGTCATCACTGTCTAAAAAAATGATATATTCTCCTTTTGCATAGGGAATTCCAGCATTTCTGGCATCACTAAGTCCACCATTTTCCTTATGTATCACTTCCACTCGATTGTCCTGTTTTGCATATTCATCACATATTTTTCCACACTGGTCGGGACTCCCATCGTCTACCAGAATCACCTGAATATCAGAAAATGTCTGTCCCAAAATGGAATCCACACACTTTCTTATATATGGTTCAACTTTATAAACCGGTACGATCACACTGATTGTCGGCATGATATCTCCTCCATTTTATTCATAGTATGAAAGCAGAGTCTGCGCAGCGCTTTCAATATCATATCCTGCTTTTGCAAATGCCTGCCTGATTCCTGAATTTTCTTCTTCGCTCCTATTTTCACCTTTGTAAGAAAGAATCACACGGCTCCATTCCTTTGGTGAATCCTGAAGTGACAGAAATTTCACTTTTTCAACTAACTTCACTTCTGTTGTAATCGTATCTGCCATTACACTCCTGATTCCGGATGCCTGCGCTTCCAACGCAACAATAGGAAGTCCCTCAAAAAGAGATGGGAATACAAAAATGTCCATTCCTTTCCATAATTTTGCAACATCTTTTCTGATCCCTAAAAATCTGATCCTATCTTCTATTCCGTATTCCTCAGCTTTCTTTTGGATCATTTCCTGAAGTTCTCCTTCTCCAACTAACAAAAGTATAGCTTCTTCACAGGCAGATGCAACCTCACGAAAGATTTCTAAGAGAAATTTATGATTCTTCTGTTCTTCAAAACGTCCCACATGTCCGAGCACAAATTTTCCTTCTACTCCCAGTTCATGACGGATCTCTTCACGTTCTGACAAACTGAAAGCAAATTTTTTCAGATCAAGAGCATTGTGGATAAGATGATAATTGTTACTCTTTCTGATCTTTTTTGAAAAGAGCCATTCTCCAGCCAATTCACTGCATGCAAAATACTTTGTAGCAAACATTGGAATCAACGGTCGGTTAATTCTGTGCAACAAATTTCTCACCACTCCCGGAGTCGAAGAATTATGTGAGTGTGCGATCACTGTTGGAACCTTTCCATAGCTTGCCACAATCAGCGGTACTATATTCGCTGCTGACAGCATATTTACATGAACCGCATCATATCTTCCAATTCGAAGTATCTTTCTCATTTGTCTGCTGAACTTCAATGGATGTTTTCTTGCATCACACGTATGAAACACTTTTCCTCCAAGTGACTTGATTTCTTCTTCATACGCAAGGTGTGGAAACATACTTATAAAATCAAATCTTACTCCTTGCTTACTCAATTTCCTATAATATGTCATCACAAAACTTTCAATACCTCCGGGATTAAAGGATAATCCAACTTGTAATACTTTCATTTACTTTCCAATTACTTCCTTTCCATTGTCAGTTCATCTATCAGATTCGTCCACTGTCGATAAATCTCTTCTTTTTCAAATTTTTTTACACCCGATATCGTATGATTTGAAAACGCAATTCTTCGTTCTTCACTATCCGTCAACAATTCTATACGATTTGCCATCTTGTCCAAATCATAAGGGGGGATTAAATAGCCATCCTTTCCCTCCTCAACGATTTCTCTTGGCCCTGTTGTCACATCAAAACTCACCATAGGAAGTCCACTTGCCTTTGCCTCAAGCAATACTAACGGCAATCCTTCCCTGTAAGATGGTAATACCAAAAATGCATATTCATTATACAACTTATACACATCTTTTACATTCCCTTTCTGAATCAATTGAGACGTTAAATTGTATTCTACCACCTTTTGGTGTATCTCGTCAAAAGTATCTCCCGTCCCGTATAAATGCCATTCCCACTCAGGATGAGAAGGCAATACTTTTTTCGCCACTTCTACCAGAAGATCATATCCCTTTTCTTCACTGAATCTTCCAACTGTGATGATTTTTCTCGAATCCGCTTTGTATTTCTTTCGCATAGTCAGGATTTCTGGTTTGATCCAATTATATATACTTCGGATTTTCTTTGGATTTATATGAAATTTTCTAATATAATCCTGTCTGTTCTGCTCCGTCAATGTCACTGTACAATGTGAAATTAACGAATCCCAGAAACGGAAAAAGCGGATATCTTTCTTCTCCCATTCATTCATCAATGCACCATGATCGCAAAACACATACTTTGCTTTCGTAAAAAAACGAACCGGTGAAACCGTCATAGCAGGATAATTCTCCATAAGGAAAACTACATCTATTTGATTTTGTCTAACAAATTCTCTAAATGGTTGAAATGTCTTCTTAATTCTGTCGCGTACTCGACACTCTTCTTCTAGTTCTGCTCTGTATGTGATTCTCGGATCCAGGTCATATGGAACATGCCCTCCTTTTCCAAAAATTGCATAAATATATACTTCATATTCTTTACAAAACTCATTGGCAAGAGTTGTTGTGACTTGCTCAACTCCTCCTGTTACTGTCATATCATAATTAACAAAACATATTTTTTTCATTCTGAATATTCTCCATCTGCATAGTGAACAATGAATATCGTTTTACTAAGAAGGCGCCTATTGAACTTACAATAGACGCCCAAACTATTATTTCTTTAATATGTTTGCAGATTCTTCACCATTTTTTCAATATCAATACCATATCCTTCACTTGTAGCCCAGCCATATCCATTTGGATTTTCTTTCTGACCAAGCCATTCCACATAAGGAGCGCTTCCTCTTGTAACCAATGAAAATCTTGGATCTACGCATTCATTCTTTAATGCATCTTTGGATCCATATGCTTTCAAATGCTGAATCTGAGCTCGTATTCCTTCACGTACTGTAGTAAATGATGCTCCGGCAACGCCGCCACCAGTTGTTCCAAGTCCTGCAAAATTATTCTGTTCAATCTTAACATCACCACCAAATTTAAGCCATGCAGTCTCTTTCATTGCCTGTGTAAATGCAATTGCCCCATTGATTCCTTCCGCATTCGCTTCTTCAACGTAAATCTGACAGAACTTTTCAAGTGTTGGCGCATCCGTCTCAGCGTAATATGCCGGATATGTTGCACCCTTAGCCTTAAAATATTTTTCCATCTGGGATGCAGTCACAGTAGTCTTTCCAGAAATAGCCATCAACTGATCTGTAGTACAAGAATCATCCAATGTTCCATTGGTTCGGAAATAATACCATGTATTGGATATAAATTGCCATCCTGTCTGCATCACTCCGTTTTTATCCAAATAATATCTTGTTTTTCCAAAAGAAATCCAACCGGTCATCATGTAGCCTTCCGGCATAAAGAAATATTTCTTTCCGTCAATTGTCTGCCAGCCTGTCTGCATAATTCCATCCGTATTAAAATAATATTTCTTTCCACTGATTGTCTGCCAGCCTCGTACCATTTTTCCGTCTGATGCAAGATAATACTTTGTACTTCCAAAGCTGCACCATCCTGTCAGCATATGTCCATCCGGCATCAGATAATATCTCGTCTGACCAAAAGAAATCCAACCGGTCATCATATAACCTTCTGGCATGAAGAAGTATTTTTTTCCACCAATTGTCTGCCAGCCTGTCACCCGATATCCATTTGCGTCAAAATAATATCTCTTTCCATCAATATCTTTCCAGGAATTAGTTACATATTTTCCGCCTTCTTTATATTTCCATCCATTGGAATCCTCTACCCAAGTTCCTTTTTCCTTAGATACTCCTAAATACTTTGCTATACCAGTAGCATCCGCAACACCGAGTTTTTTTAACCCAGCTTCATTATTCAGATATGTATTTACATCGCCTGTATTCGTTACAAATGCATGTTCTACTATAATTCCAGGAATATTATTTTCTTTCGCTGCAATCTGAACCGAAAAATAATCTGATTTTGATCCATCTGGATACTTTTCATCTGCCAGTGTTGTATCTTTACTATAAATAGATCTTTTCTGCAAACCAATCGCAGTCAGCTCATCCATAATGTCATTCGCCAGCTCTTTTCCCTGCTGTGCAACTTCTGGTTTCCAACTATCATTTGGTACAATTACTTCTGCACCTTTTGCTGAAGTCGATGTAGAAGAATTCAAATGAAAGCTAACAAATATACTTGCCCCTGCTTTTGCAGCCGCATATACTCTGTCACTGATATCCCCACCACTGTTCTTATTGCTTGGATATGGGCATGCTGCTGTCGTTCGTGTCATGTAAACCGACACATTCGCATACTTTTCCAATTCTTCCTTACAATATTGTGCAATCTTTAAAGTTAAAACTTCCTCTCTTACACCATTCGCTCCTGCTCCTGTGTGTGTTGAATCATGTCCCGGATCAAGAGCAACCACAACATTCTCATTGACAGCTCTCGAATCATCTACAGCTCTTGCATTATCCTCTGCATAAGTCTGAATATCTTCATCCGAATCATATTCTTCAACTTCCGCTTTCTCCAATGCATCTTCTATACTGGACTCTTCCATCACATTTCCATCTTCATCAATACTCATAACAGCAACATCATACTGCTCCTCATCAGTTGCTGCTTCTGCATCCGGTTGTCCTTCAATCGGCTGTAATTCTGACATTCCTTCATATGTTTCATTAACACCAAATTTTGCTTCCATTCCAAGATCCGACAGCAAATAACTTGTTTCCATCTCTGCTGTCTTTACTGTCAATTTGGTTATTGTATAAATTCCATCCTCTCCATCTGCATATGCCTTCTCATATAGAAAGACACCGTCTTCTGATTTTACAGAAGTCCATGTTTGTGTATCCCCATTATGTTCTACACTTAAATCAATCTCTTCAATATTTTCTGTTCCATCCCCCCAGGAAACAACAAGTCTCTGTGTTGCCGGAGTTTCTACGTACGGACTTTCTATGTACAAATAATTCAGGTGCTGCTCTATTGCATTCTGAACTTGATTTTCTTCTATCTGCTCACTGTCTGATGGCTGATTTTCAACTGTTTCTATATTTGTATCCACTTTTGTGTCCGTTGCATAAACCGGTACTGATGTAACCACAGTTGCTGCTGCTAATATTGCGACCAGACAAGTTCTTATTTTTGATATCATTTTTTCCTCCTACTTATTTTCTATGTTTATCAATTGCTCTTATTTCCATCAGAAGTGATTCATGTATCCATCTAACTCTGTATCACCTGTATCTAATGCCTGTCCATTCTCTGTTAATTTAAGTTTCTCACAGTTATATGTATCCAAATAGGAGTTCACAATACATGTAAGTATTTCATCTTTCCCTGTGGTCCCCATACTTCTGATACGTTCACCAACTTCTGTATTCATATCCAGATCTATTGTTTTATTATTCTCGTCAATTTTACAACTGTTCAATTTACAACCTTCTGTCAAAATACCTTTTTCTATTAATTGATTCCAAACTGTTGTATCATCTATGTTTTCTGTCTTCATCTCTTCCGAAACGATTTCAGCATTTTCATTCACATAGTAAATTTTCAACGTCTTCATCTCTTGCTTTTCTTCTGAAATATTGCTTTTTTCTTCCTCCTGTTTTTGATTATTTTTTTCAGAATCTATCGTTTCACTTGTATCCTTATTGCCTGAATCCTCTACTGTAGTATTTTGTTCTGTATCCACATTGTTTTTCTCACATCCCACTGAAAAAAGCACCATACTTGTCAACATTACAACTACTAATAGCTTTTTCATATACCTTAACCTCCTCTTGCTTATTGCTCCCCACAGATTTCTCTATGATAATAACACAAAAATGCGTTTAAAAAAAGACTGATTTTCCAATCAGTCTTTTTCTATAACATGTTATTTTAAATTATTTGTAATATGAACTTGGAAGCTGTTCTGTTTTTACTGTTTTTCCGTTTTTAACATAATCTCTATAAGCAACCGCTGATTTGCTTCCTGTACTCCATGATCGTACATTAACATAATCATACCAATCTGGTTGGATTCCCCAAACTTCAGCATACAATGTTTTTCCACTGACATATGTCACCAGTTTCACCGGATAATCATAGTCATTTCTGAATTTCAAATCTGATGATCCATAATCTACCATTGCATCCTGACCGATCGGCACATATGTAGATGGAACAGAATGGTTTCTTCTCTGAACAATTGTAAGTCCGGCTCTTATTGCTGCTCCGTAAAGCGTTGTGCTCGCCTGACAGATACCTCCGCCATATCCAACACCACCTACAACTCCTGCCTGCTTATATCCCTCTGCTTTTCCACATGGCCCTGCCACGCCAAAAAATGAAAGGGTCTGTCCCGGCTGAATGACAACCTGATTAAAGCTCTTTAATGCTCTACTCATATTATATGTGCCGTTTTCATTATTTGTAGACACTGTAGAGAATACTGACATTCTATCCACATAGGCTGGAGATGTTATCCTTAAGTTCAATGTTAAAATCTGACTTTCCGAATCCAGTATATCTACATAATATGTATGTGCTCCATTTCCTGAGAACGTAAATTCACATGACTTTTTAGTAGAATAATTTTGTAAAACTTTGTTATTTCCACCATATACTTCTCTGAAACGATATTTGTGAACATTATCATAACCTCCACTGGAAGTTGCTGTCAACTGTATTTTTTGTCCGTTTTTTGCTATACCATTTGTATTACTTACAAAGGAACCTCTTAACTGATTATCCGGATGTACCACTACCTGCATTGTGTACGTTGCACGTACCACCTGGCCTTCATCATCTTTTACATCCACATAGAAAATATGTGTTCCAATCCCCGTCGTTGTAAAAGAATATGTGTTTTTATAACTATAACTCTGTCTTACCTTTGTAGTTGCTCCATACACTTCAGTAAACTGATACTGACGTTTTCCGTATCCACCCACTCCACTGCCAGTTAATGTAACAGTTCT
>ERZ779869.2523-NODE-2523-length-14992-cov-4.626498_pt1 | contig 14992 bp, 16 predicted proteins | sample MGYA00511557_ERZ779869 | MGnify/ENA primary metagenome ERZ779869 (study PRJEB29588, sample SAMEA2154620) | human gut metagenome | biome: human gut; feature: human-associated habitat; material: faeces | place: Denmark | collected 2008/2010 ...
TCGGGCCATACCCATCAACTTTCGGGAAAATATGAACGTGAGCATCAATCAGCATGATTTTTCTCCGTTTCTTTGCCAGGAATGTCACTGTATATTGTCAGTTCCAAACCACTCGGGTCTAGCACTTTAAAATTTCGATGCCCCCAGAACTGATTCTGCGGCTCCCGCTGAATCGTCCAGCCTTGCGCCTGAAGCTGCTCGCAGTAGCGATCTGCATTCTCTACCTGCATTTGCAGCGTCCATCCATTCGAAGCTGGCACTTCCATGCCCGGTGGGGCGTAAATCACCTCGATTTGGCCGGATGCCGCCCCATAGACACACACCCGATCATCCCTTCCGGTCTCCCGGCAGATCAGCACCGGCAATCGAAGAACAGTACCATAAAAGTGCCGCATCTGCTCATAGTCTTTCGTATAGATCTGAACTCGGAACACACCGTTTTCCATCACAGCAGCCCCTTTTCCTCCAGATCCTTCAGATAGGAAAAGATCACGATATCGTTTTTATTGGGGTCCAGCAGCCGGAAGCAGCGAATCCCATAAGGCCGGTCAGCCAGATCTTCCAAAAAAATCAGCCAATCTTTTTTCTTCATTGCCTGATAGCAGGCATTTACATCTTCTGCCTCCAGCATAAGGGTCGTACTTCCTTGTGCAATCGGGGGATCCCTTCGAATGACCTCAATAACACCACCGGCTGCCAGATATTTCACGCCGCGATCATCAGGTCCATCATCCCACGAATAGTTGGAGCGCAATTCCAATCCTTCACCGTAGAATTTTGTACTTGCCTCGAAATCATCTACATAGAGTACAGAACGAAACTCATTTTTGAAATAAGCCATAGCCAAAGTCCTCTTTTCGTTTGTTTGACAGGTTTTCATGCGCTGCGCTTTTTTGTATGCGTGGTTTTGCTGTTTTTTTCTGCGCGTTTCGTGGATATCGGATGCACAAACGGCACACCGTCCGCAGCCGGAGCACGCAGCTTTTTCCCTGTAAACATCAATGCAAGCAGCGTTGTCAAATACGGCAGCATCCGCAGCAGCTGCTTGGTGCCCTTTTTGGAGCCGGAGGTCACCTGCTCCATCATCTCACGGCGAGAATATTCCTTGACGTGGAAGGGGGCATCGTCCAGCTCGTATGCCAGCGTGAACCGGGCCTCGAACAGGGGCTGGCCGAAGAACTCCACCAGCCGGGTCAGAACGGCGCGCAGATGCTCGGCGCAGACATCGTTCTCGCACTCGCCGCAGGGGGTCAGATCGAGGACGATCTTCTTGTTCAGGGCAAGGTAGGCCAGCGCTTCCCACGAATAGGCCGAGACGCAGGTGCGCACCACGGTGTTTTTCCGGGTGGATTTTTCGCAGCCGATCCAGATGGTGTCGCCATCGCTGTCGGCCGGGGAGATGTCCCGCTGCACCTGCTCCGGCGAGGGGGCAATGCAGCCCGACCGGCAGGCCGAGACGCACAGGCCGCAGTCGGTGCAGGGATCCCAGTCCTTGACGAGGTTGGGGCGGGTGAAGATCTCATCGCCATAGGGGCAGATGTCTTTGCAGGCTGTGCAGGGGGTGCGGTGGGGGTGCAGGTTCCAGCACTGCTTGCGGTTCACTTCGGGGTGGGTGGTCTTCATCAGCGCATCCATGGCGTAGCGCGTAAAGATACTCATAGGATCACTCCTTTTCGGGGTCCATCACCGTGGTGATGTCGGCGTTGTCCAGCAGGAAGCGCTGGACTTTCTGTGCAACCAGTGCGGCGGCAAGGGTGTCCGGGCTCAGCACCCGGCGGATATCGGCCTCCGGGGTGTCCTGCAGCTGGGACAGGCGGCGGTACTCGTTGTTGACCTCCAGCGTGCTCACGGTGATGTTCTCGGCTTCAGCAATGGAGCGGGAGGCCAGCATGGAGCGCAGGTTCCGCTCGGCAGCGTCACGGTAGCCTGCCCGCAGGGCGGCAGCGGTGGTGTGGCTGTTCTTGCAGTGCTTTTCCAGGGTGATGTTGCTGCGGGAGAGCCGCTGCTCCAGCATCCGCATCTCGTTGTCGGCGGTGCGGTCCAGCATGGCTTCGGGCAGATCCACGGTCAGGTTGGCACCGGCCTTTGCCAGCAGCTCCTGCCCGGCGGCGCGGTCGGCGGCATCTTCGTGGATCTTCCGCTTTTTGGCCCGCACGGCCTCGCGCATGGCGGCAAGGTCTGCATAGCCCTGTGCCCGGGCAAATTCCTCGTTCAGCTCCGGGGTGGTCTTTTCGGCCACGGAGTGCAGCTTGATCTCAAACTGCGCGGTCTTGCCGGAGAGCTCCTCCACCCGGAACTGCTCCGGGTAAGTGAAATCGAAGCGGAAGGTCTCGCCAGCGGTGTGGCCGTAGATGGCATCTTCGGCGGCGGGCATCAGCTTGCCGTCCCCCAGAACCACCATCACCTTTTCCATCCGGCTGTCGGGGATCTCCTCCCCGTCCATGAAGCCGACAAAATCCAGCAGGACCCGGCTGCCGCGCTTGGCGGGGGCGGTGGAGTTGTGGTAGACGGAGCGCATCCGGGTCTGGTGGACCATCTCCTGGTCAATGGTCTTTTCGGAAAGCGGCCGCACATGGCGGGTGACAGCCAGCCCCTTGTACTGACCTAATTTTACTTCTGGTAGATTTTTTGCGTTGTTGGACATATCGTTTTACTCTCCTTTTATAAACCATGAACAGCCAGCCAGTTTTCCACAACAGAGGAAAACATTTCTGGGTATTTGGCGTTTTCAGCATCAAATTCATGGAGATAGGTCTCCACTTCCTCACGTGTCACGGGAGTGGTGCGTTCCCAGATCGTGAACACCGTGCCGTTGCCCATATCGAAGGTCGCAACTTGCTGGTGGGTAGTCTCTCTCAGCTGAAGAAAAACGGCGTTGAACCGGTGGCCCAGTTCCGTGTCCGGAGCCAGTGAGAGGGGGAACGGGTCTGCAGTTACCACATATCTGGCATCAAAGAAACCGGTGGGGAAATAGTGGGTGCCCGGCACCGAGAAGCTGTCCGGCAACTTGCCGTCCAGTGCATGGTTGGGCAGGTCACAGTTCCGCAGATGGCCGGGATTGTAGAGCATGTCATCCGGAATCATATAGGCGACCTCACCCTCCCCCAGATGTTCAACCAGCCATTGTGCCATGGCCTGGATCTGCGGTTTGTCCTTGCGGTCATAGGTCAACTCGTCCAGCCGCTGATACTCAGCAAGGTCTGCCGGGTGGAACGCATGGATAACGAACTCTGGCAAGGCCATGACAGTGAGCGGGGAGCACCGCACCGACACGGCGAACAACAGTGTAAAGACCCAGAAACAAAGCTTTGGTATTTTGAAATGCTCGATACTCTCTGCCAGACCCGCCGCACCGCAGAGAAACAGAATGATATAGGCGGGCACGTACAGCAGCATCTGATGGGAGCCGGAATTCTGCACTCGGGTAAATAAGAGCATACTGAGCATCAGCTCACACAGCGCCAACACAGGCAGGCTGGGCTTTTTCCGCTTGACGCAGAGCCACAAACCAAACAGGATCAAAATAAGGTTCAGCAGGCCGGTGCGCATGGCATGATAATAGAGCTCTACTGCAATGCCGCCGACATTATAGTACGAATAGCGGTCGGAGTAGTTAAAAGCCAGGATCTTGCTGACCATGGGCCAGAGCAGGACCACCATTGCTGCCATGGCGCAGACACCAAACAGGATGAGGTTGCGTACTCGGCGCAGGGCAAGGCCCTTTTGGCCCTGTTTTGCGAGCTTTGCACTGCTTACAAAAAGCAGAAGCGCATAAGAAAAATAATAGCCCACCACAAAATATAAGTACCAGCGGCGGCTCAGGATAAGCGCGGCCGTTGCCAGGAAGATGAGCACGAACCGCCCCGGCTCCAGCTTTTCAAAACGGTAGTCCAATGTGAGGAGCAGAATGGCAAAAGCGAAGATCAGACCGAACCAGTCCGGCTGTGCCAGCATAGCGCTCATTCGCAGGAACGGATAGGTCAGCACCCAGGAAAAGCCGATGATAAAATACCAGAACTTATTCTTGACCTCCAGAATCTGCCCGATTTTGATCGTGAGACCAGCCAGCATCAGCATAAGGCTGGGGAGCACACAGAAAACCTGCGCAAAAGCGTAGCTGTCACCCGTTTTTGCGGTGAGGCAGAACGGGAACTCAGTGAACAGAGTGATGAAATTGGTGTAGTCTTCAGAAAATGTGCTTATGATGTACTTAAAACCGGCCACCGGACCCAGCGCAAAAGCCGCTTCGGTATTGAACTGCTTCTGAATGTAGTTCACATAATCCCAGGCGTAGATGAACTGCCGCCGCCCCAGCGCCCAATAGAAGTAGAGCACAGCTCCGGCCCAGAAGGTGATAATGGCTGCGCGGTGGAAGAAGTCCAGCTCCACACCGGCAGTGTGCAGCACCCACAGCGCGCCGTAGAACAGCACACAGCTGCACCACAGGCTCACCAGCGGGAAGAATGCCGCCGCGGTGGGGAACAGCAGACCCACCAGCACCAGCAGGAGTGCTCCAGCACCCAGCCCGATGCCGCCCTTTGCCCAGGGTGAAAGGGTCTTCTTTTCAGAAAGTATCGTTGACATTGTACATGCTCCTCGGTTTTGAACCACAATATTACAGCTTACAGTATAATGATTCCGGGCGGCACAGGCAAGAGGGCAGGCCCCCGGAAGATAAAATATCCCGCCTGCATTTCAGCAGACGGGATATTTTGAATGCGATATTACTTTTTGGAATTCTGCTTTGCCGCGATGGTGGCCTTGCGCTTCTGGGCGGCGGCCTTGCGGGCAGAGGCCTGTGCGGCTTCCGGGTGGGGAGCCTCCGGCGTGATGCGGTACATCCGGCTGCCCATGGCGGGCTTCGTAATGGGCGGCTCCATCATTCCCGCCAGCTCGGACAATGACGCGGAGGGGTTTTCCTCCCTCGCAATCGCCGCCCGTCTGAGCTTTTCGGGCAGTTTATCCATCGCGCCCGTCTCTCTTATAATGCGAATTGCCGCAAGCTGTTCCTGCGCGGCCTCCACCACCTTGGAGGTGTTGGCGTCGTCGCAGTTGCAGCGGCGGTTGACCTTGTTGTTCAATTCCTTTTCCAGCCGGGCTTCCATAATGCCCATGGCCGCCACCGGCGCGCCGAGGAACGTGAGAAAATCAGAGATCAGCTCGCTGTGCTTCAGATACAGCACCTGTCCCCCGCTTCGGCTGGCCATCTTTGGGGAAAAGCCCATGACCTCCCGCATCAGCGAATCCGTCTCCCGGGCAACGCTCTGGTGGGTGGTCGCCAGTTCCATATGATAGCCCTTTCCGGGGTCGGTGACGCTTCCACCGGCGAGGAACGCCCCCCGGAGGAACGACGCTTTGCAGCAGTCCTCCTCCACCACCGGCAGGTTCACATGGAGCGCCAGTGTGTCCTGCGCGTCAAAGCCGAAGGCTTCCATGATCGTCTCGATTTTATCGCTGTCCCATATCTGGAACACCAGCTTTCCCGGCGACGCAAGGCTGGGGTAGCTGTCGAAGGACAGATCAAACGCTTTTTTGAACAACTTCGGCAGAATATAAGCAAAATCCCGGCTTTCGGTGATGATTTTAATACCGTCAGCGGAGAAATTGTTGGCAAACAGCAGAACGCCGAAGCACTCCGCCAGAGCGCAGCAATGTTTCTGGGGCAAAATCCGGCAGACCTCCGCCTTGGCGGCAGAGGAAAAAGAGCTTGCCATGGGGAGACCACCTTTCCGAATGTTATCTATACGTTACCAGATACGAACCTCCGGCTCCAACCGGATACCCCTTTTCTGGTAGACCTTCTCGGACACCTGGGACAGCAGAGCCTTCACATCCGCCGCCGTCGCGCCGCCCAGATTGACGGCAAACCCGGCGTGCTTCGCGGAGATCGCCGCGCCGCCTACCTGATAGCCCTTCAGTCCCGCTTCTTCGATCAGCGCCGCCGCATAACCGCCCGTCGGGCGTTTGAATGCAGAACCGGCCGAAGGAACGTCCAACGGCTGGGAAGCGGTGCGGCGGGCAATCAGGTCCTTCATTTTCGTCCAAATTTCTTCGGAATTTCCTTTTTTCAGGGCAAAATCCGCGCTGACCACGATTCCCGTCCGGTTTTCCAGCGCACTGTGACGATAGGAGAAGGCCATCTCGGCGTTGGACAGGCGGGAAAGATTGCCGTCCAAATCCATGACCTCAACACTTTCGCAGATCTGGCAAATCTCGCCGCCATAGGCCCCGGCGTTCATATACACGCCGCCGCCGACAGTTCCCGGTATGCCGTGGGCGAATTCCATGCCGGTGAGACCCATGTTCGCAGCGTTCACCGCCGCCCGCGCCATGGTCACGCCCGCCATCACCCGGATGTGGGTCTCGTCCAGCCGTTCCATGCCGCCAAGGCAATCCTTCAGGCAGACAACCAGCCCCCGGACACCCTCATCCGGCGCCAGCACGTTGGTTCCCGCGCCCAGAATGGCACATTTGCAGTTCAGCTTGGCGCAGGCTTTCAGGATATCCGCCAGTTCGATTTTGGTTTTGGGAAACGCCATTACCTCGGCGTCTCCGCCGATGCGAAAGGAGGTATGCTTTGCCAGAGCTTCTTCAAACCGAAGCTCCACATCGGGCAGTAAAGCGGAGAGTTTCCGCTGGAATTCAGTCAACTCAGTCATAAACGCCTCCGGGTGTAAACTATAGTACAGTATAGCATATTCCCCGGCGGTTTGCAATTATGACAAACATGAAATTTATGTAACAAATGCCCCGCAGAAAGAAATTGCGGGAAAGCACCGCTTTCCCGCAATTCTTCCATTACAACTTAGTCCTGAATCGGCACCGTCTCGGGGATCTCGCCCTCGCCCTCGGTGATCGCCCGCATGTAGGCCACGTTCTTGTCCTTATCATACAGCATGACACTGTGGATTTGACCGTCTCCGTAGATGTCCACCATATCTCCCCACGAGTAGCCTCTGGCACGCACCGGGCAGGTGCCGCTGGATTTGATTTCCAGACCGGACAGCATGGGCAGCATCTTCATAAGCAGATCCGTGATCTGGGAATTGGTCATGCTCACGGACACCAGCGGCAGAACCTCATTGGCCAGATTCTGCACGTCGGAAAGGCTCATCTTCTTGACTTTGGCCAGCAATGCCTCCATAAACTGACGCTGACGGGCGGTACGCTTGATGTCGCTTTCGCCGTCACCCTCCGCCTTCCGCATACGGACGTAAGCAAGGGCGGTAGAGCCGTCCAGCCAGTTTTTGCCTTCCTTCATCTCGTAGTAATAGCGGTCATGGAAGTCGTTGAGATAGTTAGCTTCCGCCGCAGTCAGCTCAACATTGATACCGCCCAGCAGATTGATTGCCTTGATAAATGCGTCAAAGTCGATCTCCACATCGTAGTCAACTTCAATGCCGAAGTTGGAATACAGCGTCTGATTCATCAGGCCCATGGCATCCGCCGTGCTGTTGGTGCAGATGTAACCGTTGTGGTAGATGCTGGTAAGCTTGATCTTGCCGCCGCTGTGCTTCTTTCCGTTGGTATCCGTATAGTTGGGATACTGAACCAGCGTATCCCGGAGCAGTGAGGTCAGCGTCACGGTTTTTTCGTATGTATTCACCGTACACAGGATCATGGTATCGGCAAACCGCTCAGCCTCTCCCTCACGGGCAGCCTGACCAACCAGAAGAATATTGATATAGTCCGCGCTGGAAGCAACATGCGGCTCGGTAGCAGCCGTCGTCTCCACCGGCTCCGTCGTCGGTTCGGTTCGGCTGATGGTCGGCACCTGCACCTGATTCATTTTATTGAGCATGGAGTTGTAATACACCACACCTGCAACTACCAGCGCAGCAATTAAAACTACAATAACCAGAACCACGATCAGAACGGTCTTCTTCCAGCCGCCCGTACTTTGGTTCTGTGGCTTTTTTCTTTCATAGCGTCCGCTCATGTTGTTCCTCCTGAGGGATAGTAGTCGAAGATACACTGGGGAACATTATACCATGATGCCGCCGAGATTACAAGTCTGTTTTTCATTTTTAGCCTTTTCTTAAAAATGGAAAGATGGGCAGCCAAAGGCTGCCCATCCGGTTTCTTGACTTATTTCTCCACGATTTCCAGCAGTTCCATAGGGCATGCTTTGACGCAGATGCCGCAGGCAATGCACTTGGAGGCAGGGCTGCCTTCCTCGAACACGATCACGTGCATGGGGCAGGCTTCGGCGCACTTGCCGCAGCTGACGCACTTCTTCTTGTTGATCATGTACACGCCGGTCTTGGGGTTCTGGGTGATGGCTTCGTGCTCACAGGTACGCATACACTTGCCGCACTGAATGCAGGTATTGGGCTTGGCGCCGGCACCCTTGGCCACGATGCGGACACAGCTCTTCTCCTCGTCAAATTCCTTATAGAACGCCTCGGAACAGGCGGCGACGCATTGCAGACATGCCATGCACTCCACATTTTTCTTAGCAGCGAGCTTCTTCATAGCGCAGAACTCTCCTTCATTTTTTGATTCCCTCCCATTATACATGTCTATGCAAGAAAAAGCAACAAAAAATTTCAGAAAATCCGATTTTGCGAGTTATCATATGCTAACTTGCAAAAGAAAATAAAGAAAACGTCCACTTCGCAGGAAACGGAAGAAAAAGTGTTTGCTCTTATAAAGTTGCAGAAAACTGGGTATTATTACCAGCGTAAACCCCGGCATACGGGAAATAATGCGTTTGAAGCAAGATTCATTTGGAGGTAAAAACATGAAAAAATATGCCATTCTCGTACTGGTTCTCGTCCTTACCGCGGCGCTGTTTACCGGCTGCGGCTGCACCAACCAGGACCCCAGCAGAAACACTACCGTTCCCACCACGACGCCTACCGCCGCGACCACTGAGACGACCCGTACTACCACCGCGCCCACCACGATGCCCAGCGTTGAGCCTTCTACCAACGCCACCATCGACAACGGCAACGGCCCTCTGGACGGAATGGACGACATCACGGAAAACACCGCCGCCCGTCAGGGTACAGCTGGTGTCCGATAACACCCCGGGGCAGTTCGCCCCGGTACATATTATCCCATGCGTCTCCGTTTCGCCGTCCGCGCCTGCACCCGCAGACGAAGTACACGGGTTTTGGGAATCACGGCAGTGCTGTATGGGAAATCCTCGCCCCGGTACTGCTTCATGATCAAATCCAGTGCCCTGCGCTTTTCCTCCGGCTCAGTCACGTCCTCCAGATAGCCCCAGCCGATGACGCTTTCGTAGTTGATGGAGCACATCCCATTTTCCAGAACCAGACCGTGGGTACAGTCCAGCTCAAAGCCGGCGCGGTTGTCCTTTTCTATCAGGGCATACTTCGTCCCCTCCCGCGCACCGTGGATGTACAGGGTCATTCCGTCCGGCTCCATTCCGAAGTTCACGGGGAGAATGTAGGGTACTGTGTCCGTGTTCAGCGCCAGATGAAGCACCTCGCAGCGGGTCATCATCTCCGTGATCTCGGCGGGGTCGGTCACTTCCCGGTCAGTTCGACGCATCACGTTTCCTCCTTAAAGAATCGTTACATATCTCGTCAGATTTTTCTTCATTCTTTCGGCGGCAGCCACGGCCTGTTCCAGAAAATCCCCGCCGTCGGACTGCGCCTGCTTCCATGCGCAGGTGATCGTCTCCCCCGCGCACACCACCGCGCCGTGCCCCAGCCTGTCAAAGGCGTAAGAGCAGTTTTTGGCGTTGGCGCTGGGGGAATCGTAGCCGTCCACGAGGAAAAACACCCGGGGATACTTGCCGCGAAGACTGCGGAGGCTTTCGGCGGAGCTGGCCGCCGTCAGAGCGCCGATTCGGGAATAGCCCAGCTTTCCCATCGCCTCCGGCGCAAACCGGTTTATCAAATCCACTGCCACCGTATGCACCAGCCGGGAACCGCAGAGCAAGTCCTGCAACTCCGGGGCGGATTTATTTCCGGTGCGCGCTGCCACGAACAAGTCCTTCTTCCCCTCTCGGCACCCGGGCAGGAAGGGCTTGATGATATCGCTGCCCAAGTATCCGGAAACAACCAACCCGTCACAGGGATAGCCGCTTTCTCCGCCGAAAAACGCTTCCGCCGTTATCTGGGCGGCGGTCGGGCTGAGCAGTTCCGGCGCATCCAGCACCGTGTAATAGCCCATGTTCCGGGCGGTGTTCAGCGCCTGCGCCAGCTCCTGCAAGCCATCGCCGCCCAGAAGGGCAAACCTGCCGAAGCTCAGCCGAACTGCCGGGATGATCCCTTTCAACCCGCCGAGCAAGTCCCGGCAGAATTCACCGTACCCTTTAGCGTCGTGAGCATACCGGGGCGGCAAGTCGGTCAGCGGCAGCATCAGCTCCACCATGGAAGGATTCTTCAGCTTGCGAATCTTTTCCTGTAATATATCAATAGACATAATCCCGCCTCCGGCATGTTTTTTGTTTATTGTATCACAACTTTTTCCATCTGCAAAGATAAAAACCTTCCAGTCCTGATTTTTTTCCTTTGGGGTATACTACCTGTGAAGGGAGGGAGAATTTATGAACGCAAAAGGATGGATGCTTTCCGCCGGTCTTGGCGCTGCTGCGGGTGCGGTAGCGGTTCTGATGATGCCCAGGCAGAATCCCGTGCGGCGCGTTGCGGCAAAGGCTGCCAACAAGGCCGAAGACCTTGCCTGGAAGGTCGAGGACAAAATGAACGAGGTTCTTTGACAAGCAAACGCAGAACATCCCGGAAGGCTGTCCTTCCGGGATGTTTCCTCATAAACCCTTATCCTGCGCTTTCAGCTTTTGCAGACGGATGGCGCACACCGCCGTAAGGAACATCGGTATCAGCAAAATGCAGGCGTTGCTCACATGCGCCGTGTAGTCGCCGTAAAACTCCACAAACTGCCCGCCGGAAACGACCAGAAGCGACACACACCCGCACCCGGCAAGAGCGGCGCCATGGGTCAGCCATGGGGCGCCCCGGTGCTTTCTGAAACGGTACGCCAGAATCGCCAAAATAATTGCCATGACCGCGAGAACGACGCAGGAGATCGCCCCGTTGTGACTGACCGTCAGAAGCGGCTCCTCAGGGGCTTTCACATCCTCCTCCCCTTTCAGCAGAAGCACCTCCGCCCTGCCATTCTTGGGGCTGATATACCAATAATTGTTCCGCGCGGCATCCAGTTCCTGCAATTCTTCCGGCAAAGTGGGGTCACCGTAGCAGCTGTAGGTCGTGGTTCCCCCCGCGTCATCCGGCGTAACATAAGGGTCAGGGGGCATTTGCTCCCCGAAGTATACCCTGCCCCATGAGCTCCAGCACAGAGTGCCCCTGTTTCCGGCCATGTCGTCCTCACTGCTGATTCCCTGAATAATGTCCGTATAGTAGATACGGATGCTGCCGTCCTCCATCTTCATGACTTCCTTCACCGCCTGATCTGCGTCCAGCCAGACCGGCGCTTCCCAGAGGAACGTCGCGCCCAGCACGAGCGTGATCACCAGCATCACAGCCATGGTCACCGCTAAAACCCGGCGGCGCACAATGGCCTTTCTGATCTTTTTCAGTCCCGGCGCGTCTGTTTCCACCGGAATCGCCTGGGCTTTTTTCAGAATCCCCAGCTGCTTCGCGCATTCGTCGCACCCGCACAGATGCTCGTCCACGAGGGCGTTGCTCTCTTCGCTGGTCAGATTTTCCGCATACAGCGGGAGCAGATCCCGGATCACATTACAGGATAGTTTCATACATATTCCCCCATTTCATCCCGTATTTTCTGCCTTGCCCGGTGGTAGGTCACACAGGCCCAGTTTGCCGTGCGTCCGAACAGGCTTCCGATGTCACCAAAGGAAAGCTGCCCGAAGACCCGCAGGGAGAAAACCTCCTTATAGGGTTCCGGCAGGTCGTGTAGCACCCGGTGAACGGCCATGGCCTGCTGAGCGTCCATAATCTGTTCCTCCACCGCCTGCTTCGGGTCGCTGATTTCCAGCTCGTCGATAGGCTGGGACGGGCGCTCCTTGCGCAGATGGCTGAGGTAGGCGTTTCTCGCCATGGAGCATAACCAGGTGCGGACGTCGCAGTCGCCCCGAAACTTCGGCAGAGCGTTCAACGCCTGAAAGAATACCTGTTCCGTCAGCTCCTCCGCAAGACTTTCGTTATGACTGATCGCCCGCAGGTACGGCTCCACATCCTGAAAATACGCCCGGTATATTTGTTCAAACTCCGTCACGGCCTCACCTCCTACACCCATTAGACGCGGGAATGGGGAAAATCTTACAGCATTCGTGAAAAAATGGGAGGGGATTTTTCCCCTCCCATATGTCAGGTAATGTCCAGCTTGACGGTCTCTCCCTCTACCCGGATGCGGATGGCGGAAATGGGATGCTCAAAACTGTCAATGATTGCTTCGGAAATCGGGTCTTCCAGTTCCTTCTGGATGGTGCGGCGGAGATTTCTCGCGCCGTAGGTCACGGAATAGGCCTTCTTCACCAGCAGCTGGCGCAGATCGTCGTCCCAGGAAAGGGTCAGGCCGCGGGTAGAAAGGCTCTCTTGCAGCTCCTTGAGCATGATGTCCGCGATACCGAGGAAGTTTTCCTCCGTCAGATGGTTGAAGGTGATGATCTCGTCCACACGGTTGAGAAATTCCGGCCGCAGGAAGCCCTGCAACGCTTTCATGGTCTTCTCCTTCACCTTATCGCCGTCGCTGCGGCCAAAGCCCATGCCGCCCACACTGCCTTCGGAACCGGCGTTGGAGGTCATGACGATGATGGTGTTCTCAAAGTTCACCACCCTGCCCTGGGCGTCCGTAATGCGTCCGTCATCCAGCACCTGCAGCAGAATGTTCAGCACATCCGGGTGCGCTTTTTCGATTTCATCGAACAGCACAATGCTGTAAGGGCGGCGGCGGATCTTCTCCGTCAGCTGTCCGGCCTCGTCATAACCGACATAGCCGGGAGGCGAACCGATGAGCTTGGAGACGGTGTGCTTCTCCATATATTCCGACATGTCCAGGCGAATCAGGCTGTCCACATTGTCAAACAGGTCGCTTGCCAGCTGCTTGACCAGCTCCGTCTTGCCCACGCCGGTGGGGCCGACAAAGATAAAGGACACGGGCCGCTTCTTGGGGGAAATGCCCACCCGGTTGCGGCGGATGGCACGGGACACAGCGTCTACCGCCTCGTCCTGACCGACGATGTGGGTTTTCAGGCGGTCGCTCAGCCCCTTGATCTGCTCGTACTCCTGCGCCTTGATCTTGGACGCGGGAATTTTCGTCCACAGCTCGATGATCCGCGCCAGATTCTCCATGGTCACGGCGGGCTTGGGGTGCTTTTCCAGCTCCTCGATCTTCGCCGCCAGCTGCATCAGCTTACTGCGGATGAGAGCCAGACGCTCATAGTCCTGATTCTCCGTATTTTCGTTGAGCATCCGCAGTTCCAGCTCGTAGTCGTCCCGCTCCTTTTTCAGCTCGGCCAGCTGAGAAATCTCCTTGCATTGCAGGTTGACGTCGGAACAGGCTTCGTCCAGCAGGTCAATGGCCTTGTCGGGCAGAAACCGGTCGGTGATGTAGCGCTCGGAGAGGACGACGCACTGGCGGGCGATTTCCGGGGAAATCTCCACCCCGTGGAACTCGGCATAGGATTTGGCAATGCCCTGCATGATAAGGCTTGCCTCGGCGATGGTGGGTTCCGCCACGGTGACGGGCTGGAAACGGCGCTCCAGAGCGGCGTCCTTTTCAATATACTTGCGGTACTCGGCGAAGGTCGTCGCACCGATGACCTGAATCTCTCCCCGGGACAGAGCAGGTTTCAGGATGTTGGCGGCGTTCATGCTGCCCTCCGCGTCTCCCGCACCCACCAGATTGTGGACTTCGTCGATGACCAGAATGATGTTGCCGCATTCCTTGATCTCACCGATCAGACTCTTCATGCGGCTTTCAAACTGCCCGCGGAACTGGGTACCTGCCACAAGCGCGGTGAGGTCAAGCAGGAAAACCTCCTTATCCCGCAGCTTGTAGGGGACATCCCCCGCCGCAATCCGCTGGGCAAGTCCCTCGGCAATGGCGGTTTTGCCCACGCCGGGTTCGCCGATGAGACAGGGGTTGTTCTTCTGGCGGCGGTTGAGGATCTGGATGACCCGCTCCGTCTCCACATCCCGGCCGATGACCTTATCCAGCTTGCCCTCCCGTGCCCGGCCGGTCAAGTCCATGCAATAGCTGTCCAGAAATTTATGCCGCTTGGACTTTTTCTTTTCCTTCGGCTCTCCTTCTTCCTTTCTGGAAGGACGGGGCTGGGGCGCGGGGGTATTGCTGCCGCCGAAAAGCTGGTTCAGCAGCGGGAACGTGGCGGTCTGGCTGTCGATCTCATCGTCGTCAGAGCTGTCGCTGTCGTCCTTCTGGCCGAACATGCTGCTCATTTCGTCACTGAGCATATCCAGATCTTCGTCGGAAATGCCCATCTGCTTCACGGCCTGATCGATCTGGGGAATTCCCAGACTCCGGGCACATTTCAGGCAGTAGCCTTCATTCATGGTAACGCCGTTTTCAACCTTGGTAATAAACACAACGGCGATATTTTTCTTACATTTGCTGCACATTTTTGGCTGCATAACGCTCACTCCTTTTCGGTGCAGTATAGCATATCGCGTCTGAAAAAGGTAAAACAAATTATGAACGATAACGCCCCGTATCAGACGTTTCCGTCGCTTCCGACCTCAAACTTTTCGATTCCATCGTCATACCACAGACGGGTCATGTACAGCCCTCCCGCCGGGACTGTCGGGCCGGCGGCGGTGCGGTTGCCGGAGGCCAGAATTTCCTCGGCGTATTCAGGCAGGGTGATGGAGCCGGAGGCGATGACGGGCACATGCACGTGCTTCTTGATGGCCTCGGCCGCCCATACATTGTGACACACATTGATGGCCATGGGGGATACCTGGTGGATCATGGTGTGGTGGTCGCCGCCGGAAACGTCGATGGCGTCGATGCCGCGCGCTTCCAGTCCCTTGGCGAGATAAATGGTGTCCTCAATGGGGAA
>ERZ779869.2534-NODE-2534-length-14949-cov-4.236135_pt1 | contig 14949 bp, 3 predicted proteins | sample MGYA00511557_ERZ779869 | MGnify/ENA primary metagenome ERZ779869 (study PRJEB29588, sample SAMEA2154620) | human gut metagenome | biome: human gut; feature: human-associated habitat; material: faeces | place: Denmark | collected 2008/2010 ...
TTTGTTACAGAATACTGTCAAACTATTCGTAGAAGCGATGTTATTAGTGATGAATCAGTAGAGAATAAATGGCGAATATTTAGACCTAATGCTTATAAGATAATTAGCGAAAATAAAGGTAATATCATTAACGTTATTGGTATTGGCACTTATCTTATAGCTCATTGCGAACATTCAATGTTTATCTTTAATAGAGATAATACGCTTTATACTAAAGACAAAGATGTTCAAATGTTAATGCCTGATGCTTTTGATATTGATTATCAAGAGGTATTTACTAGTGAAAAAGGATATGGTGGTCTACAAGATTTTGAAGCATACGTATGTAATGAAGCTGGCTATATATTCTTAGACAGAAGTAAGAAGAGGTTATATAGATTTGATGAGAAGAATCTAAATGACTTAGGTGACGGAGTACAGTCTATATTAGATGCGTATTTAACTAGTAATACTCAAATACTAATGGGAATGGATAAGGAGAATAATCGGTTGATTTGCTCCTTTATGGGGGATGTTTCAGACTTTACCCTTAGTTACAATTTCGTCACTAATACTTGGATAAGTGTACATACTTATTTATGTAGAGGATTTTATAATACAAAGACTAATTTGTATATTAGTTCCTTCAACAAGAAGAATATTATAGGTCAATTAGGATTTGTAAAGCCTTTGAGTTATCTTAAATATAAAGACTTTGAGATAGCCGCTATTAAGAATCCTTTCTATGTAGGAAACAATAATAATACTATGGTAGTTGATGTATTATTCAATCTTGAATACGATACTATTAAAGTACTTAACTACATAAGTTATGACTTATATAAAGCTAATGACATTAACTTTGCAGGTAATAAGATACTATTGTTTAGTAATACTTCGATAAGTAGACTTGAAGATATTACTGTTAATGAACGTAATACTTTCGATACAGCTAAACCTTATTATGAACATGGTAAATGGAATTATAATTATTTCCGTAGTGTTCTAAACGAAGTAGTTACTAATTATCCAATAGATAGACTTACTGGTAAATTGACTGTTGATGTTGATAAGAATTACGAACCATTTAAATCCAATCTTATTAATGGTAAATATCTAGGTGTGCGTTTTGTAATTAATGACGGAACAGCTAAGATAGAGATTAAGAAGATTGAATGTTATGTTAATAAATACAGAGAATAATGAAACGTATTAATGAACAAAGACCTAAAGCATTTATAGGTACTGCGATTTCTGTTGGTACTAGTATTATTAGCGGTATCATAGGCAATCGTAAGAAGAAGAAAGCTGAACAAGCCGAAAGGTTAAGACAAGAGCGTCTTCAAAACCTACAAGACAATCAGGCTTTAGCCAGTGCTCAAAATGAGAACATGATGTCCGAAGAAGAGAGGTCGCAGTTCTTAAGCCAATACTTATCTAAGGGCGGGAAAGTACGAACCTTCCCCCATAAAGGAACTGAATTACGTATTGTCGAGGGTGGTACTGCTATTCCTATTAAGAAAGATTCGTTTCTTCTTAAAGGACGTAAACACAATACTGGAGGTATTGTTATTGATGCAGGTAAGACAGGTGTTGAAGCTGAAGGTGGTGAAGTAGTACAGGTTACTCCTAAGCAACTTAAAGTATTCAGTGCTCAACCTATACTTAATGGTAATAGTCCGGCTGAATTAGTTCAGAAAGGTGTTAAGCCTTCTAAAGTATTTAATGCTCAAGAGTCATTTAAAGATAGAAATGGTCTTAATGATGACGGTACTAAAAAGAAAAGAAATATGAGAACAATAACTGGTAAGAAAAAGCTAGGAGGATTATCTCGTAAGAAAGATTACGGTTCAGATAAGAAACCTTATCCTAGTGTTAAGTCTAAAGACTTTGCAGGCGGTGGTCGTAGTTATCCTATTCCTACTAAAGCTGATGCTCGTGATGCTCTTAGATTAGCTGGACTTCATGGTCGTTCTGATGTTAGAGCTAAGGTATATAAGAAATATCCTGAATTGAAGAAATCAGTTCTTGGTTCTAGAACAAGATTATTAAAGGATAACTATAATAACTTTGGTTTAGAAAAGGATTATAGTAGTAGTTTTGCTCCTAATGCTTTGACTAAAGCTAATATGAATTCTGTTAAGACTAATAGTGTAGTTCCAAGTAAGCCTGTTGGAGCTTCTATTAGTTCTAGTACTAGTCCGTTATCTAAATCTAGTAGATTTGGAAACTTTATGAGTGGTATAGGCGGAGAAGCTATTAGTGCCGGTATCGGAGCATTAGGCAATATTATAAGCGGTGTTACTAATAAGAACAGTATTAATAATATTCAAGCTCCTACTAGACCTAGAACTATAATTCCTGCAAGGATGAGAACTACTTATAATATAAATCCACAATTAGCTGAAAGTCGAGATTCTGAAAGAAATATGGCTAGAATTATTGATTCTAATACTTCTAGTTCGTCAGGAAAGATTGCTCGTATTCAATCTTTAGCTAATCGAGGAGTTCTTGAACGTAATAAGTTAAGAGGAATGAAAGAGAATGTTGAAACTCAGCTTCTTAATCGTTCCGCTCTTAATCGTCAAGGAGTAGAAGCTGCAAACAATCAAGTATTAAACGCTTATGATAATGCAATTACTCAAACAGAAAATGAAAAGATTCAAGCAAGAGCTAATAATCGTACTAATATAATTGAAGGTCTTACTAGTGCAGTTAGAGATTATCAATTAGGTATGGATAAGAGACGTTCAGAAGAAAATGCTACTGCCGCTATAATGTCTGCAAATCCTGAACAAATGGAATTATTCTTAAAATTGATGGATAAGAATAAAGGTAGATTGAGTAAAGTACGTAGTAGTCTATTCAGATGTGGTGGTAAGAAAAAGATTGCTTAACTATAAATAATATAACTATGCCGATAGATATTAGAACAGCTGGTTATCAAAAGAGGGAGCGGGTTGCCGCTCCTTTAGACGTTTACAATAGTACGTTAAATACTCTACAACAGAAACATGATACTGCTATTGAAACTAGTAATCAGATTAAAACGTTTCTTGCTAATAAGCAATTAAACGAAGCTGAAAATGAGTGGCTCGATAACTATTCGAGAGACATTAATGCTCAAATAGAAGCAAGTGCTCAAGAAGGTAGTTATGCTACTGCATTGACTACTGCAAGAAGATTAGCCGGAGAAGTTGCTAGTAATCCAGGACTTATTGGTCGTGAGCGTTATCAACAAGAGTTTAAAAAGTTCCAAGATGAAGTTACTAATAGTGATGCTTATGATGGAGATGTTAAGGCTTATACATTGGAACAGAACAAATATAATTATCAAGACCAAATAGATGAAACAGGTAAAGTAATAGGTGGTAATCAATTCCAACCTAATTATCGTCCTGTTGAACAAATAGATTATAATACTTTATATCAGAAAGTATTGTCTACTGTTGGTGTTGATTCTAGTTCAGGTGAACAGCTAGTATGGGGTGATGCAGAAGGTAATCTTAAAGAAGGTCAAGGAAATATTGCTGGTGATGTTCCTTATCTTAAAACTTCCAGTGGTATTCAACAGTTATCTAAGGAGAAGATACGTGCTGCATTTGAAGCTGCATTAAATGAAACTCCTGGTGCTCGTGCTTCTCTTGAACAAGACTATAAAGTAAATGTTTGGAAAGCTAATAAAGGTAATAAGAACAATCTTGTTACTAAGCCTGACGGAACTATTATGTCGCAGAGAGAATTTGAAGAGAATCTATTTGCTCCTAGATATGCTGCTTCTGCTTATCGTAGAACTGAAAGTAGAATTAGTCCTGAATTAGGATTTAATCTATTAGCTGCCGCACGTAAAGCTACTGCTAAACATAAGACTGGTAAAGAACCTGAATTATTACCTTCTATGCAAACAGTTGGTGGTAAAGAGAAAGTAGAACCTGATACTCCTGCTAAGGTTGCGTCACAATTGAATACACTTAATAGTCAATTAGCCAATATGTTTGCTACTTATGGAATATCTAAATCTGTTCCATTAGATAAAGCGTATGCTCAATTAAGGTCAAGTATTGCTAATAATAGCAATCTGTCTGATACAGCTAAGAAGCAAGCATTGAATGAAGCATATAATTATTATAGTGGTATTAATAACGCTAATAATAGATTAGATGCTATGAAAGGACATCTTACACAAGATGAACAGTTTGCATCTGATTTCTTAGGTAAGAGACTTAGTAATGGAAATATGGCAGATACTAATAATCCTATGCAACGTGAATATGCTAATAGAATAAACAAGTTATTCACAGATTCGCAAGGTAATAGTTTCGATACAGTTCTTGTTAATCCTATTAACGAAGCTAGTAAAGCTGCTATTATATCTAAACTAAGAGTTGATATGGGTCTTACTAGACAAGATGTATCATTCTCTAAAATAGGGGATAAAGAATATATTCGTATTAGTAAAGATGCTTATACTCGTTTAGCTCCTGAAATAAGTGAAGTATTAAAAGTTAATCCTATTGGATTTACTAATGAAGGTGTAGAACCTAAATCATTTACTAGAGCTGATAAAGTCTATCATGGTAATAAATATTATGGTAGTAACGTCACTGCATTTATGGCTGGCTTTAGAGCACTTGGTCGTGGAGAGATAACAACTGCTGGAAGCGATAGAAACTCAATAGCCTATGTATATGAGAAAGCTGCACAAATATCTAATGCTGCGACTGAAAGAGTATCTAAAACTCTTCCTCCTACTTATGTAGACTTAGCGGTATTTGACTTACCGCCTCATGTTGTTGCTTTAGGTCAGGGCTTTGAATCTGAACAACTAAAAGACTATAATGAACGGGTTATGAATATGGTTAGTATTGCTAATCCAGGAAGTATAGTTATTAAGAAACGTAATGAAGAAGGAGTTCTTGAAGTTGTTGAAGATAGTAGAGATAGAGATGCTATCATGCAAACTATTCAAGCACAAATTAAGAAGAAGAATATTAATAACGGTTGGTGTAGTTCTGCTTCTACTGGTGAATATGGTATATTCTTAAATATTCCTTATACTGTAAAGACAGGTAAGAATGTTGGTAAGAATCCTGATTCTGATATGGAAGATAGAATACAGAACGCAGTAGCCGGAGACTATATGATTACAGGTGCTGTACTTAATGATGAGATAGAGAGATTTAAATCTTTGCCTGCTGTTAAAGCATGGGATACTCTTAATTCTATTAAGTACAATAACGCTCTTAAAAAAGGTTATCGTTTATCAGATAGTGAATTTGGAGACGGTAGTTATTCAGTTGTTACTGATGGCAACCTGTATCAAATACTCGATGCTAGTGATTCTCCTGTAATTAAAATTACTGAAAGTGAGTTATTTGAACGTATGCTTCAAAACAATCAAGCTAATGCTGTTCTTGCTCCTGTTAAAGAAGATATAGATTTGATTAGTGCTAGAAATGGTTCTATTGCAAATTCCCCCATAGAAGAGCAACAAGTGATTGCTCGTCCGCTTATGCAGAAGGCTATGATAATGGCAGGTGCTACTGGTAATCTAAATGAATTAGATATAGATACTAAGAGACAAGTATTTCAATTCTTTAATCGAATGTATTCTAGTCTTACAGGTGAAAATCCTAGTCAAGTTATACTTAATCAAATGAATGACTTAATGAAGTAAGCGTATGCCAAATATGTTTGATAATATATCAGTAGAAAAAGCTCCACTAACTAGTGGGGCTAATTCTGTTAATATAGCTAATGATGTTCCTATTGTTACTAAATACAAACCTGATGTTGCCGCACAAGGCGATTTTATGTTTCGTAATCTTAATGGTAAAGAAGTATTTACTGGTACAGAGAAAGATTATCATTTATTAGCTAAGTATGGTGCTGAACCTAATAGGTATCAAAGTAGAGAAGAATTAGAAACTCTACGTGCTAAGAATCAATCAGCTTGGAAACAGGCAGGTAATGCTTTAGGACAAACTATTGGTACTGTTATTGGTGATACTGTTGGAGGTATGGGTATGCTAATAGATTTAGCCACTGCTGGAATACTAGATGATAAACCTTTTAGTAACTTTATTACTAGAGCAGGTGATACTATATCTGATTATGTTCGTGACGATTTATTTCCTATATATCGTGAGAACCCTGATAAAGCATTTGATATGAATGACTTTTCAGGTTGGTTCTTTAGTCAAGTTCCTAGTATTGCTAGTTCTCTATCTTTAATGATTCCTGGCACTCTTTTAACTAAAGGAGTTGGAGCTGTTGGTAAAGGAGTTGCAGCATTAGGACGTAGTAGTTCTAAAGTAAGTCGTGCAATGAATTGGGCAAAGAAGGCTACTAAATTAGATAATGTATATCGTGCTAATAGATTAAAGATATTAGCTAATGACGGTATTACAGCTATTGGTATGCGTTTAGGTGAGAATTATCAAGAAGCTCGTGGTGTTGCAGAACAGATAGAAGACGAAGCATTGTCTCTATTTACTGGAATGTCTGACGAAGAGTTTCAGAATTGGTTAGATAATAATCCCGATATTGCAAATGAGACTAAAGGTAGAACTAAAGAAGAAGCCGCTCTTATAGTTGCAGATAAGGCAGCTATGCGTAACTTTGGTTATAACGCAGGTAACGTATTCTTTGATTTCATGCAGTTACGTGCTGTTAATAAAGCAATAGGACAAGTCAATCGTGCTATTACTCCACGTATTCGTTATTCACAGAATCAAGCTCTCGATAGAATAGCTTCTACTGGTGTTGAATCTGCTAGTCAAACTTTAGGTCAAGCGGCAAAAGGTACTATTAAAGATTTTGCAGGTAAAATAAATCGCTTTGTTAATTCTAGTGAGAATCTTTTGTTATCTGAATTATCAGAAGGTATTGAAGAAGCAATAAACTATGTAGGTCAAGAAGAAGGTACTTTATACGGTCGTTATTTATTAGGTCAAGCTGGACAATATAATGGTGCTGTATCTATGGATAGAATAGAGAAGTACTTGCAGAATCCTCAATTATACAATGCTGCACTTTGGGGAGTTATTGGTGGTATTACTTTTGGTGGTACTATGTCAGCCATTAATAATCGTAAAGGCGGTAATGTAGAAGAGAAACAACGTATTGCTGAAATAAATGGTCGTGAACAGGTATTCAATGAGTATGCTCGTCAGATGCAGATTATTGATAATGGTGAAAATCCATATCAAATAGAACGTGATGCTAATGGTAATCCTATTACTTATTTAGATGACGGTACTGTTAGTCAAGACCCAACAGTTGGTACTACTCGTTATACTAAGGTTAGCCCTGAAGAACAAGAAGATCTGCGGGCAGCGGCTAAAGAGAAGTTTACTACTACTCTTACTTTAAATGCTATTCGTTCAGGTAATTATGAACTACTTGAAGATTATATTAAAGACCCTAGACTAAAGAAGAAATTAGTTGATTCAGGTCTTGTAGATGATGCTGAATACGATAGAGATACGCAAGAATTAAATAAAACTATGCGTACTGTTCTTGATAGATATGTTAATTATTCTACTGCATTACGAAGTGCTAATATTGATGATGCTTTACTAGATGTTGCTATATCAGAGAATATAGTTAATGCACAAGAAGCGGACTTATTAAATAAACGAGTAGAAAGACTTAATACTATTCAATCTCAATTAGAGAATAGCATACCGGCTATTAATGAAGTTCTTGACCCAATGGCTAAGAATCGTATGCAATTAGGTATATTAGAACAGTATCGTAGAGAAGTAATGTCTACTTATAATAGTCTAAAGAATAGTAACAATCCTTTAGATAGAGCGCAAGCTAGTCAGTATCTTGATTTATCGCGAATAATTGAATCTAAGGTTACAGATTTACGAAGAGGTTTAAGTCCTATGGAAAGTCTGTTTCTAGATAATGTTCGTAGTGTAGAGAATATTGCATTAGGAATAGAAGGTAGCGAAGAACAGAACAACTTAATCAAGAAACAAATAGAAGAACTTGATGAAAATGATGTAGCTCTGTTTAAACAGGCAGGTAAAGACTTTAGTCTTGGTACTCTTGCTAAACAAGTTCGTAATATTAATTCAGAGTATATGGATAATATGGGACAGATACTTCTTGATGAAATTTGTAGAGATAATTATCGTTCTCGTATTATTACTACTAACGAACAAGCTAAAGAATTTGAAGATACTCGTAAGAAAGAATTAGAAGATGCAGCTAAGAATCTAGTTAAGTCAGAAAAGAAGAATCTTAATGACTTTGTTAATATGGCTAATGAAGAAGAGCTTGGTAATCTTGAGAAAGCACTAGATAATGCGTTTACTGATGAAGAAAGTCAGAATACTAGAAATAAAAGTTTATCTAATGCTGTTAGTATTTTAACTAATTCAGAGAATGGTAAGAATGAAATAAGTAATCTAAGAGAAGCTATTACTAAGAGAAGAAATAAGTTAGCTATACAGAATGAAGTACAGCAAAGACAGCTGGAGAATCAGCAAGAAAGCTCCTCTATGGGGGAAGGGAGGAGCGAAGCGACGACTCAAGAAGAACTAGAAGTTAAGCCTAAGCCTAGACCTAAACCAAAGACTGCAAAAGAGAAGAAATTAAAGGAAACGTTAGACAAAGTAGTATCTCAATCTAATTCAGGTATTGTAAATAAATCTAATATAGGTAATCTTGAATTTACGATAGTAAATCCTTTTGCAAGTCTTAGTGACGTATCTCGAAAACCAGTTAAAGTTAATGATATTGATATTCGTATTAGTAGGTTCGGAAATGTAAGTATTGACGGATTAGATGCTAAAGGCAATATAATTGCTGATGTCACTATTGAAGAACTTAATGCAGCTATTGCTATTGGAGATATTACTGTTGTAGATACTTCCAAGAAAGAAGATACTGGAACTGATAATACAGTTCTTGAATCATCCATATCTGATAATGATTTGGAAGGTCAGCGTCAACGTATAGAAGAAATCAATCTTATCATAGACTTGTATAATCAGATACAAGGTAATGAAGTAGAAGGTAAGACTTTTACTAGTCTTAATGATATGATGATATATCTACAACAACTTAATCCTAGAGCTATTAATCTATATAACGATATTAAAGTTCTAGCTAATCGTCAAATAGTAAACGGTAAGATAGTTAATGTTGATACAGAAGTTAAGACGCCTTCTGATATTATACAGTCTGCAAGTAAGACATTAGAAAATGCTATTGCAGAGAATAGACAGAATACTAAAGATAATGGTTACTTCTTTAATCTAGTTAATCTAAATGATAGTAAGGTTTACTCTCGTATCGGTCAGTTAAAGACTAATGATACAGTAAATGTAGAACTAGATGAAAACGATAATCTTATCGTTAAATCTCGTGGAATTAAGATAGGTGAGTTTCCTAAAATTAATTATAATAATGGGAACGTTGAAGTTATAAATCAAGGTTGGAGATACACTGTTAGAAATGGTAGTATAGATTTTATAACGCAACTCCAATCTATTATTAGTAATGAAGATAAAAGTGCTAAAGAGTTTGTACAAACACTTAATAATATACGTCGTTTGTATCGTGTTCGTAATAACCCTGAAGTTGAAGGAACATTCGGACATCAGCTTAATGCTTTACAAGAGAATGAGAACTGGAAGAATTTAACTAGTTTATTCGGTGATACTCAAACTAATCTATTAGATAGGATTAGACATCTTAATAGTATTATATTCTTTAATAATGCTCTTAATGTTAATCAGTCTGATTTTAGTACTATTGTTAATGATTCGTTAACTAATTGGATGAATAAACTCAAGAAGTCTTATACGGACATTAATAACTTAAAGTCCTCTATTAATAAAACTAAGTCTAAAAAGAAACGTTTAGTTGTTGGACGTACAAGTTCAGGTAGTGTTATTTATGCTAAAGATAAACAAGGTAATCCTATATATCGTAAGTTTGGAGATGTTACTACTAGTGAAGCAACTGATGGTTATCGTTTAGTAGTAGGAGTTGACGGCGGAGTAGCTGATATTAAAACCAATACTATTATTGCGGCTAGTCGTATTCCTAGAAATGTAGTAGGTATGACTATTAAAGATTCAGAAGGAAGACTTATTGCAGTTCCTAGTCGTGAGAATACTATGAGTAATAGTGAAACTGGTGCTACTGAATATACTAAGAGGTTTAACGAAGGATTAGATAAACTACTTCATTCTTTATTAGATGCTACTCTACAAGGCAATGAAAATCTTCATACTCAACTATTAGAAGAAGTATCTAAATATATAGGTAAACAGAAAGTACTGTACGGTTATGAAGTAAGAGGTCATGCTTTAATACCTATTAATAGAGTTGCACCAACTATTTATTTTAATCTTAAAGATAGAAATGTAGCTTTCTCTATTCCTGGCGAACTTAAACCTAGAAGACTTATGGCTCGTATGCCTAATGGTTTTGTTCCTACTAATAATCATGGTAACTTTAGTAAAATGTTGCAAGAAGTATATGCTTTACTTACTCGTAATGTTGTTAATTCAGCTATTCGTGGTGAATCTAGTTTATTTAGAGTAGTAGACGGTAAGTTACAAGCTAAGATACCTAATATACTTCAAGACGAATGGTTTGATACTGGTTATAGTAGTTATGAAGAATTTGTAGCTAAGGACGGAGTATTAGTTACTGATTTAGGAAGTGTTACTGATAGTAAAGGTAATATTGTTAGTAACTTTAATTATGTTGGTGATGTTTATAATAGGACTATCACTCTTATGAATCCTAGTCGCAATGCTAGTCGTACTGACGCGGCTAACGCCGCTACTTCCCCCATAAAGGAGCAACAAACTGTGTCTCCCGTAGTTGTACCTGACCCACTTGCTAGTCAAGACAGTGTTCCTAAAATAGGTACTCTTATGGAAGTTGCGCAAGCTAACACTGATAATCCTAATCTACTATCTGTTATATCTGCATTAGAAAGTGCTGGTATTAAACTTAATCCTAATATTGAAATAGTAGGTGATGAAGGTAGATTTGCAGGAATAGTCGCTGGTGGTAATACTATTACTCTTAGTAATCGTTTTAATAGTCTTGCTCCTGAACGTAGAGTTCTTACTCTTATACATGAAGGTGTACATTATCTATTTAATGATGAACGTGCTAATATAGAACAATCATTTGGAGACTTATACGATAAGTTTGCTAACTTTATTAATCAAGATTCTCGTCTAATAGATGAGTATGGAGATTTCTTAAATAGTGGTAAACCTAGAGCTGTTGCTATTGAAGAGTTTGTAGTTGAAGCTATTACTAATCGTACATTCGCTAGATTACTTGCTAGAATTAAATATGATTCTAATCCTACTACTGAATCAAACAACCTATTTACTAAAATAGTAGATGCTTTAGTAGAATTAATAGGTAAAATAGGACAAATAGATAATACATTACTTGGAGAAATTCGTAATCGTTTATCTACTATTGGATTAGAAACTAGTGATACAGCTAGTACTTCTACTGTTACTCATGACGATACTTTTGATAGAGCAGAGGAAGATGTTAGTGTTCCTACTGATGATGTATTTGATATTCCTGACATAGACTTAGATTTAGATAGTAGTATAAGTGATAACTACCGTCAAGTCGATAATTTCGATAGTCTGATTGAGGGATTGAATAATCGACAAAAGGCTATTGTGACGCATTTGTTTGACACTGGTGAGCTTAGTTTTGTATGTAGTTAAGTAAGATAAGCCTAGAGACGAAAGTCCGGCAGAGAGCCTTAGAATGAGCCATTTTAAGCGCATCTGTCGGACTTTTATATTTTCCTTATCTTACTATCACGACAGTATATAAAATGCGAAATTCGGCAGGAATTTGCGGTCTACGGGCATCTGTCTGCCTTCGTAACGTGCGGTTTTCGTCCGTCTAATGAATCTATTTGATAGTATTGATAATAATGCTATCTTTGGTAATGTTAGTAATAACCTAATTAATAATATAAAGTATATGAGTTGTATTCCTAGTAACCCTAAATTAGATAAGCTATTACTGCTTACTAATAATGATGTTAGAAAGTCTACTGAATACCTTGCTACTATCGAAGACAATAGTTTTCGTGATTGGTATAAAGAAAAGACTGGTAGAGATTTTAATGATGAGAATATTGATACTAATACTGTTAATGCTATAATAGCATATAATAACAGAGAGACTATCAATACTAAAGATTATGTTCAGAACGTTCGTACTTCACGGACTGGTGTATTTGGTAATGACATAGCGAAAGAAGACCACGCTATTAATATTCTTGCTACTATTTATTTAAAGAGTCAAGGAAGTATTCGTAAAGCTCTTGCTAATAAAAAACGTAAGGGTGAAAACGAAGTAATAAAGGATAAAGCTGGTAATGAGTTAAGTCCTCAAGCCGCTATAAAGCTGACTATGATTACTTATCTTAATAGACATCTAAAAGAGAATGATAAGAAACTTACTCAAGAACAAAAGGCTTATGTAGGTACTATTATTCGTAATCTTTACGATGGCGGTAATTATAATCGTAATGAGTTATTTGATATAGTAATTAACTCACCGGAAGTAGTTAGTCTTAGCAAAGAGTTTGGTATAGATACTAATGAAGATTTTGAATCTAATGATGATGTTAAAGAAGATAGTAAACAAAACTCTCGTCAAGATGACCAAGAAACTATTGCTGCTCTTCGTGCTGATTGGTCTGAAATATCTGACCAACGAAAAGATATAGATAAAAATGTTAGCAAAGAAGTAAAAGAATGGTTTGCTCGTTTACCTAAAACAAATAGTAATAGTTTTATAAATGAACAGCCTGATACTTCTAATAATACTTATTCAGGCATGGCTGAAAGTACTACTTTTTCTAGTTCTTTTAAAGCTATTAATAACTATGGTAATTTCTCTAGTGTTGAAGCTATGATAGAGAGTTTCCATACTATTGCTGCAAGATTTAAAGAAGTATCTCATTTAGAATATGCTGCACGTTTACTAGAAGACGAAGCTAATGTTCAGATGAGAAATAAGATATTTACTCAACTAAAACAATCTATTTGGGAACGTAATGAAGTAGTATATAACCAAGACGGTTCTAGTGTAGTTACTAAGAATCGTAATACTTTCCCTAAACTTAATCTGCAAAATAAGATACTCAATAGTTTTGATTCACTTATTCACAATCCTTCTATTATGGCTAATGATATTGCCGTATTAGACGAACTTAAAAACAGATTATCTACACTAAAAAATTCTAACATAAATGAAATCCAAGAAATTACGGAGCAAATTGCTGCAATTTTTAATAAGTATAACTTCGGCATCAATAGACAGGGTGTTGTTAACTACGTTAGTAACTTCGGTGATAACCAACTTTCTAATATCTCTTCTATTGTCGATGATTTGTTAGAGTTTAATAAAGTAGTAGGTAAGGCGACTAATCTATTAAAGATAGATAATGAAGCACAACGTATCTATTATGCAGGTGAATATGCTAAAACTAAAGAGAATGAAGAATATGTGGTAGTTCCTTTTGATAAATCTCAACTACAATACAAAGGTGGTTATGCTAATAATATAGCCAATCGTATATCTAATAGATTTAAAGATTATCAGATAGTAGATTCTGAATTTAATAGTATTAATGCAGAGAACAATCTAGTTAGTGATATTCTAAAAAACAACTATATAAGTAAGTTCTTTGAAAGAATTAACGATAATCGTTATAATGATAATCCTGTTAGTAATACCGAACTACGTGATTACTTAGTTAAATTTACTAATATTCTTCAATACAGATATAGTAATATTCTTATTGAGAAAACTTTGTCTAATGGAAAAATAGTCCCAGGTTTACTTCGTCTTACAGATACTGGTTATGAACTAACTGAATATTATCGTGAATTTGGTGCACAATTATATAACGGAGTTAGTAACGAAGTAACAGGAAAGGCTAAATCTTATAAAGATATTAATGCTCTTGAATGGGATATTATTACTCTTAATGAATACGCTAATAATAGTGACAATTATGAGATGACTAAAGGAGTTAAGAAATCTAAGTTCTTTACTCAAACTCCTTCTGATGCACCTAAGACTTTCGTATTTAATAGTTATAAGTTAGATTATACTGGACTATTTAATACTAGTAATTATAGAGTAAATTATGAAGGAGAAATGTTTTATTATTATGGAAATAATAAGAGACAAGATGTAAAATCGAATAGTACACTAGAAGCTATAAAAAGAGGCGAAAGAACAGCTACTACAATATATGAATCTGACGGTGAGATTGATTATTGGAAAAAAGTTAAAGTAGGAGATATAGTAAAATTTAAAGGTAATAATGAAGAAACTGTTTTAGTAAGAGTTACTTCTCCATTAAAGAAATTAGATAATAATATAGATATAGATGCTTGGTCAAAGAAAGAAGGTTGGAGTAAAGAATATTTTGAAAAAAAAGTTAGTCCTAGATTAAATGAAGCATGGCAATTTGAATATGAACTTGTAAATAACGTTTCTTCTATTAATCATAGTCATCCAATATATGTAGCTTATGCTAATATTTATGCTAAAGAACTAGCAGAAATGGCGCAAGCTATTAACTTCTTATTTGAGACAACTGTTGAGAATGGAGTAGTAACTATCGTATCTGATGAAAATGGTAAACCTAAGATAAAAGAAGAGTTTAAAGATTTACGTAAATCTGAAGCTAGACTTAACTATCATTATCGTAAAAGTATTCTTGATTCAAATGGTGTTCCTACTGGTAATGTATTTAAGTTTAGAAGTCTACTTATTGATAAAGTTAAAAACCTTAATAAGTATAATAGTGAGACAGCTAAAACGGTAGATATGAATTGGCTATTTGAAGGAGGTGATGTATTCTCACTCCTTTATGGGGGAAAGAATAGTGAAATATCATTGATACAAGACGAGAACGGAGAATAT
>ERZ779869.2538-NODE-2538-length-14944-cov-2.698905_pt1 | contig 14944 bp, 17 predicted proteins | sample MGYA00511557_ERZ779869 | MGnify/ENA primary metagenome ERZ779869 (study PRJEB29588, sample SAMEA2154620) | human gut metagenome | biome: human gut; feature: human-associated habitat; material: faeces | place: Denmark | collected 2008/2010 ...
TCTTTTCTTTTTTATGAGTTATATATTTTAAAGTATCAGAAATTCCAAAGCTAGTTTTATTATATATCTTATTGTATATTGCTTTTTTAGGATTATTAATGTATCCCATTCCTTTTTTACCATACAAAGGATTTACTGCTGATTTTGCCATTCTTTTAATTCTACCTGTTGTTCTAGCTTTTATGCTCTTTTTTAAGTTAGGTGTTCTAAAACCAAATTTCATATTAACATCTCCTCTTTTTATAGAATAACATACAAAAAAAGAAAATGCTGTCAAAACTTGTCGAATTACCAAAAAGCTTTTCCAAAGTCTGCTTCTTTTTGTTTTATTGTTCTCATATCTGGTAAAGCATATTGCTTTTTTAATTTTTTGTAATTTAATTTCATATCTTTATCCTTAATTTTAGATAAATCAATAGACCTATATCCCATAATCTTAACAAATTGTGTATTTTCATTTAAACTATTCATTAGAGCTTTAAATTTCCACCAGTGCAAGTATTTTATACTATTTAAATCTATTTTATATTGTTCCATAAAAGCACTATATATGTACTCATCATCAAATTCATAGCTATAAATTTGCTTATTATTATCTGTATTTCCTTTTTCATTATTGTCGACATTTATTTCTTTCTTACCACAAGCATAAAACCATAATATATCATTTATTGCTTGCTTTATATCTGTTATTTTCGATATATCATAATAATATAATTTTAATGCTTGTAATATCTTTGTTTGTTCATCTATTTTATTATCTTGCATTAGTAATTCAAATTTAATACTTTCTCTAAAATCAGTTCTTAATTTTAATCCATTTTTTGTATATTGTGGTAGTTTATCTAATAGAATATTTTTATCCATTATCTTCTATTTCCTTTATGAAACTGATTATATCTTCTTTGTTCTCTATTAGGCTGATATCTATCTAATGTATTTTGTAATCCTATCTGTTGCTGATTTTTTTCTTTTACTATATCTTCAAATGCTTTTATATGATCTGCCAAATTATTTTTCCCTTTAAATATTTTTTCTGAAATTCCATTTCCAAATACATTATCAAAAAATTCTTTAATTATTCTACATTCTTCTCTTATCGCTTCTGAATAAGACATTTCTATCTTTTCTTTCTTACTGCTTTCTTCTATTACTCTTTTAGCTTCTTTTTCAAATCTTTCTACATCGTCAGCATCTAAAAAATCAAAATCTACTTCTATATCTCTTATTTTCATGGTTCCCTCCTAAGTTAAATAAGGCTAGAATTAACTAGCCTTATTCTATTATTTGTTCTTCTTTTTGTTCTTTAATTTCTATGTTTTCTAGTTCTGTACTAGATGTTACTGGGTGTAAAACTACAAGTATTCCATTCGTCTGTTGTAGTTACAGTACCTTCTACTATGTCTCCGTTAGCTTTAAAGCTTCCTGAATATGTGTAAGCATCAGTTGAATCTCCATCACTATCTGGAACTACTGAGTAAACTCTTTTTCTTGCTTTAAAAGATCCATCTGTTGTTCCTTTTTCGTTAAAGTTTACTGTTACTATTTCAACTGTTTGTCCAACTAGTTCTTTATCGTGTATTTCTGCAATTCTATCATGTACTGCATTATCTGTCATTCTATCAAAAGCATAAGCTATTTCTGTTGAATATGAAACCACATCAGAACGTTCTGTCTTTTCATCTATATATCTTCTATCATACGTAGTAGAATTTAGACTTTTTCCTCCATCTGTAAATCCTGTCATTCTGTTATAAGTTGTCGATTCTAATGTTGGTTTCATAAAATTTACAATATCAGCTCTATTATAAATCATAATATTTCCTCCTATTTTTAATATTCATAATATGTGAAATTTATTTGAATAATATAGATTGCTGTCGTTTCAGTTTTTTGTAAAATATAACTTGGACTAGTACATTTTATAGAAAATGCACCATTTATCTTTGGAAAGTTTTTTAGTCTATTTTGTGTTTTTATCCACTCCATAAAATCTTCTCCAAATTTGCTATTTGCCAAATTTGTTACAACTCTACTAGAAATTGGAGCAGTTACAGTAAAATCAAATGCTATTTGATACTTTCCTCCTCTACCGTCTATAAATTGTTTTATTTCTGGTTGAGTTGGTGTCCTATCTATTGAATATGAATAAATTTCATCATCTAAATAGTCAACATTGATTTTATCTCCATCTAGCAATGGACATGTTTCAATGTATTCTTTTATTTTTTGCATTTTTGAATCTCTTTGTATTTGATTATCTTCTTCCATTACTTGCCTCCACTTTTAATAAAGTTTTCTACATCTTTGCAAACTTCTTTTCCCCTATCATTTATCATTCTTTTATCCCATTCAGGACCTCTTTTAGGTGCTCCTTGATATTTCATATCTTCATTGGATATTACTCTTTTTACACCTTTCGGTCTACTAGCTCCTATTGCTTTTTTACCTTTATAATGATAATGAGAATAAGGACTAATATGTTTTATAGAATGTTTGTTAGGAAATGTTACTTGTCTATATATATTTCCTTGTTCTCTTGGAACATAGAGCTCATATAATCGATAAACATCATCTCGTAAAAATTCTGTTACTCTTCCATTCTCATCTAAACCGATGGTCTTTTATTATTTTATTTGTACTGTTCATTTTTACTTTTACATTCATCTGCATTATTCTGATACCCCTATTTTATAGTGTTGTAATCCACCTTTTCTATTGTCATCTACTGATACTACTTTAAATAATTGATATTTCTTTATCAATGTTCTTTCATCAAATTCATCATTTACGATTCCTTCGACTATATAATCATTAGTAGCAATATCTAGCTTTTCAGTGGCAGGTATTGTAATTGAACCTGTACTTCCTTTTTCAAGCCCGTTTATCTATCAAGTTAGTCTTTTTATTATGTCTAAAATAAACCGCCTCAAAAGGCAATTTCGTAACAGTTTCATCATTATTAAAATGGTATACTGTGATTTTATCTTTGAAAAACTTTTTATTCATTTAACACACCCCACAATATAATAGAGGTAGTCCATCTACTCCAATTTCTTTTGATAAATAGACTTTTAATGTATTATATTTTTTTGCAGAATACTCTTTTTCAATTTCTTCTGGTGTAGCATAACTTTCTGACCAGCCTTCTATATTTTGACTTTTTAAATTTCCAATTTCTCTTAATTTGGTTTCTTGTTCATTTATTAAATCAACAATTAAGCAAGTAACATATTTCACTTGCTTTGGAATGTTGTTTTTATCAATTCTTCCAAAAGTTTCATGATTTATATAATTACTTGCATCAATTACTAATTTGTTAAAGTTAGAAGGTATGCTTGATACCTCTAACAATTCTTGATAATCGTTTCTATCTATGTATTTAAGCATACCTTACCTCCTTATGATTTTAACGCTAATGAAATGTCTTGGTTAACTTCTGTTGAAGCAACATCAATTTGTCCAATTACATCACGTTTCATATTCTCAGCAGTTACTCTATATAATCCGCTAGAATTTTTCTCTGCTTTAAATACTGCTTTACCTGCTGAATCAGTTGTTTTAATTATACCATTAAAGTTAACCTTAGCACCTTCTATTACAGCTGGTGAAGTTGCTGTATCTTTTACTGTAAATGTTACATCTACTCTTTCCTCTGTATATGTTTCTGGTAAAATAACAGCAAATGGGAATCTTACTGCTTCGTCTGGTTGTAATGAGTTTATAGGATTTGGAACTTCCCAGCCTAATCTCATTGTTACTCTTAATGCAACCATATCATCTTGTGCTAGGTTATATAAAATTTCTCCTGTTGCTGGATCTTGAATAACTGCTTGGTCTAGTACTTTAAATGTTATATCTTGTCTGATTGCATAAACTGCTTGTGAGAAATCTCCTACTAGCATTTGTGCTTTTGTTTTATCCCAAGCCCCATTATCAACATAAGCTTTTGCCAAGCTATCTATTTCAGTACCTTTTATAGGTTGTCCGTTATTATCTAACATTGTTCTAAATGCTGATTTAACATTCATTCCACCTAAAACACCTGTTACATTATAACCACTTTCTTCAACATAAGACATTGCTTCATCAATTGATAAGTACATTGTACTTAATGGTTTTACACTTGCACCAGCATTTAATGCTGATGTTAATAAATCTGCTCTAAAACCAGCTGGTTTATCGTATCCTGTAAATACTGCTTGGTCAAATTTTTTACCCATAGCTTCTTGTATTCTTGGTTTTACTTCTCCCCAAATATCATAACTTGCATCATCTAATACATTTTCTGGTATTGGAACTATAACAGCCATTTCTTCTGCTGTAATATATTTCTTATCCCATGCCATTTTTGTTAATTGCTTTCTAGCATTATCGCTTCCTTGCCAATATACTAATGGTAAAGCATCTAATACCCTCATTTTAGTTTTGTTTGATGTCATGTTTGGTAATCTTCTAAACATAGACATAGCTTTTGAGCTTTTTATTGCTCCTTCGATTATTTCTCTTGAAACTTGTTCATCTATTAAAGTTTCTGCATTACTTCTTGAAATCATTTGTCCCATGATTATTTCCTCCTTTAAATTAAAAATAAAAAGACTAGCTATATGCTAATCTCTTGCAGAACGTATTAAATCGTTCATTAATTGGTTAGTTTCATTTTGATTTGGCTGTGTTTTGCCATTTAAGTTCATGCTAGAACCTTTTTTTATTATTGTTGTTTCTGTATTATACTGTGGATTTTTAGCTTTATATGATTTTAAAGCTGTGTCAAAATCAATAGTATCAGTAACAAGTCCTAATACTTCATTTGCAACAAATTTAGCAAATTCTGGTTTTATCCCTGCACTTGCTACTTTATTTGTTGCTTCTAGCATTGAATAACTCTTATTTAATGCTTCATATTTTGATTTATAATCATCTCTCTCAGTGGTGATATTCTTTAATTTAGCATTAACTCCATCATCACCTTCTATTGATGCTTGTAAATCTTCAAATTTCTTTTTGTAGTCTAATCCTTTTGCTTTTTTTACATCATCATCATATTTACTTTTAGCAACATATCCTCCTTCTGAAAGATTAGCCAATTTCATTCCTTTTTCTTCTACCGCCTTGGTAAAATCATCGTATGACAATGTGTTTTCTCCGAATAATTCTTTTAATTCGTTTTCCATATTATTCCTTTCTTACACAGATTTAATTTAAAGCTCGGTTCACTCCGAATTTGTGCAATCTATCAATTTAAATGTCCGATAGATAAGACAAAATATGCAGTTTCTTTATAGCGTCTATCCCGCAAAAAGACATAAAAATAAGAGGTTAGCTTTTACTAATCTCTTATACATAAAAAAGACACCTTTACAGTGTCTTAATTATTTTTTTCTATTTCCTTCTTTAAATATTCAGCATATTCCTGTTGACTGTTCCATTCTGTATACCAAAAAGGTTCTGGTTTTTTCCCATATTTTCTTTTATATTCTTCTATTAACTTGATAATTTCATCAGATAACTTTGCCATATTTTTTTATTACCTCTTTAAAAATATCTTTAAATTCTGGAATATTATTAATTAGATTTACTCCATTTTTGTCTTTCTTTAAATAAATTGTTTCAATGTTTGCAACAATTTCACAAAATCTATCGTTATCATTATTCCAATATGTTGTAGGATGTCCCCAATAACCTCTAATATCATTCTTAGTTATTCCAGCGAATAAATCACTAACGAAAATATTGTCTTTGAAATTATTACTTTCTAGAATTTTATTTAATTCATCTTTTCGTTTTAGTAGTATTTGATTTAAGTTTTCAATTTTTGTTCTTAACTGACTATCTTTGCTAATATTGTTATTTATATCAATCATATGTGCAATCTCATGCATTATAGATTCTCTTATATTATAATTATCAAATTCAGGATGATTTGGATTTACTAAAACTTTGTTTTGTGATGTAGAAAATCTAAATGGTTTTTCATTTAAATAATCTATCTTAATTTTTTTATTTCTATCGTATTCGTCTATAATTTTAATGACTTCTTTACTAGTACGTTGATTTGGTTGATTTTTTATTAGTTTATTTAAAGGTTCTGCTATTTCTAAATTCTTTTTATTATAATCACCTATTGATAACCTACTATAATCTTTTCTAAATTTAGTTTGATCTACAAAATCATTAAGCATTAAATTATGTTGTTTTAGCTTATTCTGTGCATTTAATAATTGTGTTCTCGTATCTTCTATTAGTTTAACATCTTTTGTGTTAGATGTCAAAATTCCTTGTAATCCTGCCACATCTTTTTTATCTTGTCTTATTTGCCTTTCCATTTTACGTTGCATTTGTGAAGCGTCATATTTACTTATTTTTTGTCCATTATATGTAACTTTTTCGTTTGCCATTTCTTCAAGTTCTTTATCGGTATATGTTTTTGTACTGCCTTTATAATATGGTCTCCAATCGTGGCTACAATTTACACCTTTAAATCCTGTTGGTTCTCCATATCCTATATCATCTAAACTTAAATATCCCTTTTGTCCGCTTCTACTTACTATTTTACCTTGCCATTCTGCGTGTTCTGGTCTAGCTCCACCATGTGCTGTAAGTTCCATCAAATCCCATTCTAGTTCATCTGCTCTCATTAACTGTAATTTACCACAAGTTTGATTTACCGATGTGATTATATTGGCCCTTACTGCACTTTCAATACTTCTATGTTGTCCTGATGGATATTCTATGTAAGCTCCTTGATTACTTATTTCTTTTATTGTATCTATTATTGATTGAGAATAGCTTTTTACACCTGTTGAAACTTCCATATAAGCTTTATTTATAGCATTATAAAATTGTGTTTGACTTGTATTAGCTGTTGTCATTGTTAAATTACTTAAATTATTATGTGTTTTTAATGATGTGGCTTCTAATAATTGCCACATACTTTTGCTTTGTTTTATTGATTTTGGACTTAATCCAGCCATTTTATAAATATTATCATCATATTCTAATGAGTTTATTCCAGCTTCTTCAAATATCTGTTGTATTTGTTCTTTTGTTTGATTGTTATATTTAGCAACTTGATTTATTATATCTTGGTAAATCATTCCCATTTCTTTTGATATTAAAACATTATTTAAAGCAACTGTATTAGCATATCCTACATTAGATATTCTTTCTGCTATTTCTTGTATTATTTCTAATTCTAAGTTTCCATATAACTGGTTCGTTTGCTTTTCTATTTGGTTCCATTGTTCCAGAGTTAACATTTACATCACTCCTCTGTTTGAAATCCAAATGCTTCTTGATTACTTTTCTTTTCATCTATTATTTCTTGTAATTCTGTTTCAATTTCTTTATCCGTCATATTCCTTATATTTCTCATATAAGACTTTTTACTTCTAGTTCCATTTGATACTTCTGTTTGAGCTCTTATTTGCTCTGCACCTTTATCTTCTATCACGCTATCATCAAAATCTATAACAATTGTATCTGCATTTATATTGTAATTGGCAAAAGTAGAAGAAGCATAAGCAAGTGCTATAATCATAGTTCTTAAACTACTTTCTAGTACTTGTTCATGCTTCTTTATTGTTCTAAACATATCGCTATTTTCACTTATTACACCTGTTGCAGTTTGTATACTTGAACCATTAAATTTATACCTTTCTTGTCCAAAACCAGATTTAGAAGATAAGATATTAAGTTGAAATTGTACATCTTCTTGTAGTTTATCTGTTCTTAAATCTTGATTGTCATGTTGTATCATACTATCTTTATTGAATCCTTTTGGCATTCTATAAATAGAAATATCTTCTGGATCGAACGTTAATTGTTCTGTTCCATTATCATAGGTCATCATTTCTTCTGATATAAATGTCCTTCTTCTTCCTAATACAGGTTCATTTCCTAATTCATTATAAGCATCATCTAATTCTTTTAATACATCAATGGAATTTGCATATATTGATATTCCAAATGGTGTATCACTATCTATATTATTACAAATATTTGGCTTTATTATAGAAAACCATGGAATATTATTTTTTGTATCAAATGTATTTACAAATCCATCTTCATCTTCAATTGGACTTACAATGATGTTTCTATTTTGTGACTTAAATTTGTAGTTTTTTATTTCATAATTACCTTGTTTGTTAATAACATGCATTGATACATATATATAATTAATTCCTTTTATTGTTTTATATGTTACAAAAGCACATTCTTTTATTTCAGTTCCTTCCCAACTTAAAGGATAAATTTTTTTGCCTTCTACAAATTCCAACTTAGGTCTTGCATTAGTAACATCTATTGTATTTTTGTCTTTATCTATTAACATATCTTGTATTGAAACAACTAATGCTCCTGTTCCTAACTCAAAGCTCCTTTCTACACCTTGATTTATTAAAACAGTAGCATTGTTTTTGGATAATATTTCATTTAGTTGTTTTGTATCTTTATCTTTTCCTAGATTTATTTTTACTTTTTCATTATAAAGTAAATCTGCCCAATCTTCACATACTTTTTTTGCTCCTTGTAAAGACTTTTTCTCCCTTTTTACTCTTTTTTGTCCATTATATATGTAATAATTATGAAATTTTCTTACTTTTCCTTTATACCAACTTTCCCATAAATCAAGATTTTTATCCCAATTTAACTTTTCTGATATATCATATCCTTTACTCTGAAAAAATTGTTGTAAATCCATATTTTATCTCCTTGCATTTATTAAATTTTCGTAAAAACTATTTATTGAATATTCAAAAGCATCTAAACTGTCTATGTCTGTTGTTCCATCGTCAAGTCTTTCATCTTGATGTTTGTTATTCCAAATTGCATCTTTAAATGCTTGAATTATTACTTCGTTTTTTCTTAAAACTTTTAGTCTTCCTTGTGCCATTAAAGTTGATGTTAAAAATATTCTGTCATTTATCTTATCTTTTGAACAATCTTCTATTACAGTAGGTATATTTTCTTTTTGACACCTTCTTATTAGTCCTAATGTTATGACATTTCCTAATGCCCCATAATCTGCAAATGTATATTGGCATTTTCCATACTTTTCATACACTCTTTTATAAAAAATAATAAAGTGTCTATAAATCTCTTCTGGATCATAAACACTTTTTAAATCATATTCATCTAATATATCTACTTCTTGAAAATTATATGTAATTCCAGTAGCAACAAACTTTATTTTACTTGCTCCCGCTCCATAATCTATTCCTATTGTTATTATCATATAATCTTTATTTGTATTTTCTATTAAAAATTTTTCTGTTTCATCTGCGAATAATCTATATATTAATCCTTCGGCAGCTACTCTTTTTCCTAAAATATCTCTTGCGTACCATACGGAATTTTTATCATATTTAGACTCTATTTCTTCTAATCTCTCTTTTGTTATTGTTAGATTATCGTGTAATGTAAAATGTTGATATTGATAACCACCTTTTAATCCATTTTTTAAATAATTATCAATATAATTTGTGTATATTTTATGACCAGGTGCACAAGGGTTTAAATCCCATAACGTAAATGGTCTTTTAGATGCAACTTGTCTGCCAAATGCAACTTTTATAAAAGATGTTCTACTATCTTCACTATCGTAATGTTCATTTATTTCTGTCGCTATCCATAATCCATATGAATTACCTAATATCTTTTTATAGCTATCTGCTTTTCCTCCACCAGCAAATATAACGATTTTTTCTCCTGTTTGAGTATTTATAAAAAGTGCTTCATTATCTTTATATTTTCCCCAATGACATCTCCCTCTAAATATATGTTCTAAACCAAAACCATTACAATCTCCAATATTTAATTTTGCATTAGCTAATGAAGAACCACTCGCTAAGTGTATTTTATCTGGGCATACTTCTAAATATATTGAAGCTATAATACAATGATCTATTGTTTTTCCACTTCTAACAGAACCTTCTGCAACTGACATAACAATATTTTTTATTGCATTTTTTATATAATCTATATGTTTTTGTGAAAAAGGAGCCCATTGAATTGTTTGTGTTTTAATCATTGTTATCAACTCCTAATAATTTTGCTAATGGTGTTAAATCTTCAATTTCATTGTTTTCTCTATTGTTATCTCCTATTATCTCATTTAAGTCTTTCAATGCAGAAGAAAGCATTTTTAGTCCTTGTCTATCTATAATGTCTATATATGACTTTATTTCTTCATCTTCCTGTGTTGTTTCTTTACTCGGTTTATTAGTTTTATAATCATACTCAACTGTTTTTGTCTTCTTTTTATTTCTTGCTAAATGCATATTAAGTTCATTGTTGGCTTGTATTATTTTAGCTAATAAATCATTTGCAACATCTTGTATTTTCTGCATCAAATCAGTGAATTGCGGATTCAGCAACAGTTCCTGTGGAGTGTCCACATTTTGCATTTGCTGAACCAATTGAACCAGATTCTGTGAATCCAAGAGGTCAAAGGCTGTCATACCAAGCTTTTGCATAGTATCAATAACTTTTTCATCATCAACATCCAATGTTTCTGCCACTGTATGAACCAAATCTTTTTGTACATCACTAATTTCTTCCGAATTACTATTAATTTTTTCAGCAATCGGATTAGAAGGATCAATTTGCTTATCGCAATATTGATACCGCTCATAGTTTGCACTCACAGCATCTGTATTTTTCGCATCTGAATTTGAATGCTGATCCATCACGTTAGTAACATTTGGATTTGTAGAGTAGTTTGCATTCATTATCGTCGAAAATACAGCCACTTTATCAGACTTGTCAGCCTTTGTTTTGCCAGCTGCAACGTTTGCACTTAACATCTGATTCTGTTTTGCAGATCCTACATTAAATACATTTGCACTTGCCAAGCACGTCCCTCCTTTCTTTTTCCAGATCACTACTTCTTTGATGGTTCCATGATTTCCGTCAGCTTCGCCGCAGTCTCCGCATTCATCTTGCCAAGAATATCCGCCCTCGCCTGTGCTCCCATACACATCAGTATATCGGAAACCAGTCCCAGGTTGTCTGTCATTGTATCAAAAATAGCTGCCGCCTCTTTCGGCTTCATGCTGGAATAAGTCTTCACATAATCATCCATCTGTTCATCCGTCAGAGTCTGTTCTACCACCTGTTTATAAAGCACTTCCGCATTTGCCGCATCAATGCTCTCATAATACTCTTTGTAATTACTTATATCGGGAGCATCTTCCGAAAAGACAACATCCTCATACCATTTTTCTTTTTCCTTCTCAAAATCTGCCTCATTCTGCTTATAGGTATCCAGCTCTTTCGCCTTCTCCTCTAACTGTGTAATATAATCTGCATCAGAATTTGCACTGTTCTGGGCATCTGCAAGCTCAATCTCAAGCTCTTTGATCCGGTTGATCGCATCATCCAGATTTGTGTATGCATACTGGCTGTCTTCCGTGGAAACCTCCTCTGTGACAGAATCCGGCAAAATCTTATTCAGATAAGGAACATCTTTGATCACAGGAGCTAAGACTCCCGAGCCAAACCCACCTACATCCAGCTTAATCAGCATTGCAAAGATGGCAAGCCAGATCAGAATGATAATAATCGTGACAAAGAAAACAAGGATTTTTCCTCCAACGGTTTCCTCATCTCCATCCAGATCATCTGGATTTTTCTGTTTTCTCTTCTTTTTTTCCAGCTTTTTTGCCGCCTTTAACTGTTTTTTATCTAAAACTTCATTTTCCTGCTGTAATTCTTCCTGCTGCTTTTGTTCTGCCATAATCTCGTCCATGCCTTTCTCGTATATTGCCCTGTCAAAATTACCGGGTTTCTGTCATCCCCTCATGATAGGTGTAACTTACAAGCTCATCAATTTCTTTATTCTCTGCATATTGCATTTCCTGTTTAAAAACTTCAAACGCCTGCTCTTTCAGTCTCTCATGCGTCTTTCTTTCCATCATGACTTCATTGAGTTTCAACCGGGCAGCCTCTACATTTTTTTCTGCGACATGCACATTCATCATCTGGCTGCGCTGCATCGTTTTCATGGTATCTACTGCCCGCTTGCATTCTTTGATCTTAGGTACATCAATGGTTCCATTCACCAAATTTCTCGCCTGGCTTTCATAACCTGCCTTGCGTATCATGATCTGCTGGAGTTTTCCCTGTTCATCCATGAGTTTTGCATTTGCAACTCCATATGCAATCTTCGCCTGGCCTTCCATTTTTTCTTTTATATCTAATATGCTTTGCATCCGATATGCAAATTTTGCCATATCCTATCAACCTCTAATCATTAAAAAGTGCACGCAGCAGATCGATCTCCTGTTCAAACTGGAATTTTTCGTCGGGCTTCTGCATCAGGAAATCATTTACAGCATCGATTTTCTGGATGGCATAATCGATATTCCTGTTAGAACCGCTCTTATAGGCTCCAATATTGATCAGATCTTCCGCCTCATTGTATGTAGCAAGTACATTTTTTAACCTGCCTGCCAGTTCTTTATGTTCCGGCGTTGCAATGGAACTCATAACCCTGGAAATACTCTGTAAAATATCAATGGCCGGATAGTGGTTTTTATGTCCCAGTTTTCTGGACAGCATGATATGACCATCCAAAATGCTTCGGGCTGTATCTGTGATCGGTTCATTAAAATCATCACCATCTACCAGCACCGTATATAATCCGGTGATCGATCCTTTATCTGAAGTTCCTGCACGCTCTAACAGTTTTGGCATCTCCGAATATACACTCGGCGGATATCCTCTGGTTACAGGCGGTTCTCCGGATGCAAGTCCGATCTCGCGCTGTGCCATGGAAAAACGTGTCAGGGAATCCATCATCAGAAGCACATCTTTTCCCTGATCCCTGAAATACTCTGCAATGGATGTCGCCGTCATTGCTGCCTTCTTACGGATCAATGCCGGCTTGTCAGAAGTCGCCACAACGACAATGGAACGTTTCATACCCTCTTCTCCAAGATCCCGTTCCACAAATTCGCGCACCTCACGGCCACGCTCGCCGATCAGGGCAATGAATTCTCTTACTTCCCTGCCTCGCTCTCCTATAAGAGCAATAACATTAATATCGGCTTTAGTATTTCTTGCAAACATACCAAGCAGTGTACTTTTTCCGACACCGGAACCTGCAAAAATTCCGATACGCTGTCCTTTTCCGACTGTGATCAATCCGTCGACCGCTTTCACGCCGAGAGGAAGTACCTCACTGATGATCTTTCTTGACATTGGATCCGGAGGCTGTGCATCGACCGGATATTCATAAGGTGTCTCTAATTTGTCGATATCCGTCGGACGGCCAATTCCGTCTAAAGTATGTCCTAAGAGTTCATTTCCTACAGAGACAGATAAAGGATGCCCCGTATTTTCAACGATACATCCTACTCCTATCCCCTCTACGCTCTCATAAGGCATCAAAAGCAGTCTTTTATCCCTGAAACCCACAACCTCAGCCATTACCACGGTGTTCGCATTTTCATCGATGATAATTCTGCACAAGTCATTCAGTTTTGCATCCGGACCAACGGATTCAATGGTCAATCCAACAATTTTAACAACTTTTCCAAGCCGTTTAAAATATGTATTCTCCGCCAGTCGTAAATACTTGTTATACCTGCTGTCCACTTTCAACCATCCTTATAAGCATAGTGATTTTATATCTTTTATGAGATTTTCGAGCTGCACACCAAGGCTGCAGTCGAATACCCCCGAGTCTGTCTCGATCACGCAGGAATTTCCATCCATGGAGGAATCTGCAACAATCTCGATCTCGATTCCGGCTCCCACTCGTTCCAGAATTTCTTCTTTATGATTCTCAAGAAACATCACATTGCTGTTAGCAACCTTGATGCGGAATTTTTTATCTCCCTCGATATTTAAAATTGCATCATCAATGAGATACATCAGAATGTGTTTTTTATTATCAAACTGAATATGGAATACTTTGTTAAAAACCTCAAGGATCACATCTACCAGATCCTTTTCCATATTTTTTTGTTTCTCCCTGAATTCATCCTGAAGCGTTTCCTGTTTTCTCTGATATTCATTCTGTAACTGTTCACGCTGTGCCGCCAGCTCACTCTCCAGGCACTGTCTTCCCTCCTGATATCCGGTATTTTTTGCATTCTCCCGGATATTTTCAGCTTCCTGATCTGCCTGATTTAAAATTGTTTCTGCCTGCGCATGTGCTTCTGCTAAAATCTTCTCAGCTTCTTTTTTTGCTTCAGCAGTATGGTCGATCTCCTCCACGTAATCTGTGTCAGGACCAACGATCCCTGCTGAGAAGCCATTTCCGTCTGTTGTTTTTTGTTCCATGCGCTTAAGCTCTGCCATCTTCTCTAAACGCTTTTCTACAATATCATTTGAGTTAATGACGCGTGTTTTATCCGGCTCGTTGTGCACGAAATATTGTTTGTAAAGATTAGGCAATAATCTCGTCACCTCCGCCTCTTGAAATTACGATCTCACCTGCATCTTCGAGTTTTCGGATCACACTGACAATCTTCTGCTGTGCCTCCTCAACATCCTTCATACGCACAGGTCCCATAAATTCCATATCCTCTTTGATCATGGCAGCCAGACGTTTTGACAGGTTGTTAAAGATTGCATTCTGAACATCTTCGTTTGCACCCTTCAATGCAATACCAAGATCTGAGTTTTCAACATCACGAAGAACACGCTGGATAGCTCTGTCATCGAGAAGAAGGATATCCTCAAATACGAACATCTTCTTACGGATTTCATCTGCAAGCTCAGGTTCTTCAATTTCAAGAGATTCCATAATATGCTTCTCTGTAGAACGGTCTACCGTATTTAAGATATTCACGATCGCATCGACACCTCCGACAATCGTGTAATCCTGGTTGACCAGAGAAGAAAGTCTTCTTTCTAACACTCGCTCCACCTCTTTGATCACATCCGGTGATGTACGATCCATCATTGCGATTCTCTTTGCAACATCCGCCTGTTT
>ERZ779869.2541-NODE-2541-length-14938-cov-4.322919_pt1 | contig 14938 bp, 14 predicted proteins | sample MGYA00511557_ERZ779869 | MGnify/ENA primary metagenome ERZ779869 (study PRJEB29588, sample SAMEA2154620) | human gut metagenome | biome: human gut; feature: human-associated habitat; material: faeces | place: Denmark | collected 2008/2010 ...
TATATAAAAATTTTTCAAGTGTTTTAATGGTCATAAATATTTGGCAAAAAAAACAATCTGCAGTAATTTTGCAGATTGCTTTTATTCTCTTAATATTTTGCCTATACAGGAATAATGCGTAAAATATGTTTGCTTACAATCATAAGAATTAGGTCTAGTACCCAAACGATTGTGAAACCAAAGATTAAACGAATTAATCCGGCTACAATTTTACCTTCTTTAAATCTGGTAATAAAACCACAGATCCAAGAAGTAATAGGAATGATAGCCAAAATTAGACTTACTAGGTAACCCAATCCAAAATAATCTCCACTTTTTGCCATAATAAGCACCCCCTCCCATAATTAATTTCTGGAACAATTATAATACATATTATTTTTAAATGCAACAAATTATTACTGATTTAAGTTATTTTTTTGCAAATCATCTAGCTTATCTGATTGCATCATAATGTTAAAACCGTCTGGAGCAACTAAAAAAATGTTACCCTTAATTCTTTGAATACTGCCGTTAAGGGCGCATACACCACCGCTAATAAAATCTAGTATTCTTTGGGCTTCATCATCGGTAATGTTATCAAGGTTAACAATAGCTGGCTCGGTCTGTTTTAAATATTCTATTAATTTTTTAACATCTTCATAACTTTTGGGAGTGAAAAAAACAAAATTCTTTTGATTATAAGAGCCATAAGCACCATAAGCCGTGGTATAACCGGTTTGACCAAACCCCGGCGTACCATTGTTATTAAGTGTATTAAATTGATCTCTATTCATGGCAAAAGAATTTGGAACTGTCTGTAAATTATTTTCAGTTATACAATTAAAGTCGTCTTTATAGCCACGATTTTTGCGTTGTTTTTTTCGTTCTTTTTTAAGGGCACGCTTTTCTTTTCGTGTTAAAGTTTGTTCTTCTTCTGGTGTAAGGTCGCTTTCTTCTTCTTCAAAGCCTATGCCCTTCATAACCCAATTAAATAGACCCATAATGTGCTCCAAAATTTATTTAAATTATTTTAACATAAAGAAAATTAATAGTCTAATAAATTTTACACTTTTATGAAAAATAAAAAGGACAACTAAATTAAAGTTGCCCATAAACTTTGCTTTTTATTTGTAAACGACTGTTCCTTCGGTCCAGAAACAATTTCCAGTTAAACTTGAACCATCTTTTGCATATTCAGTTCCATTAATATAAATTTTACCATCTCTTTCTTCCCATGTATAATCGGTCTTGCCACTTGCTGGTTCAAGGTCTTTGCACCACTTAGGATAATTAAAATTAATGGTTACATATCCATCTTTCTCTAGTTTAATTTCGTGTGCAAAAATGCCCACTGCATACATCGCAGCCATTCTTTCAAGTGTGGTAGCATTTTCAAAATCCCAATTTTTCTTACCATAAGACTTTTTATATTGACTACGAGTCATTTTAAATTCTTTTTCATTATTATCAGTCATAAATACTGCACCAGCATATGTGCAAGAAGAAACTTTGTATGTGTCTTTATCACAAGCAGTAAGAACAACTGCACAAGGCAATATCATTAAAAAAGCAAAAAATATTGATAAAAATTTTTTCATAAATTACACCTCTGTTCTTAATGTTATTATTATATTAAGGTTTTTTCTTTTTTGCAACAATTATTTGTCGTTTTTTTTTAATTTTGGCACTCAAACTTTAATTTTTAATTTCTGCAGTTTATAATATGGGCAGTTTGACAAACTATGTGCAAAACTTACATTATATCACTAATGCCTTAAACTTGCGTTAGTGATATATTTTATTTGACTAATTTGTTAACTAATAAATTTAAAGGAGATTTAAAAAATGAAAATTACACCATTATTTGATCGAGTTGTTGTGAAAGAAATAAAAGAAGAGCAACAAAAAACTGCATCTGGGCTTGTTCTGCCAGATAACAACAACGAACGCCCATTACTTGCCGAAGTAATTTGCGTTTCAGATGGAGTTTTGCCAGATGGACAAAGAACTAAGATTATTGTAGGAAAAAATGATAAAGTGCTTTTTAGTAAGTATACAGGAAGTGCTTTTAAACTTAATGGCGAAGAAGTAATCATTCTTCGACAAAGCGATATTTTAGCAAAATTAGATAATTAATAAGGAGAAATGTATGGCAAAAAATATTATATATGGCGAAAATGCACGTAGCGAACTATTAAGTGGAGTAACAAAATTGGCAAATGCCGTTAAAATAACTCTTGGGCCAAAAGGAAGAAATGTGGTTTTAGAAAGAAAATATGGCACTCCGCTTATAACAAATGATGGAGTTACTATTGCAAAAGAAATTGAACTTGCTAATTCATTTGAAAATCTTGGAGCAAGTTTAATTAAAGAAGCAAGCATAAAGACAAATGAAAATGCAGGAGATGGAACAACAACCGCTGTCGTTTTAGCAGAATCTATGATAAAAGAAGGCATAAAGAATATAGTTGCAGGAGCCAACCCTTTAGAACTTAGGAATGGAATAAATAAAGCAATTAGTTTTGTAGTAAGTAAAATTAAAGAAAATAGCAAACCCCTTGAAACTCAGGAAGAAATAGCGCAAGTAGGAACAATTTCCGCTGGAGATAAAGAAATTGGAGACCTAATTGCAAATGCTATGGAAATTGTTGGTAAAAATGGCATTGTGACCTTAGAAGAAAATACAACTGCAAAAACTGAATTAAAAATAGTTGAAGGTATGACCTTTGACCGCGGTTATTTAAGCCCATATATGTCAACCGATATGGAAAAAATGATTTGCGAATTGGATCACCCATATATTTTAATAACAGATAAGCAAATTACAAATATTAATGAATTATTGCCTATAATTGAACCAATAGCAAAAGAAGGACAAAAACTTGTGATTATTGCCGATAGTATTGAAGGTGATGCACTTGCAACCTTAGTTCTAAATAAACTTAAAGGAAATTTTAATTGTGTTGCAATCAAATCTCCTGCATTTGGAGAACGAAGAAAGCAACTTGTAGGCGATATTTGTGCCTTTACCGGAGCAACTTTAGTATCAAATGAACTTGGTACCGACTTAATCAATTCAGGCATAGAAGTTCTTGGCGGAGCAAAAAAGGTAATTGTAACAAACAGCACTACAACTATAATTGAAGGCGCTGGAACCCAAGCACAAAAAGCACAGCGAATGTCACAAATAAAGGCTGAAATTGAAAAGCTTGACACTGAGTTTGAAAAGGAACAAGCACAAGAACGACTTGCAAAACTAGATGGCGGTGTTGCCATAATAAAAGTAGGAAGCACAACAGAAGTTGAAATGCAAGAGAAAAAACTAAGAATTGAAGATGCATTAAGTGCAACAAAGGCCGGCATTCAAGAAGGAATTGTGGCAGGTGGAGGTGTTGCCCTACTTAAAATTTCAAATGATTTAAAAGTTTACTTGTCTTCTCTTTCTGGCGATGAAAAACTTGGCGCACAAATTGTGTTAAAATCGCTTTACGCACCAATTAAACAAATTTGCAATAATGCGGGCAAAGATGGCGGTGTCATTATAGAAAAATGTAACAACAATCCTTCAGTTAACTATGGCTATGATGCAGAAAAGGACCAAATGGTAGACATGCTTAAGGCTGGCATAATTGACCCAGCAAAAGTAACAAGGTCTTCGCTTGAAAGTGCAGGTAGTGTTGCAAGCACAATGCTTACCACTGAAGTTTTAATATGCGACACTGAAAATCACGACAATAAGAATTAAATATAAAACAATATTTTTACAAAACTTGACTAACAATTTTGTAAATACAAGAATTATAATCAAAATAAAAATCGGTAGATGTTTTGTGCAAAATAATTGCACGATATCTACCGCTTTTTTATTTTTATAATTTTGTAGTAAACGATGTTGCAAGTTTGTCACAAATTTCGTTATACTTATCTCCTGCGTGTCCTTTAACTTTGTTAAAAGTAACATCGTGTATCTGTGTTAACTTTAATAGTTGCAACCACAAATCTTTATTTAATACTTCTTCCTTTTTGCTGTTGTGCCAATTGGTTTTTTGCCAATTATCTATCCAACCATTGTTAAAGGCATTAACTACATATGCACTATCACTAAATAAATTAACTTTGCAAGGCTGTTTAAGTTGGCTAAGTGCCATTACACATGCTGTAAGCTCCATTCTATTGTTTGTGGTGGTCTCTGCACAGCCACAAATTTCTTTTTCAATTTTGCCAAAAATTAGAACGGCACCCCACCCTCCTTTCCCAGGATTGCCAGAGCAAGCGCCATCAGTATATATTGTGACTTCTTTCATTACTTCTCCCCAGTAGAGCCAAATCCACCACTACGTGCTACAAAATTACTTTTGTCTTCTACGTCAGCAAGCAAATACTTAACAAATATACCTTGCCCAATTTTGTCGCCAATTTTAAATTCATAAGGTGTATTAGAATTATTGTAAAATAAAAAGGCAATATTCCCATTATTGTCTTCGTTGTTGTAAAAGTCTGCATCTATAACCGCCACTCCATTTGCAAGACTAATACCTTTTTTACCAAGACTGCTTCGTGAAAACAATAAAAGACATTCATCGTTATTCATTTTGGCCTTAACATTTGTAAAAATAAGTTCCTGCGTGTGGGGTTCTATTACCGTATCAACCGGGCAATAAAAATCATATCCAGCCGAAAATTCTGTGCCACGCTTTGGCAAGTGTATGTTAATGTTATTATACTTAACTGCCCATTGTTCTACTGGTTCAAAAATTCTCATAATTACTTCTCCTATTGCATTTAGTTTAACATAAACAAAAATTTTTTACAAATTAAATATAAGGTTGGTTAATTATTTTGTTGTTATAATAATATGATTATGTTATACTAAGTTAATCAAGGAGCAAAATTATGAGTGAAGAAAATAAGGAATATTTAACCACAAAAGAGCATTTGCAACGTTCAACCAGCAAGAACAACAATGCCAAAACCAACTTTAAATCTCGCAAGTTCGGCAAATTAACTTATATTGCAGGAATTTTATTAACAGTTGCCTTTTCATTATACATAATTTTTCATGCCGTAATTACAATTGCAACTTGGGTTAAAGGTGAACCATATACAGCAAGTGAAATTGCAATCGCAACCATTCTTAGGCTTTTATTTAATAATATTTTTAAAACGGAAATTGGAATTGGTGTTTTGGCTTTTATTTTAGGCTTTGTTTATGATATTTTAATAATTATATTTAGTTCAAATTTAATAATAGATAGCAAAAAGAATATAAAAGAATATATTAAAAGCACCGGACCTATGATAACTTACCTTTGTTTTTACGCAATTTGGCTTGTTGTACCAATAATTCAACTGTGTAATAGTGGCGCTCTTATTGGAATTATTTATTTGCTTGTTGTTCTTTCAGGCATTATTCTTGTAACATTAGACTTAATTAAGGCCAGGAACATTGCAAAAAACCAAGATGTGACAATTGGAGAAAAACAAGAAGAAAGAAAATTTAATGCAGAGGCACAAACTTCAAAAACAGTAGATATTATGAATGAACTTCAAAAACTTGTATCATTAAAGGATAGTGGTGCACTAACCGAAGAAGAATTTACCAAGCTTAAACAAGACCTTTTAAACAATAAATAATAATTCTAAAAATAAAAACTTTTCACAATTAAATTTGTGAAAAGTTTTTTGTTTTTAACCAAAATTTTTGTTAAATTTTATCTGTTATTAATTGCGTCAATTGGTTGTTTTCTGGCTATTTTGTATACAGGAAGCAGAGATGCAATAAAGGCAACAACCATACTTACTCCAAGAATTAAAGCAATTTGCCTTAAAGAAAAGTTTAGAAGTGTTAGGTTCATTCCCATATCTTCTCGCAATAATCTATTAATTATAGTTACTGACCCAAAGGTTGACACAACTGCAAATACAAAATTAATTAATGCTATAACCAAGCTTTCATTGTAAAAGATGGAAAATACATCAACTTTTCTAGCTCCAATTGCTCTTAAAATTCCTATTTCTCGCTTTTTGTACGAAATTGATGTAGAAATAAAATTCATCATCATTAGTCCCGCAAATACAGCAAACCCAATACCAATGTACAAAAATATGTTGGCAGTTACTTCAATAAAAGAGTTTGCAAAATCTAATGAGTCCATAACATTGTTTTTTATTGTATAATGTTTAGCCAATGTATTATCAGCTTGCATTTCATAATATGCTTTGCACATATCAGTCATTTCGGCTTTTGTTAATGGTGAAAATGCTAAAAAACCAGAATAAACGCCTGAAACTGCACTATTATAAAAATTGTCATTACCAATTAAAGCTGCACCAGTGTAATCGTATAAATCTTCCATAGGTATTAAAACTAAGCCTACAACCTTATCATCTTTTTCAGTCGTTATACTATTAGCATTATCATATTCAAAAAGTTTAATATTGTTTTTTGCCCACTCACAGAACTCTGACATAAACGCACTATCGGCAAAAAGTGAATTAATATCTTCGGTTGAGCCGTTTAGTTTGTTCTTGTGTTCCTCACTTGTGATACTATCTTGTCCACAATCTCGAAGTAAGTACAATGCATACCTAGAATCTACTAAATATTCATTATCTAATAAGTTCGTTTTGCTACTATCAAAGTATTGAATGCTACTTGGATCCAAATTGGCAAGCTTATTTGTTTTTCCAGGATAATATAAATTACCATCCTTAGTTACACCAATTTGAAATTTTTCACCAACTTGATAACCAACCGAACAATAGTCGCTAGATTTACTATTTATATAACCTTCTTTAACAATACATAATGCATGAGTGCCATATCTTACCATCGTTTCGATCTTGTTATACTTCATATAATCAGCAGAAGATGGGTTTCTGTTCTCGTTTTTATTTGTGGCATCTGCATTTTTTATCATTTGCTCGTAGCCTTCGGTTGGTATTTTTGTGTCTATTATTGCTGTTACCTTAAAAATAGTGCCATCTAGACTTATGGTTGGATTAATGGCCAAGAACTTTTGAGCAGAATTAACAGCTATTGGCTCATAAACGGTAGCGGTTGTGGCATCTGTAAAACCAGCAATTGCAAACTGGTCTAATACATATTTAGTCAATGCGATTTCGTTATAAGATTGTGGCAATGTTCCTGTAACAGTATAACCAAGTTTGTTTAATTCATCTTCATTAAGTTCAATAAATCCATAAATTTCACCAGTATAAAAACTTCCACTATATACATTAGTAATAATTTTATCTGAATCGCCAAAGACACTATTTAGACTATAGCCACTATCTTTTTTGTAAATTGGCTTAACAATATCAAACCCAAGTTTGGCAATTTCAGCCAAATCGGCATCATTGCCACGCATCTCTCCGCCTCGTTCATTGTCGTATTCAGAATAATAGAAGTTCTCTTCGTCACCATAATTATTAATAACTTTTTTTTCAACTTTAAATAAAAGCGTATTATAATCACTGTCTATGAACGAATTTGCTGTTGTTGTAACTTTGTTATATGCGCTCATCGTGTCGGCTAAACCAAACAAAGTAAACGCTACTAAACAAAGTAATATTGTAAAGACAAGTTTGCCAGGCTTGGTTTTAAGCCCGCTTACACCCATCTTAAAACTATCTTTCCATTTAAGTTTGGATTTTATAAGCTTAAGGTCATTTTTATTGTATTGCACATTTGTATGATCTTCTGGGGTAGTTGCACTAAACTGCTCAGTCGCACCAGTATCTGTTATTTTAGATACTTCCTTAAACTTTTTATTATTGCTTTCGCCAGTTGATATGATTATATCGTTACTATTGTTACTTAAAAATTTGTTAACAATTGCCGTTTCTTTGTCAGTTAATGTATGTCCTTTCTCTATGTAAATAATATTATCGCCAATAACATTAACTCCATCTGTTAATTTTTCTGCTTCAACAAAACGTTTCGTTTCATCACTAATTATTACGCCATCTTTCATTTCAATAATGCGGTCTGCGTAAATTTCGGCATACTCTCTGTCATGCGAAACAATAATTACAAGCTTGTCTTTAGACAATTTTTTAAGAGTATCAAAAACTTGCTTTCCAGTTGCCGAGTCTAACGCTCCAGTTGGCTCATCGGCAATTATTATTTCTGGCTCTTTAATTAATGCCCTTGCAATTGCAACTCTTTGTTTTTGACCACCAGAAAGTTCGGTGGTCTTACGCTTCCCTTGTGCACCAAGGTCAACTTGTTCCAAAAGATTTTTGACAGCATCAGGAGTTGCTTTTTTACCCTGAAGTTCTAATGCTAGTGCAATATTTTTTTCAATATTAAACTCAGTTAAAATATTATACTCTTGAAAAATAAAGCCAATAAAAGTGTTTCGGTAACTATCAAAGTCACTACTGCTAAACTCTTTACTACTTTTTCCTTTAATAATAATTTCACCACTATCAAAAGTATCTAGTCCACCAATGCAATTAAGTAAAGTTGATTTACCACAGCCAGATTTTCCTAAAATAAACACCATTCCTTTTTCATCAAACTTTACCGAAACATCATTAAGAGCCTTAACCGGGACTCCTTTTTTTGGTCGATACGTTTTGCAAATATGCCTTAACTCTAACATTGCTTCATCTCCTTTTCTATATATTATAAAATCAAATTTAAAACAAAGTCAAATAAAAAAACATTTTTGATTAAATCAAAAATGTTTTAAGTAGATTATTAATCATTCTTGTATGGTAATAAAGCCATAACTCTTGCTCTTTTTATTGCAGTCGTTAATTCACGTTGATGTTTAGCACATAGTCCTGAAACACGACGTGGAATTATTTTGCCCTTTTCTGTCATATACCTTTTTAGTTTAGATACATCTTTGTAGTCAATCCCAGCAGATTTTTCTTGGCAGAAAGCACAAACTTTTTTTACTTGCTTTTTATTTTTCTTAACAGATTTATCATCGTAAGATGCATTATTTTTTTGTGGTTTCATATTCTTCTCCTAATTAAAATTAATTTGCCCATTAAAATGGTAAATCATCATCACTAACAGGCTCAAACTTTGCAATCTTTTCTTTGGCAGTTGTTTGTTTGTCTTCATCAAACTTAGACCTTTCAGTTGGTTCACCATCATCATTGCCACTGCGTGAACTTAAAAATTCACAATCATCAACAACAACTTCAGTAACATAACGTTTCGTTCCATCTTGTGCTTCGTAGTTGCGTGTTTGAAGTGAGCCTACAACACAAGTTTTACTGCCTTTTTTTAGGTATTTAGCAATATTGTCCGCCAAACCTCTCCATGCTACACAGCTAATAAAGTCAGTTTCTCTTTCACCATCTGCGTTTGCAAATCTACGAGAAACTGCAATAGAAAATCTTACTACACTTGTTCCATTAGCAGTGGTTGTGTGTTCAGGGTCACGAGTTAAATTACCCACTAAAAATACTTTATTCATAATAAAGTCCTCCAAAATTAATTACTTAGCAACAATCATTTGACGAACAACGCCATCGGTAATGTTAAGTACTTTGCCTATTGTGTTTGGAGCATCACCTTCTGCGGTAAAGTTAACTAATACATAGTAACCTTCTGCTCGGTAGTTAATAGGATAAGCAAACTTTTTAATGCCAGATTTTTCAACACTTTCAATAACACCACTATTTTTGGTGATAATGCCTTCAACCTTTTTCATTAAGTCTTCTTTTTGCTCATCAGTTAGTTCACTACTAATAATGTACAATAATTCATACTTTTGCATATCTTTTTATACCTCCCTTTGGACTAATCGGCTTTAAATTTTATTTTAAAGCAAGGATTGTGCTAATAATATATCACATCATTTTTTAATTTTCAAGTGATTAAATAAATATTTAATAATTTTTAATAACACAAAATAATAACACAGGTTTAATTGTTATACGTTAATTTCATCATCCACAGCACCTTTAATTGTTAAAGCAATTCTTTTTTTGTTTAGGTCTACACTTAATACCTTAACTTTAACGACATCACCAACTTTAAGAACTTCGCTTGGATGCTTAATATAATCTTTGCTAATTTCACTTATGTGTACAAGTCCATCTTGGTGCACAGATATATCTACAAAGGCACCAAAGTCTATTACATTACGAACAACACCGGTCATTACCATTCCTTCTTTAAGGTTTTCAATGCCCAAAAGTTCGCTTTTTAACATAGGTTTTGGCAAATCATCTCTTATATCTCTGCCTGGTTTTGCTAGTTCTCCAGCAATATCAACCAAAGTTGGAGCGCCAATGTTAAGTTCTTTGGCAAGTTTATCACAACCTTCTTTTTCAATTAAAGTTGGCAATAATTGCAGTTTTTGACTGCCAATATCAGCCTTTGTTAAGTTAAAATGTTTAAGCAATGGTTCAACCGCATAATAGCTTTCTGGATGTACACCAGTGTTGTCTAGAATATTTTCACCACCAACAACTCGTAAAAAACCCGCGCACTGTTCAAAGGCTTTGTCTCCTAGTTTTGGAATTTTTTTAAGCATTTCTCTGTTCTTAATTTCTCCATTCTCTTGTCTATATTTTTCAATAGATTTTGCAATTCCACTATTAAGACCAGAAACATAAGACAACAAACTTGGGCTTGCAGTATTAACATCTACCCCAACACTGTTTACGCAATCTTCAACCACCCCTTCAAGAACTTCGGTAAGTCTTGCTTGTGGCATATCGTGCTGATATTGCCCTACTCCAATTGATTTAACATCAATTTTAATTAATTCTGCCAAAGGGTCTTGCAACCTTCTTGCAATACTTACTGCACTTCTTAGCGCAACATCGTAGCTTGGGAACTCTTCCGCTCCAAGTTTGCTTGCACTATACACCGATGCGCCTGCTTCATTAACCACGGCATAAGTCACCTTTCGGTCTAACTTTTTAATTAAATTAGCAACAAAAATTTCACTTTCTTTAGTAGCAGTACCATTGCCAATTGAAATTACATCTACATTGTGTTTGTTAATTAAAGTGGTCAACTTTTCTTCTGCTTCATCAATTTTGTTTTGTGGTGGCGTTGGATAAACAACGGCAGTATCCAATACATTCCCCCTACTATCTATAACAGCAATTTTGCAACCTGTTCGATATGCTGGGTCTAATCCTAAAATTACTTTGCCTTTAAGCGGTGGTTGCATTAAAAGTGGTTTCAAATTAACCTCAAACATTTTAATTGCCTGTTCGTTGGCTCTATCTGTTAACTCGCTTCTAACTTCTCTTTCAATGCTAGGGAAAATTAATCGGTTATACGCATCAGCCGAAATTTCTTCAAGTAGTTCTTTATATGGTGAATTCTTTTTAATGAATTCAGCATAAATTTTATTAAGTGCCAATTCTTCATTAACAATCAATGAAACTTTAAGAGCACCTTCATTTTCACCACGGTTAACAGCAAGGATTCGGTGACTAGGTAATTTGTTGATTTCAGCATCAAAATCTTTATAATTCTCGTAGGTAAGAGCATTCTCAGATTTTTCATTTAGCACTGCTTTTATATGACCCTTTTTACTTAATAATTCTCTTAGTTCCTTTCTAAGGTTTGCATTATCTGAAATTGTTTCTGCAACAATATCTTTAGCACCCGCCAAAGCCTCTTCCGCAGAATTAACACCTTTTTCTTCGTTGATAAATTCTTTTGCTTTTTCAAGCAAATTTTCGCCTTTTTGTGATAAAATTATATCTGCAAGTGGTTGCAACCCTTTTGCAATAGCAACACTAGCACGTGTTTTACGCTTTGGTTTAAACGGCCTATAAATGTCTTCAACTTCTGTTAAAGTGCTAGCATTTGCTATTGCCATGGCAATTTCATCGGTCATATTCCCTTGTTCTGTAATAAGATTTGTTACTTCTTCTTTTCTTTTATCTAAGTTCCTTAAATAATTAAGTCGGTCGTGAAATGACCTTAGAGTTTGGTCATCTACACCACCTGTTAATTCCTTTCGATACCTTGCAATAAATGGTATTGTGCAACCTTCATCTATTAAATTAATAATATTTTGCACTTGCACTGGCTTTAACCCAAATTCTAGTGATAATAATTTCTGAATATCCATTGTAATTTATTCTCTCCGCATTAATATTTTTATGTAATAATTATACCAAATTAATTCGACATTGCAAAATAGAAATTTTATTTATTTTTAACAAATACTATTAAATAAAGAGCCTTTTGTTTTCATATTTGTTGACTAGATTAGATTAATTATAGTAAAATGATGTTAGAAAAATAAGGAGAACCTATAGTGAAGCACAATATCGAGTCTTTAGACAAAGATGACAAAAAAGAAGATGTTTTATCTTCAACAAATAAACTTAATTCCAAAATTGAACAAAACCAAAGTCAACCACTAGACCTTTCTTCAGCAAAAATAGAAAAAGACTCTTTTCGAGAAATGAAAAAAAGCAAACGCAAAAAAAGCAAGTCTGAGTTTGATAAAGCGGTATCGCAAAAAGACGTAGAAGAAAACAGTCAAATCCGAAAAATTAAAAGAGTTAAAGCCGACCCAAACGTTGGATTGTCGGTGGAACAAGTTGTAGAAAGAATTAACAAGGGCTACACGAACAAAACAATTAACAAAAATGTTAAAACCTATTCTTCAATTTTTATTAACAACATTTTTACGTTTTTTAATGTTTTATGTTTTGCGGTCGCCATAAGCCTAATAATTGCACGCTCATTTAAAGATCTTCTTTTTATGGTAGTAGTTCTTTGCAACATAGCAATAGGAATAATTCAAGAAATTCGTGCTAAGCGTACCATTGAAAAACTATCACTGCTAACAGCCCCAACGGCAAGAGTAATTAGGGGTGAAACAGAGTATGAAGTGACCACCGAAGAAGTTGTTATAGATGATATAATGTGCCTTAGCAATGGAAAACAAATTGTTGCAGATACAATTATTGTTGAAGGCGAAGTAGAAGTTAACGAAAGTCTTTTAACTGGTGAAAGTGTTAGCATTAAAAAAACCGTTGGCGATACCTTGTATTCTGGAAGTTTTATTTCTAGTGGAACTTGTAAAGCACGTGTAGATAAAGTTGGTGATGAATGTTACATTGAAAAACTTAGTCAAAAAGCAAAACAATACAAAAAACCAAAATCAGAACTTTTTTCTTCCTTAAACGCAATTATAAAAGTTATTGGTTTTATTTTAATTCCAATTGCAATAGCAATGTACATTAACAATTATTTGCAATTTAAAACTTATTCCTTAATTGTATCTAAAACGGCAGGTGCAATTATAGGAATGATACCCGCAGGAATGTTTCTTTTAAGTAGTATTGCCTTAACCGTTTCGGTAATAAGACTTGCACAAAAAAAAGCACTTGTTCAAGATTTGTATTGCGTTGAAATGCTAGCACGTGTAAATGTATTATGTCTAGATAAAACTGGCACTATTACTGATGGCACCATGAAAGTATATAACTGCATAGAACTGCAAAATAAAAGCGGTGTCACACTTAATAGAATTATGGGCAGTATGCTTTCTAGTCTTAAAGATAACAACCAAACAAGCCAAAGCTTAATTAATTATTTTGGCTACAATAAAGAACTACAAGCAACAGCAACAATGCCATTCTCTTCAACTCGTAAATTAAGTGCAGTTAGTTTTGATGAACTTGGAACCTATATTTTGGGTGCACCAGAATTTGTTATGCCATTAATAAAAGATACTAAAATAAAAAACATGATAGACCAATACGCTAAAGATGGTTACCGAGTATTATTACTTGCAAATTGCTCAGGACACATTACCAAAAACAACTTGCCAACCTCTGCAAGAACTCCTGTGGCAGTAATAGTTCTTGAAGACAGAATTAGAGATGATGCCATTGAAACCATAAAATGGTTTAAAGAAAATGATGTAAAAATAAAAATAATTTCTGGAGATAACCCACTTACCGTTGCAGAAATTGCAAAACGAGTAGGAGTAGATAATACTGAGTCGTTTATTAACCTTGAAGGAATGAACGAACAACAAGTAATTAATGCCGCAAACAAATACACCGTGTTTGGGCGAGTAACACCAGAACAAAAAGCAATTTTGGTTAAGGCTATGAAATCACAAGGCAATACTGTTGCAATGACAGGAGATGGTGTTAACGATATTCTTGCACTTAAAGAAGCAGATTGCTCTATCGCTATGGCAAGTGGTTCAGAAGCGGTACGAAGCGTATCTCATATGGTGCTACTAGACAGCAAGTTTTCTTCAATGCCTCAAGCAGTTTTTGAAGGAAGGCGAGTAATAAATAACATTCAAAAATCTTCTGCCCTATTCTTTATGAAGACAATATTTACAATGCTGTTCTCCATTTTTATTTTGGCAACAATGCAAGCATATCCATTTTCTCCACTTCAACTTTATATGCTTGAATATTTTGTAATAGGAATACCAAGTTTCTTCCTTGCTTTACAGCCTAATAAAAACCGCATAAAAGGTAGATTTATTTATAACTTATTTAAAGATGCTTTACCAGGTGCGCTTACACTTCTTATAAACACAATTGCCGTTTACCTATTTGTTCTTTTAACAGAAGGTAGTTGGGCAAACACTGAACTATTAAGTTCTATGTGCACAATAGTTATAACTTTTACTGGCTTATCTATGCTACTAAAGTTATGTGTGCCACCAACCGTTCTAACCGGAATTTTATTTGCTACAATGACAACTATCTGCCTAATATTAAATATATTTTTTAAAGAATTCTTTAATATAGCAAGCATTGGCCTAACAAATACTCTATTCATTATAATTTTAATTTTAATTTCAGGCTACCTAATTACTATATTCTCTAAAATTATGGATAAAGTTAGAATAGGAACTCCTAATCCCAAAATAAGCCCTTGGGTAGATAAGCAAACAAATAATCTAAATAAATAAAATAGCCAGTCTATATGACTGGTTATTTTTTTGTATAATTATATTAAGTATTATCTATATTGCCA
>ERZ779869.2545-NODE-2545-length-14917-cov-2.361997_pt1 | contig 14917 bp, 15 predicted proteins | sample MGYA00511557_ERZ779869 | MGnify/ENA primary metagenome ERZ779869 (study PRJEB29588, sample SAMEA2154620) | human gut metagenome | biome: human gut; feature: human-associated habitat; material: faeces | place: Denmark | collected 2008/2010 ...
GGTGTACATGAATTTGCCGGCGGGGATGGAGCTGATATCGTGACTGTGAAGGTGGATGGTAAGGTGACAGGAACCTATCCGCTCGCAAAGGATCAAAAGATTAGGATCAATGGCGGTACGAATATACTTACGATAAAGAACGGAAAAGCGAAGATGACAGATGCAGACTGTCCGGATCAGTTGTGTGTACATCAGAAAGCAGCTTCAAAGAATCATGAGAGCATTATCTGTCTGCCGAATAAAGTAGTGGTTGAGGTAGACGGAAGTGAAGAAAGTGAATTCGATGCAGTGGCAAATTAGGAGGGGCATTGTGAAGAACAGAGTGGCATATTTTGGAGTGTTTACGGCACTGGCGCTGATATTCAGCTATGTGGAGACGCTGATCCCTATCAATTTCGGAATCCCGGGAGTGAAGCTCGGGCTTGCGAATCTGGTGATCGTGATCGCGTTATATAAGATGAAGCTGACGGAGGTATATCTGTTGTCTGTGGTCAGAGTACTACTGTCAGGATTCATATTTGGAAATTATTTCAGTATCATTTACAGCCTGGCCGGTGGATTGTTAAGTCTGACGGTAATGGCACTCTTGAAGAAGAGCAAAGGATTCAGTGTGATGGGAATCAGTGTGGCGGGCGGAGTGTTCCACAATGTGGGACAGCTGATCGTTGCAATGCTTGTGGTGGAGACATTCAGTGTCGGTTATTATTTCCCGGTGCTTCTGGACGCAGGACTGATTACCGGCCTGGTGATCGGGATCGTGTCGGCGGAAATGTTGAAGAGAATTAAGAATATACAGTTTTGATGGAGGAACTATGATTACATATATACGTGGAATTCTGGAAGGAATGGAAGAAGACAAAGTCATTGTAGATGTCGGCGGTGTCGGATATGGAATCTACATGGCAGGGAACGCAATGGGCAGGCTTCCGGCTCTTGGAAAAGAAGTAAAGATCCACACACATCTGCATGTTAAGGAAGATCTGATGCAGTTGTATGGCTTCCTTACCAGGGATGAACTCCGTGTGTTCCGGCTTCTGATCGGTGTCAGCGGGATCGGACCGAAAGGCGGTCTTGGGATTCTTTCGGCACTCGGACCCGATGATCTGAGATTTGCGGTTGCGTCGAATGATGTAAAGGCAATACAGGCGGCACCGGGAATCGGTAAAAAGACGGCGGAGAAGCTGATTCTGGAACTAAAAGACAAGTTGAAGCTGGAGGATGCGCTTGAGAATGCCGCGAATGCAGTGCAGAACACGGCAGATACATCTGCAGGCATGGCAAATGAGATGACAGGAGAAGCGGTACAGGCACTGGTTGCACTCGGGTATGGCAATACCGAGGCATTAAAAGCAGTCAGACAGGTAGAGATTACGGAAGAAATGAGTGTGGAAGATGTTCTCCGTCAGTCTCTGAAATATATGTTGTAGAAGGTAAGGCAGACAGATGAGCAGAAGAATTATGACGACTGAGAATCTGGAAGAAGATGTCAGGATCGAGAATCATTTAAGACCTCAGCTTCTGGAAGATTACATTGGTCAGGCAAAAGCAAAAGAAATGCTGAAGATTTATATTGAAGCGGCAAAGGCGAGGGGCGAGGCACTGGATCATCTTTTGTTCTATGGACCTCCGGGGCTTGGAAAGACGACACTTGCGGGAATCATTGCCAATGAGATGAATGTAAATATGAAGATCACATCAGGACCGGCGATCGAAAAGCCGGGAGAGATGGCGGCAATCCTGAATAACCTGCAGGAAGGGGATGTCCTTTTTGTAGATGAGATCCACCGCCTGAACCGTCAGGTGGAGGAAGTGCTGTATCCGGCAATGGAAGACTATGCGATCGATATTATGATCGGAAAGGGCGCTTCGGCAAGATCGATCCGTCTGGATCTCCCAAAATTCACCCTGGTAGGGGCAACGACAAGGGCAGGTATGCTGACAGCGCCTTTGCGGGACCGCTTCGGTGTGGTGACCAGGATGGAATATTATACGGTCGAAGAACTGAAGATGATCATTTTACGTTCGGCAAAGGTTCTGGAAGTCGGGATTGATGAAAATGGTGCATATGCGATGGCGAGACGTTCGCGGGGAACTCCGAGACTTGCCAATCGTCTGTTAAAGCGTGTCCGGGATTTTGCCCAGGTGAAATATAACGGCTACATCACAGAAGAAGTGGCGGATTATGCACTGGATCTTCTGGATGTGGATAAGGAAGGTCTGGATCAGACGGACAGAGGGATCCTTCTGGCTATGATCGGGAAATTCGGCGGCGGCCCGGTCGGATTGGAGACGCTTGCGGCATCGATCGGAGAAGATCCGGGTACGATTGAGGATGTATATGAGCCATATCTGTTGAAGAATGGGTTTATTCAGAGAACTCCAAGAGGAAGAGTCGTGACGGATGCGGCATATGCCCATCTGGGAATTTGTAAGGAAAATGAATAAAATAGTTGGTTTTTCTTACAGATTAGTTTATAATAGTTATCAGAAATTATGAAAGTTCGAGGAGGCTTCTTATGGCATCATCAAAAAACTATACAGAAGTATTAATAGGAGGAAAGGTTTTTACTTTAAGTGGATTTGAAAGTGAAGACTATTTACAGAAAGTTTCTACATATCTGAACCATAAGCTGGACGAATGCAGCAATAGTGAGGGATATCGCAAGCAGAGCGCAGAGACCAGAAGTATTCTGTTGGCGCTGAACATTGCGGATGATTACTTTAAGGCGAAGAAGCAGGGCGGTACACTGGAAAGTGATATCGAGGCAAAAGATAAAGAGATGTATGACTTAAAGCATGAACTGATATCCGTTCAGATCAAGCTGGAGAATGCAGAGAAAGCGATGGACAAGCTGAAGGAAGAGAATAAGGAACTTCAGATGAAGATCGTACAGCTGGAAACAGAGATTAAGAATAATAAGTAAGAATTAGGCTGTCGTATGACAGCCTTTTTTACAAGTTTGGAATAAAAAGAAAGAGTTGAAAAAGACAGGATAGGATACTATGAACAGAGATGTAGAGATATTAGCTCCGGCAGGGTCGATGGAGTGTCTGCGGGCAGCGGTGGCCGCAGGTGCGGATGCAATATACCTTGGCGGTACAAAATTTGGGGCGAGAGCATATGCACAGAATCTTTCGGAAGAAGATCTGGTGCAGGCAATTGAATATGTGCATATTCATGGAAGAAAGATTTATATGACGGTGAATACACTCCTGAAAGACAGGGAACTGAATGAACTGTATGCGTACCTGCTTCCTTATTACAAGGCAGGACTGGATGGAGTGATTGTACAGGATATCGGTGCGGTTAAGTTTATAGGAGAATATTTCCCTGAAATGCCGGTGCATGCCAGTACACAGATGACGATCACCAATACACTTGGAGCAGACTTCTTAAAAAGATACGGAATTACGAGAGTTGTACCGGCAAGAGAACTTTCTTTAAAGGAAATCCGTGATATGAAGAAACAGACAGGACTGGAGATGGAATGTTTTGTACACGGAGCCCTTTGCTATTGTTATTCCGGACAGTGTCTGCTAAGCAGCATGATTGGTGGACGAAGTGGCAACAGGGGACAGTGTGCGCAGCCATGTCGTCTGCCTTATCAGACAGAAGGAAAGAAACCGGCGGATCTTATGAGTCTGAAAGACTTGTGCACAATTGACATTTTACCGGAACTGATCGATGCCGGGATTGATTCGTTTAAAATAGAAGGAAGAATGAAGCAGCCGGAATATGTATATACGGTTGTAAAAATGTATCGTAAATATGCAGATCAGTATCTGAAACTTCAGAAAGAGGGCAAAGGAAAATCCTCGTATCATGTATCAGAGGCAGACAAAAGAGAGTTACTTGCAACTTATCAGAGACGTGGTTATTGTGAAGGCTACTATTATCAGCATAACGGCAAGGACATGGTATCTTTGAAGCGTCCAAAGAATGGAAGAGATGGAAGTGCAGAGGAAAAGCCATGGCAGGATATAAAAGTACAAGAAAAAATTAATGGTATTTTAACACTTTCTGTCGGAAACCGTGCTAAACTAACAGTATCATGCGGTGATGTTACTGTAGAATGTATCGGACAGGAAGTGCAGGCGGCACAGAAGCAACCGTTAGATCCGGCAAGAATCGAAAAGCAGATGCGCAAAACCGGTAATACAGAGTTTACATTTGATAATCTGGAGATTCTGGTTGAAGGAAATGTATTCCTCCCGATGCAGGCATTGAATGAACTGCGAAGAGAAGGTATTGAAGAACTGACGGAGCAGATACAGATGCAGTATAGACGGGAAGAAGCCGGTTGTGGAATGAAAAAAGCAACAGCGGGATTCGATAGAGATGCGGATGGTGTAACAGAAACAGCAGGCAAAAAAGAATGCTGTATATCTGCAAGTGTACAGAACAAAGCTCAGCTTGATACAGCGGTAAACAGCAAAATCCGGTACATCTATCTGGAGGAGGATGTAGAATTTGAACGGGAAGACGGTGTACAGTATTTCCTTGCCATGCCATATATTTTCAGAGAGAATACAATCAAAAGATATGAAAAAATGTATACAGAGATCGAGAAAAAATATGATGGTATTCTGATCCGGAACTGGGAAAGCTATGCGTGGCTGAAACGGCATGAATATCAGAAAGAAATCCGCAGTGATTATAACCTTTATATATTTAATCGGAAGACAAAAGAGGAATTGAGACGATTGGGAATTGCCCGGGGAACGGCATCAGTGGAATTGAATGACCGTGAATTGGCAAGAATTGGAATAGAGGAGCAGGTGTTTATCGCATATGGTTATCAGCCGGTGATGATCAGTGCAGGGTGTATCCAGAAGACCAGTGCTTCCTGTGATGGAAAAGGCGGTGTACTTTCGATTTCGGATCGTTATCAGAAGAAGTTTGCAGTCAGACGATATTGCAGAGACTGCTATAATGTGATGTATAATTCGGCTCCGCTGTTCCTAGCCGATAAGGCAGAAGAGGTACATGCATTGGCACCCGCAGAATTACGTCTGGACTTTACGACAGAAAGCAGCGGACAGGTGAAAGAGATCTGTCATGCATATACGCTCGCATTCGAAAAAGGGTGTAAGACAGAACCTCCGATGCAGGACTATACAAGAGGACATTTTAAAAGAGGAGTAAAGTAGGTGAAGAGTTGGTAAATATAATTGTACAGTTATCAAAATATCTGATGATTCTGATGATCACAGTGTATACATATCTGTGCTTCAGCATTTTCGGGTATTATGATCCGGATAAAAAGAAACGGTGTCTCAGAAAGCAGAATGTGTTGATGTTCGTGATGCATCTGACAGCATTTCTCGTGATGTATCTGGAAAAAAAGGACACAAAGATTCTGGCGTTATATCTGATGCAGGTAACGCTTCTTGGAGGAACCATCCTGTTATATAGTTTTATTTATCCAAAAGTATCGCGTCTGGTTGTAAATAATATGTGCATGCTTTTGAGTATTGGATTTATCATGATCACCAGATTAAATTATGATAAAGCGGCGAAGCAGTATCTGATCGCAGCAGCGGGAATTGTGCTTTGTCTTGTAATTCCGATCATCATCCGGAAGGTCCGCTTCTTATCAGAATGGAGAATCCTTTATGGAATTGTCGGAATTGTATCGCTGGCGGTGGTTGTGGTTGTCGGAAGAGTATCCTATGGTGCGATGCTTGGTTTTACGGTTGCGGGAATCAATATTCAGCCGTCGGAGCTGGTGAAGATCGTATTTGTGTTCTTTGTAGCATCCAGTTTTAAGCGTTCGACGGAATTTAAAGATCTCGTAGTGACGACGGTCGTAGCTGCTTTTCACGTGCTGATCCTGGTGGTATCGAAAGACCTTGGTGCGGCACTGATCATATTTGTGGTATATCTGGTTATGTTGTATGTGGCAACCCATCAACCACTGTATATTCTTGCCGGACTTGGCGCAGGAAGCTTAGGAGCAGTTGCGGCATATCATTTGTTTACGCACGTTAAGACGCGTGTCAATGTGTGGAGAGATCCATTCGGAACTTATGATAATGGCGGCTATCAGGTGGCACAGTCATTATTTGCCATCGGAACCGGTGGATGGTTTGGTGCGGGACTCTATCAGGGACAGCCGGATACGATTCCGGTATCTGCAGAAGACTTTATCTTTTCTGCGATTTCGGAAGAGATGGGACTGATCTATGCAATGTGCCTGATTCTGATCTGTGTAAGCTGCTATGTAATGTTTTTAAATATTGCAATGCAGCTGCATAATCTGTTTTATAAGATGGTAGCACTGGGACTTGGTACCTGTTACATATTCCAGGTGTTCTTGACAATCGGAGGGGCAACGAAGTTCATTCCGTCAACAGGTGTAACACTTCCGCTTGTAAGTTATGGTGGAAGTTCGCTGATCAGTACACTGATCATGTTTGCAATTATCCAGGGACTGTATATTTTAAGAGAAGACGAGGAAGAGGATATTGAGAGAAGGAAGAAAGAAAGGTTACGAGCAAAGAGAAGCCGACAGGAGAATGCGGCAAGATATCAAGAGACAGAATATGACCCGCAAAGAGCGAAAAGAAGCCAAAAAGCGCGAAAAGAAGCGGCTCAAGGCAAAGCGCGCAAGAAACAAAGAATTCGCTAGAGTTACTTATGTGTTTGTGGGACTGTTTCTGGTGCTGCTTGGATATATCGGATATTTTCAGGTGAAAAAGAGTCAGGATATCATACGCAGTCCATATAATGCGAGACAGAATTCCAATGCAAAGCGCGTGACCAGAGGAACGATCGTAGACAAGAATGGAAATGTGCTTGCGAAGACAGATACGGCTGCAGATGGAAGTGAGACAAGAGAGTATCCATACGGAAACGCATTTGCACATGTAGTTGGTTACAATGTGCAGGGAAAATCAGGAATCGAATCGTTGGGAAATTATGATCTTCTGACATCGGATGAGAATTTTCTGATTAAGCTTAAGAATGAATTCCAGGATAAAAAGAATATGGGAAACACGGTTGTGACTACATTGGATGCGGATCTTCAGGAAGCAGCATATCAGGCACTGGGAGATAAAAAAGGTGCGGTCGTAGCTATGGAACCAAAGACAGGAAAGATTCTTGCCATGGTATCCAAGCCGGATTTCGATCCGAATACAGTGGAAGAGAACTGGAACAGCTTAAGTTCAGATACGAACAGTGTGCTGCTGAATCGTGCGACGCAGGGGCAGTATGCACCGGGATCAACATTTAAAGTTGTAACACTTTTGGAATTTATGCGGGAGAATCCGGATTACAGCTCTTATTCTTATAACTGTACGGGTTCGATCGAGAACAGCGGAATTAAGATTCATTGTTATAATGGACATGTTCACGGACAGGTAAATCTGCAGGACAGTCTGGCATATTCGTGTAATACATCATTTTCTAATATTGGTCTTTCGTTAGACCCGTCGAAGTTTAAAAAGACGGCAGAGGAAGTTCTGTTTGATTCTAAACTGCCTTCGGATCTTCCATACAGTAAGAGCAGCTTCACACTGGATGGTTCAGCCGGGAATGGCACGAAGATGATGACGGCAATGGGACAGGGAGAGACGCAAGTGAGTCCGTATCATATGGCGTTGATTACATCTGCAATCGCAAATGGTGGAAAGCTGATGAAACCGTATCTGGTTGACAAGGTAACGAATGCATCGGGTGCAGTTATGAAAGAGACGGATCAGGAAGAGTATAAGCAGCTTATGACCGAAGAAGAAGCGTCTCAGATCAAAGAGTATATGAAGAGTGTAGTAGATTACGGTACGGCATCTGTATTAAGTGGACAGAGTTATACGGCGGCAGGAAAGACAGGTACCGCAGAATACAGTTCGGATAAAGAAAAAGATCACTCCTGGTTCATTGGAATGTCGAATGTAGAAGATCCGGAACTGGTTGTCAGCGTGATTATTGAATCTTCGGATGGAACTGCTAAAGCGGTAAATGTTGCAAAAGAGATTTTTGATTCGTATTATCGTTAGAGTTAGGATCTGGTATCGGTCAGATATCATGAGAGATATAGTTAAAAAGAAATGTATAGAAGGACGGAAAATATGCGATACTATAAGCATCTGTACCTGACAGAAGGGCTGGAAAAGAAAAAAGAAAAAATCATCCGTAAGCTGGAAGCCGGTAAACTGCAGCCAGGTGTGCATGTGATCACACTGGCAGTCAGCGAGAGAAACCAACTCGAGATCTATCCGACAATTCAGTTTAAGCAGCCTGCATTCGTGGTGGGGATCACGAAAGGATATGATGAAGCGGTGGAACTGGTAGAACAGATTGTACAGGAAGTATATGACCAGACAGGTACATGCGATATACGGTCTTATATATTAGAAAAAGAGCAGGGAAGATAAGATGGTGTTACATATTCTTTTGATCATTTTAAAAATAATAGGGATCATAATTGCGGTGCTTCTCGGACTGATACTTTTACTTCTGGTGATTCTTTTGTGTGTTCCGGTCAGATACCGCATGGAGGCGTCGATGCCCGGCGAGATAAAAGAAAGTACCGTACGCGGGCGCGTGACGTGGCTTTTGCGCCTGATACGGATAGATGCATCCTTTGAAGAACAGGAACTAAAATGGCGTGTAAGAATTGCATGGAAATCTTTTGGAAGTGAACCTAAAAAGGAGGTAACTCATGGAGAAGAAAATACAGATCGGGAAGAGACTCGGAAAAAACAGAGAGTGGAAAGCAGTCGCGGACTACCGAAAGTGGAAAAAGAGTCTGCAGAAGAAAAAACAATTGTGGAAAGTGGCCAGGCAGCTTCGAAGGATATGGAAGAAAGGTCCGGAAAAAAGACTGAAAAAAGCCCAGAAAGCATTTTACAAAAAACTCATGAGAGACCTGAAAAAGTTCAACCGGAAAAAAACAGTGAAAAACCGGAGAAGACGGATAAGATAGAAAAAAAGGAAGAAAAAACCGGAAGATTTGAGAAGATCAAATGTACAATTGTAAAGTTCTGTGATAAGATAAAGCATACAGTCGGACATGCGGAAGAAAAGCTGGAGAGTTTGTCGGAAAAGAAAGATAAGATCATAAAAGAACTGGAAGATCCGGTACATCAGAAAGCTTTTTCAAAGGCCAAAAAAGAAACAGGGAAACTGCTGAAACGCTGGAAACCAAAAGTGATAAAAGGTACCGTTCGTTTTGGATTCGAAGATCCATGCCATACAGGGCAGGCACTTGCAGCTTTCAGTATAATCTACCCATTTATCGGAGAATTTTTATCGATAGAACCGAATTTTGAAAGAAGGATCCTGAAAGGGGATATAAAGGTCCGCGGAGGATTCCGCATGGTGCCTCTGGTTTGTTTCCTGTGGAATCTGGTGTGGTGCAGGGAAATCCGAAAGACTTACCATGATATCCGGGAGTTTCAATTATAATCCGATGATAGATCAGACGAATATAAACAGAACAAGTATAGATTAGACAGTGCAAGTCGATAGTACGAGGAGGAAAAAAGATGGCTGAAAATAATTTTAAGGGAACCGTAGAGGCGCTGTTCCATGGGATGGACGCAGTTGTGTCATCCAAGACGGTAGTAGGAGATGCAATCCATATCGGAGATACGATCATCTTACCGCTGGTGGATGTGTCATTTGCAGTAGGTGCGGGCGCGTTCAATGCAGATAAGAAAGAAAAAGGTGCCGGAGGTATCGGTGGAAAGATGACACCAAGTGCAGTGCTGGTGATTCAGAATGGTCACACCAAGCTTGTGAATATCAAGAATCAGGATACGATCACTAAGCTTTTGGATATGGTTCCGGATGTGATGGATCGTTTCACATCCAGAAAAGAAGACAATGTTACAGAAGACGATGTGAATAAGATCCTGGACGAAGCAGAAAAATAACCGGAATTTTTTGAAGCAGCATACATATAATGTACAAAAAGCAGGTGTGTGTCTGTGAAGAGAATCGTAGGATTTGCGTTGTTCTGGGTGGCAGCAGGAATGGTTTTGGCTCTGGTCTTACCGGGCTTATTCTGCCAGATCCTGTGTATTATTCTGTGTATTGCGGTGGGATATTGCCTGTTTTGCTGCTAAAAATAAAATGTAAACAAAAAAATATTAAATAACTCTTGCAATTCTTGCAACAGTCTGCTAGAATAACTATTGTTGCGAGTTCGGACAAAGAACTTATTATGAGCGTTAGGAGGTGCAGTCATGGCAAAATGTGCTATTTGTGAAAAGGGTGCTCACTTTGGAAACAATGTCAGCCACTCTCATAGAAAATCACCAAAGATGTGGAAATCAAATGTAAAATCTGTTCGCGTGAAAACAGAAAACGGAGCTACAAAGAAGATGTATGTTTGTACTTCTTGTTTGAAATCAGGAAAAGTTGAGCGTGCATAAGATGTATTGAAACTCAGATTTCGCTGTGTGGAATCTGAGTTTTTTTGCGCAACAAGAACTATTGTAATTGAAGATAGAACAGGGTATAATAAAATATATTGTGTTTTGATTTTGATAGATAATGAAAGAAGTGGAGGTTTTGGCTATGAAAGGATGTATGAGTACAGATTTAGGAATTATTACGATCGATCCTGAAGTAATTGCAAAATATGCAGGAACAGTAGCTGTAGAATGCTTTGGTATAGTAGGAATGGCAGCTGTGAATATGAAAGATGGACTGGTTCATCTGTTAAAGAAGGAAAGCCTGACAAGAGGAATCCATGTAAATATAAGTGATGATAACCATATCAGTATTGACTTCCACATTATTGTGGCATACGGCGTAAGTATTTCCGCTGTAACAGACAATCTGATCAGTGATGTAAAATACAGAGTGGAAGAATTCTCCGGTATGCAGGTAGATAAGATCAACGTCTATATTGAAGGCGTCAGAGTCATTGATTAGTTTGTGGATTTAAGGAGGAACGTAAGAAGTGGCTACGAAAACGATTAATGTGGACGTACTTGCAAAGATGTTTCTTGCAGGTGCTCAGAACATTGAAGCGAAAAAAGATTATATTAACGAATTAAATGTATTCCCGGTGCCGAATGGTGATACGGGAACCAATATGTCTATGACGATTATGTCAGCGGCAAAAGAAGTAACAGCATTAAACAAACCGGCTATGAAAGATCTTGCAAAGGCGATTTCTTCAGGATCTCTGCGTGGTGCAAGAGGTAACTCCGGGGTTATCCTTTCACAGCTTTTAAGAGGATTTACAAAAGCAATCAAAGAAGAAAAAGAGATTGATGTACTTGCACTTGCAGCAGCATGCCAGAGAGCAAGAGATACAGCTTACAAGGCCGTTATGAAGCCGAAAGAGGGAACAATTCTTACTGTTGCCAGTGGAATTGCGACAAAGGCAGCAGAGATGGCAGAAGAAACAGATGATCTGGAAGTGTTTATCCCGGCTGTTATTGAGCATGCACAGGATGTATTGAACCAGACACCGGAGATGCTTCCGGTATTAAAAGAAGCAGGTGTAGTAGATTCCGGTGGACAGGGACTTCTGGAAGTGATCAAAGGAGCATATGATGCATTCCTTGGTAAAGAGATTGATTACAGTGTAATTGAACCAAGCACAGGTGTAACGGTAAATAAAGTAAATGCAGAAGATACCGCAGATATCAAATTCGGTTATTGTACAGAATTTATCATTCTGACAGAGAAAGAATTTACGGAGGACGATGAGCGTGAATTCAAGAAATTCTTAAGTTCTATCGGAGATTCTATCGTATGTGTTGCAGATGATGATGTGGTCAAGATTCATGTACACACGAATGATCCGGGACTTGCGATCCAGAAGGCACTTACTTATGGACAGCTTTCCAAGATGAAGATTGATAATATGCGTGAAGAACATCAGGAGAAGCTGATCCGTGATGCAGAGAAACTTGCCGAACAGCAGGCAAATGAAGAAGCAGCACACGAAGAAAAGAAGCCTGCAGAGCCGAGAAAGGCGATGGGATTTATCGCAGTTTCTATCGGAGCAGGTATGAATGAGATATTCAAAGAACTGGGAGCAGATTATATCATCGAAGGTGGACAGACCATGAACCCTAGTACAGAGGACATGTTAAATGCCATCGATCGGGTAAATGCTGACACTGTATTTATTCTCCCGAATAATAAGAATATTGTTCTTGCTGCAAACCAGGCAAGGGATCTTACTGAGGATAAAGAGATCGTGGTTGTGCCGACTAAGACCATTCCGCAGGGAATTACTGCCATGATCAGTTATGTGCCCGAGAAGAACAGTGCGGAGAATACTGAGGCTATGCTTCAGGCAATCGAACATGTGAAGACCGGACAGATCACGTATGCTGTGCGTGATACAAGGATTGATGATAAGGAGATCCATGAGGGTGATATGATGGGTATCGGTGATCATGGAATCCTGGCTGTTGGCAAGGACCGCATGGAAGTTGCCAAGGAGACAGTTGCCCAGATGGTGGATGATGAGTCTGAGGTGATCAGTATTTATTATGGTGCTGATACTGAGGAGGCTGAAGCTGAGGAGCTGGCAACGGTTCTGGAGGAGGCTTATCCGGAGTGTGATGTGGAACTGAATGCGGGTGGACAGCCGATTTATTATTATGTTATTTCTGTAGAGTAGGATAATAGAGTTTTTGAGAGAGATAAACGAATAGTTCATGTGATGAAAACGGGTATAGGCCATTGTTGAGGGTGGGTATATCCGTTTTCGTATTAAAAAGGGACGGCAGGAAAATTATTTGTTTTTGTGTGCGGTTTCGGGAACTAAGATATTCTAAGGTTCCGGAAATCTGCTAAGGGCATGAGCAGCCCTCTCAAACTCGCTACGTTGCAAACTTCGCTCAAACACGTGAGACGGTCTGCTCATAACGCAGATTTCTGAGAGCTAAGAATATCTAAGACCCCTGCAAATGCACATGAAATAAAATATTTTTCTGAGCGTCCCCTTTTTTCCATTATAACACACTCCCAAAAATCCCAAAATACACGAAAGGACCACTCCCCAGAGCAGTCCCCTCATAATATTTTCATGTTATACTAAACCCGCACAAGCAATCAGATCAAGCCGCCAACTTCTTAGCCAGTGACGCCGCACTAGCCGCATCATCAGAATATCCGTCAGCACCAATTTCCTCAGCAAAAGCTTCTGTAATCGGCGCTCCGCCAACCATAACCTTAATATTACCTCTGAAATCCGCCGCATTCAACGCCTCAACAGTCTCCTTCAGAGCCGGCATAGTAGTAGTCAGCAGCGCAGAAAGAGCAATGATCTTAACATCCGGATTCTCTTTATAGCACTCAATAATCTTAGCCGCCGGAACATCGACTCCAAGATCGATCACCTCAAATCCGGCACTCTCGATCATCATGGCAACCAGATTCTTACCAATATCATGAAGGTCACCGGAAACCGTAGCAATGATAACCTTACCAAGTGCACCTGTAGAACCAGATGCCAGATGCGGTTTCAGAACCTCAACACCTTTCTTCATAGCACGAGCTGCAACCAGCATCTCCGGAACAAAGATCTCACCATTTTTGAATTTCTCACCAACAACGCCCATTGCCTTGATCATATTGTCAAGAACATCTGGTGCCGCATTTCCCTCATCCAGGGCTTCCTGTACCGCTGCTGCGATCAGTTTGGATTTTCCTCTCACTACCAGATCAAAAACTTCATCCATTTTACTCATAAGATTTTACCTCCTGAAATTAATTTGCACTCATTTATCTGTTTTTCAAATACAGTCTGTTTTCGTACCTGACTGTATTTTTTGTATGTTCCTTAAGTCTTCTCTGACAGACTCCGCAATCAGCCAGACTTGCCTTAAGCCCATTTTTTATTTTTTTACAGGTCCGATCAGTCCTTCTCTGTATGCCCCGATATATTCCATACAGTAGTCATCTTCTCCAAGAAGAGCTTCTGTCGCATAAATCAGTCCAAGCATATCTCTGTTTGTAGGATCAAGGATTCCACTGTCCAGTCCGGCGTTCATAGCCAGTACCACAAATCCAAGATTGATCAGCTTACGAACCGGAAGGTTAAATGAAATATTGCTGATCGCTGCTGTAATATGAATAGAAGGGTATTTCTCACGAACAGTAGAAATAACTTCAATATTTGTCTCAATTCCATTCTCAGATGTACAAAGCATCTCTACCAGCGGGTCAATGTGGATCCTGGATGGCGAAATTCCGTACTCTTTGGCTTTTGCCATGATCTTATCGAATACACGAAGTCTGTCCGCTGCGTTCTTCGGAATTCCACTGTCATCACTTAACAGTGCAATAACCTGCCAGTCCTTATTTTCCTCCTGCGCCATAATTGGAAAGATCTTATCAATCTTATCTCCCTCACCAGATACAGAATTAAAAAGTCCCGGTCTTTTACAGAATTTATACGCCTGCGCCAGAACATCTGCACTGGGACTGTCTACAGAAATTGGAAGATCTGTTACTTCCTGGATACAGTCGATCATCCATTTCAGAGTTTCAACTTCCTGTTCTTCCGGAACAGATGCACAACAGTCAATAAACGTTGCATTCGCTTCTGCCTGTTTTCTTGCACGATCCTTGATAAATTCAGCGTCTCTGTTGGCGATTGCTTCTGCCACGGAAGGAATCGAACCATTGATCTTTTCGCCAATAATAATCATTTACTACACCTCCTGAAGTATTCTTTCCGACAAAACGTACAGTCCATGAATCCCCCGAAACATGCTGTAGTTTTCTAACTGTCTTTATTGTAGCAGATACTTTTTACAATCTACATACTCTATAGCGTGGAGTTTTCACGCTTCTTTTCATACAATGTGTAGGATAGCCGTGATGTATTTTTGATACGAAAAAAGCACTGTCATTTTGACAGTGCTCTTAAAAAGTAGTGAGGCATCGGGGATTCGAACCCCGGACAACTTGATTAAAAGTCAAGTGCTCTAC
>ERZ779869.2566-NODE-2566-length-14808-cov-5.964143_pt1 | contig 14808 bp, 10 predicted proteins | sample MGYA00511557_ERZ779869 | MGnify/ENA primary metagenome ERZ779869 (study PRJEB29588, sample SAMEA2154620) | human gut metagenome | biome: human gut; feature: human-associated habitat; material: faeces | place: Denmark | collected 2008/2010 ...
CCATTTTCGCGATGTTCAAACTCTTTTTTGAGGTAGAATGAAGTTCCAGTTTCTCGCGGAGAATTTTTCGAGAAGCTGAATTTGCTCCACGATTTTCCGCATTGAGGAATCCTCGAACACCATATCCGAGTTCAGCGCATTTGTCAGACGGATCAGGAGGAGACGCGAGGCGTCGCGGATCGGTTTCCGTCCGTCGATGGAAACCAGCGACAGATTGCCGTCCGAGTTATGCGAGATCACTTCGAAATCGGGCAGCTTCGCGGTATCGCCTGCGGTCATGCACACTCCCTGAAGACGCGGCGTGGAAACGGACATGAATTTGCGTCCGGAATCCAGATAAAGCTCTTTGGTTTCGTTTTCGTAAACGCGGAGGCCGTCGGAGCGGTTGTCCGCAGTCAGGAAGCCTTTTCCCTTCAGCAGCGCAACGGCGCCGGCAATGTTTCCGGTTGTGCCGAGGTTTTCCGTGAACCAGCCGTCGACATGGCTTCTGCCGCCTCCGAGCGAGGGAAGCAGAATTTCATTTTTCCCTTGGGGGACGATCTGCTGTTTTGAGAAAACGGATTGCTGAGAATACCCGGTGAGCAGAGCGAGCGCGGTTTGTTCCAGGGCAGGCTGGGAGTTCGGATCGTTCGCAAAGACGGAATCGCGGTCGGCGATGATGCGGACTCCGTGTTTTGCCGGGGCGACATCGCCGCGGATGAACATGAAGTAGGTCAGCAGCAGAGAAGCGTCGCTCAGGGGGTCGCGGCAGAGCACGAACGGGGCCATTCTTCCTCCGACCCAGACGCGCGGATGATCGAGCGGCTGGCGTTGAACCGGAGAGCCCCAGGGCGTCAGAACGTCCGCGTCCTGAAATGCCGCGTACGCCCCGAAGGTAAAGGAACGTTCATAGCGGTAACGGTTCCAGAACGGCATATCGTATTCGGAACAGACGACGGGTTTGCGGAAGATGCGGCATCCGGCGAGCTCGCGGGCAAAATAATTGCCGCGTCCGATGGAGCTGTACTGGCGGTTGTATGCGCCTTTTTCGACAAGACTTTTACCGAGCGGATGATCGCAGTAGACGTGCATTCCCACATAGTCGGTCTCACTGCGGACAAAATGATAGAGGAGCGACTTGACAAAATCGTAGTTGCTGAAGAGCCCCTTGTAGCCGATTTCTTTCAGCACGCCCTGATAGAAATGCAGCAGATCCAGCGAGGTCTGATAGATGAATTCGTTGGTGTCCGCATCCTTTTTGAAAATATTGTAGCAGGGGAGTTCATCGAAGGATCTGTACGATGTTCCTTTTTTGCTGTTGAGCGTGGCGATTGTGCCGTAGCGTTTTTTCATGAATTCGCGCCGGGGTCCGATGGCGAGCGCGCGGTTCTGCGGAGTCACCGGACGGTAATGGAAGGCGAATTCCTGTTCGTTGTAGCCGAGGAGCATGGCGAAGACCGGATCGTTCTTCGGCGCAAGCCCGGTGAGGGGATTGACGCGGGTCAGAAGTTTGACGACGCCTTTTTTCCAGTTTTCGCGCGCGGCGGCGGAAAAGTAGAGCGCCGTACGCATATCGGTGTGCGTTTTGTTGCTGAACGGTTTCGGGTTGCCCCAGGAATACTGTTCATACGGGTAGAACCCGCACTGGATTTCCTGCAGATTCATCATGATGTAGATGCCGTTTTTGCGGCAGAGACTGACAAGATAATCAAAGGCGTCCAGCGTATCCCTGTTGAAATCCGCTTCCGCTTTTGCATCCTTCATCAGAGCTTTGTTGATGTGGATGCGGATCATGTTGAATCCGTGAGTGACGAGGTCGCCGACGTAGACGTCGATCTGTTCGCGGTTCGCAAGGCGTTTCGGATATCCGAGATTGATTTCATCGGGCGAACAGAAGAAGCGCAGCGGTTTGTCCGGCTCCCTGGCAAGAACAAGATGTCCGTCCGCATTGACTTTCAGCCAGTCGTCCGCTCCGATCGGACGGCGGGGCGTGAAGGAGGAAACATCGAGCGGAGAGCCGGGTTTGCGCCAGTGATAATTGACGGTCCGGAGAGGCGTTTGCCACTCCTTGCCGGCGCGGATCGCAAAGGTTTTCTTCCGGGGAAGCGGGCGGTCTTCGGCTGAAAGGGTCGCCCCGAGAACAAGCCACACGGGGTTGCCGCCGACGCTTTCAAAACGGACCGATTCGATTTCCCCCAGCGAGTCTTTGAGAGGAAAACGGGAGAGATGAATCCCCTTTGAATTGTCTCCGCTTTCCACTTCGATTGCGCAGACTGCGTTGTCGTAATGCGCCGGATTGAACCAGTCGCCGCCATCGCGTCCGGTTTCAAGGGTAAAAGTCTGCGAACCGTTTTTGCCGTTCACGACGATTTTGCCGAACGTTTCGCGTTTCTTTCCCGCCCAGCAGAGGGCGTGGGCGACGAAGAGCGTTTTTGCTTTTGCCGTTTTCGCCGGTTTCACCGTTCCGGATTCCATGCCGGAGGGCAGATTTTTTGATTTGAGCGCAAGGACGGTTTTCCCGCGTGTGCCGATGTTCATCGGAATTCCGCCGGGTGCGCGCTTGTTCAGTTCCGCGACAAAAATGCGTCCGTCGTTTTTCGGTCCCTGATCGGACCAGCCCCCCTTGCCGTCTCCGGCGGTCCGGTCGCGCAGATCCGCGTTGGCGATGGAATTGAGTTCGAGCGGAATCCAGCCGGAGGAGATTTTCAGATTGCGGATTTCAATTTCTCCCGCCGCGTCCTGCAGACCGAAAACGAGTTCCGCCTGTTTGAGATCCATCGGGAAAACAACGGTTTTTCCGAATTTTTCCCAGTTGAACGTTCCGGAGGGGATGATGATGCCGGGCCAGTCCTGTTTCTGTCCGTTCGAAAGGACAAACATCAGCTTTGCGCCTGCGCTCTTTTTCCCGCTGACCGGTCGGATGCCGTCTGCGCGGATTTCCGCCTCAAGACGGATGATTTGTCCTGCGTATTCGTCCGCATGGAGCGGGAGCCGCGCAAATGTCCAGCGATTGGTTTCCGGTGCGGTGCTGCGGATGAGGAAGGATTTTTCTTTTGTCTCCGCTCCGGCGGGTATCTTCCACTCCGAATCACGGGCGGGAAGACGGACCGGCGCCGCCTGGAGTGCGCAGAAAAGCGTGAGAGCTGCGAGTGTTAAAACATTTTTCATGCTGAATCCTTGTCAGTTTAGAGTTTCAATCAGATAAGATCCCGGTTCAAGAGAGAGGGCGTCGCCGTTCGCGGCGACTGCCGCTCCGCTTGCCGCGTCCGTGCAGCGGAATTTCAGGAACATGGGAAAACGGACATTTACCTTGCGTTCGATCAGCTGGGAGACGGGGAGTTCTTTCAGGCAGTTCACATAGCGGTTCGCCATGGAAGTGAAGGCGCGTCCGCGCGCGGGTTCCATGAGATAACGCTGAGCGGGGAAAAGAGTGAAACGCCACTTGCCGTCCGCAAGTTTTTCGAGCTGATAAAACCCGTTGCCGTCGCAGGAAACCAGCGGAGAATTGCCGGTCCCGCAGACAAGTTTCAGCGAATCCGGATTGACCGGCGCTTCGTCCGCGGCGGAGACGTGGCAGTAGTTCTCCGCCGTGTTCCAGAGCACACGGTCGCCTTCACGCCGGATGAGAAAGTCTTCTCCGCTCCACTCGCCCGGTTTCCGTTCGAATTTCCGGTTCTGAATTGCGCGGAAGAGGCGTCCGGAGGTGGCGAAGGCCGCCGCTTTGTCCGGCGTGTGCGCAATATTCAGGTAATGCACGAGCCAGCCCGGGTTCCATGCGGCGACGTCGTACGGAGTGTAGGTGAAGTATGCCGCCAACTGAACGCCGTTGTGTGCATAGAGCGCCGCGAGCAGGGCGAGCGGATAGCCGTTCTGCGTGCAGCTGGCGTCGAATTCGTATGCGATGAGCGGATGTTTATGTTCCAGATGTTCGATTTGGTCGAGCTTGTAATCGGCAAGAGCGACGTGGTCGGCGTCGTCGGTGTTGACGCTGTCGAATCCGTGGGCGTTGAGGTAGGTCCCGAGGCTCTGGGCGTCGATGCAGGGGAGATTTTCGAGGAGCTCTTTCAAATCCTCCGGGGGAATGCCGCTGTAGGAATAGAACTGGCTGTTGAGAACGGACCCCTTGAAGTAGTCGTTGGAGAGTTTCCAGAATTTCCGGAGATAGTCGCCGATGAGCTTTTTGCGGAATTCGGAAAACGCTTTTTCTTCATCCTGTTCCGGAATGGTTTTGCGGAATTCTGCGAATCTGCGCTGAAACTCCCTGCGCATCGCTCCGCGCGAATAGATTCCCTGAATCATATTGCGGGGGGTGAGCTCCGGATCGGGCTGAAGCAGACGCGAATCGGGGAACTGCATTTCGTTCATAAGTTCCCAGACCACGAGGTTTTTGAATTCGCAAAGACGCTTTCCGTTGAATGCGTTGCGATGTTCGAAAAGAGTCTTGAAGTAGCGTTCCTGACATGCGATTGCATCCGGATGCCAGATCAGCGAGTCTATCGAATAGAAGTTTGTGAAGCCGAATGCGCTTTGGGATCCGATGTTCCAATAGGCGTAAAGACGGTTCTGTTCGATCTGGTTCATGACCGTATTCCAGTAGGTCATAGCGGAAAGCATGAGATAGATTCCGCGTTTTTCACACTGGTCGAGCAGATAGTCGAAGACCCGAAGGTTTTCATTTTCCACGAGGTTTCCTGCGGGATCGGAAATTTCGCGTTCGAACATGTGCATCCGGATGAAGTCGGCGCCGAGCAGCTGGAGATCGTCCAGATCGCGGTCGATTGCGCGGCAGTGATCTTTGCCGAGTTCGGCGAGGTTGCAGAAATTGTGGTTGAAGGGCGCATAGTAGTTCACGCCCCAGAGGGTGACGTAACGGTTTTCGGCGTCAAAGATTTTTCCGTCTTTGACGTGGAACGGCGTTTTGTAAGAGATTTTGTCCATAAGTTTTCCTTTGGCTTAGAATACCATCTGAGTTCCGTTTACGACAACATGCTGAATGATTCCTCCGTGAATGGTGCGGAATGCGCCGAGTCCCGGCGTCGCGCAGTGTCCGTCCGCAAAGGAAGCGCTTCCTGTGCCGACATGATGCAGACTCGGGGAGATCGTCTTGATGGAAGAACGCGGGTACAGTATCCTGCTTGGCGCGCGCAGCGGAATATGGGTTTCGGAGACGTTTTCGTTGTCCAGCAGGAACATGTATTCGCTGGGGCTTTTCATCGCGGAGATGCGGATATACTGATAAGTGGTTCCGCTTTCCGTTCCGTAGGTGATGAAGCTGGAGCCGAACTTGCCGATGTATTGCGGGAAAGAGCTGTTGTACTGCGGGTCGATCAGAGTGAAGATTCCGTATGCAATGGACGGTCTGTAGGTATCCGGATTAGTCGGATGCCGTTCATAGCGTGCCGTCTGCTCCGGACAGATCATCAGCTTGAGACAGGCGTCGAGCTGCTGCGGTTTTACGCCGAGATAACCGCCCATCATAAGCGCGGTCGGCCAGTAGCGGCTTGCCGCTGAAAACATGCTGTCTTCGCGGCGGTCGTCATTGATGAGGACATATCCGTTGTTGTCGTCCATGTACCCGATCTGGGCCTTGGTAATCTGCGAGAGATTCGCCGTGCATGAGATCCGCCGCGCCGCCGCCCGGGCTTTGTTCAGCGACGGCAGAAGCATGCCGGCGAGGATGGCGATGACCGCAATCGTTACAAGGAGTTCTATAAGCGTGAATCTGCTGGATTTCCGCTTCCGTCCCGCACTCCTGCCGGATGTTTTCATTTTCCTGATGACAGATTTCGTTTTCATTATGACGCTTGCCTTTCTTTTTTCTTATTCTTTTTTGAAATATGGAACGGAGGAGACGCTCCATGTTTCGTGTTTCATGTTTTCATTTGGCCGTTCTGGCCAGTTTGCGTGAGACGCCGCCGTCCGCGATCAGGGTCTGCCCGGTGATGAACGAGGAGCGTTCGCTTGCGAGAAACAGAGCGAGTTCGCCGATGTCGCGCGGTTCGCCGATGCGCCCGAGCGGGATGCCGGCGGCGATTTCCTCCCGGTTGTATCCCGGAGAGTTCGACATGCGCGGAACTTCAATGTACCCCGGCGCAATCGTGTTCAGCCGGATCCGGTCTTTGCCGCACTCCAGAGCTAGCTCGCCGGTCATGGAATGGATAGCGCCCTTGCTCATCGCGTAGAGCGTTCGCCCCGGAACCGTGGTGTCCATCTGAACCGAACCGAGGTTGATGATGCTGCCCCCGGAGGCGTTGTTCCGCATCCGTTTGATTTCGTTCAGACAGCAGAACAGGGTGCCGCGGATGTTCATGTCCGTGAGCTTTTCATAGGATTCGAATGTTACCTCGTCGAGCGGCATGAATCCGGGATCCCATCCGGCGTTGTTGACGGCGGCGTCGAGCCCGCCGAGCACGCGGTCGACTTCCGCGAACAGCGCATCGATACCCTCTTCCGTCCCGAGGTCGGCACGGAAGATGCGGACGTTTCCTCCGCGGTCCGTGAGACGTTTCCGCAGCGCTTCGCCCTCTTCGGGAGAGGTTCGGTAATGGAGCAGAAGTTCCGCCCCGTTTTCCGCGAACACCTCCGCGATGCCGACGCCGATTCCCTTTGCGGAACCGGTGATCAGCACGCGTTTGCCTTCGAGTTCTTTCATTTTGCATTCTCCAGGTGAATGTATCGGGTGAATTCATTTGCCGCGATTTCCAGAGGCTTGCGCAACTGAAGATTGCAGGCTTCGAGATTCTGAATCATGGAGTCTTCATTCCAGCCGAAGACGTTGACTTTGCAGGTGTCGTTTTCCACGCGGATGTTCCGGAAGAGAACTCCGTCGACATTTCCGCAGACTGGATCGCTCTTGTAGGACGAGGGTTCTCCAAGCAGACGGTAATCAATGAGGTTTTGCCATGCTTTCCCTTCGATATCGATATTTTCATACAGGACATTGTGGACGAGTTCATGGTCGGCGACATGAAGGGAGAAGGCTGAACGGCCGCCGAGAATCAGGGAGCTGTCGCGGAATGTGACGTTTTCCAGCAGGTCTGCCTGTGAAGTGTAGCCGATCTCAAATCCGTTTGCGCAGTCGTTCCACAGCACGCAGTCGCGGAACATGAGATTGCGGGAAATCATGCCGGCAGCGCGACGGGTTTTGATCGCGACGCAGTCGTCCATGGACTTGATGAAGCAATGCTCTGCAAGGAAGTCGTTGACGGAACGCGGCTGGAGCCCGTCGTCGTTGATGACCCATGCGAGAATTTTGAAATTGCGTATTGTCATGTGTGCGGTTCCCGCGACGACGACCGCCCAGAATTCCGGATCATAGAGCACGGGACCGTCAATCAGAATATCGGTTCCCTGCCAGAAGAAACAGGTTCCCTCTTCGCCGCGGCTCTGCCAGTTTTCCCCGGTTTTGCGTTCCTGAAATGAAGCGTCGATGACTCCATGCCCGGTGACCGCCGTGTGTTCACATTCTTCCGCGACGATTCCGCAGCGGAGCACCGCGCCGCGGGAAAGATGATATGTCCGGTTGGATTGCAGATGCAGTTTTCCTCCTTCAAACTCATGGAGTCCCGGCGCGAAATCAAAGCACTCTTCGGATACGCCTTCGAGCTCTTTGCGGGAATGAAATCCGGGTTCCAGAACACGGATGCTGTTTCCTGAAAGCGCCTTTTCCATCGCGTCGGCGAAAATATAGACCGTCGCACGGGGAAGGTCGGGTGAATCGTAATTGATTTCAAGACAGCCGTAGCGCGGCGTTTTGAGCGTCAGTTCCACACCGTTTCCCTGAATCGCGACGGGGACGAATTCGCGCATGGAGGGCCGGAAGCGCACATCCTTGACGGGGAAGCGGAAGTCCAGGCGCAGATCCGTTTCGCAGGCCGCATCAAAACCGAGCCAGCCCTCGCAGCCGCCGTTTTCATGCGGGAAGGAGCTGTTGGAATCGGTGAAAACGGTTGCGACCGGATGAAAAAAGTTTTTATGATGTTCGCGGATCCGGGCAGTGAATTCCGCTTTGGGGAGAGGAAGAACGGCGTTGAAGCGCAGTTTTGCGGGATCGGGGGTGAAATCAAGTCGTTCCGCGAGGGATACGCCCGGCTGGTGCAGTTCTTCACACTGGCGGATCATGAGAATGGGACGGTGCAGATCATGCTTGAGATACGGATAGACGAAGAGCGCCCAGCCGAAGGTTTCTATTTTGCTCATTCCTTTTGTATCGCGCGGATAGAGTTCCCAGATTGCGATATGCGGCATTTCCGCGAATGTTTTTCCGTTGACCGTGTTTTTGCGGCGGACCAGTTCGAGCGTGTAGGTTTCAAACTTTGCCGTGCAGCGAATCCGCAGGTCGGGGAGGTAGCTCCAGTCGGTGATGCCGCTTTTCAGTTCCCAGCGCAAGTGCGGGTCGATTCCGACGGTGAAGCCGCGCATTTCTGTTTCCGCGAAGAAAAGATCGAGGAGATGCACTCCTTCCGCTTTGACAAGATGTCCGTCGGAATCCGCAATCCGGTCTTCGTCAAGCCTCAGTTCAATGTGATTGAACCCATCCTTTTCGAACTTCGCAAGATCCGTGCGGAGGTTTTCCTCCGAATCCGGAAGAATATAGTCCGCCGGGATGAGGTGGAGTGGGGTGTAATCACCGCCGCACAGCAGCCCGTTTACCACCCGGAACGGCGTCGAGTGCATTTTCATTTCACAAACTCCGTTTCGATCATCCGGTAAAGCTCATCGAACAGACGGTCGGCGACGGGATCGGCGACGTAGCCCGGATGACGGCAGTACGCGGAAGTGATGAAGCCGCGGCGACGCAGAATCTCTTTTTCATAATGGATGATCATTTCCACGTTCTGGCGGATATGGTTGAGCAGGGCGTTGAGCTTGTCGTGGACGCGCTGGGCTTCGGCGTCGTCGCCTGCGAGAAGCGCGTCCCAGATTTTGCGGTAGACGTCCGGCATGGAGGGTCCCGGCATGACGCCGTATGCGCCCCGGCGGAAGCCCTCGATCATCTGGAAACCGGCATTTCCGACGAAGATTTTGCGGTCGGCGGGCAGCAGTTTCGAGAGCGCCGCAATGTAGGCTCCCGGCGGTTTGCACTCAATCTTGAAATACGCAAGATTCTGATGTTTTGCGGCGAGTCCGGCAAGAATTTCGGGAGCGATCGCAACCCCGGTCTGTTCCGGCGCGTACTGGAACATAACCGGAATTTTCACGCTCGAACAGACTGCGTCGATGTGCGCGAACAGCGCCGCTCCGCCGGGCTTGAGGAAGAAGGGCGGGAGAACCATCATGCAGTCCGCGCCGGAGGCTTCGATGCGTTTCGCCCACTTCACCGCGACTTCGGTCGAATGACGCGTGTTGGAGACGATTGCGGGAACTCCGTTCGCGTGACAGACCCGGACCGTGCTTTCGATGAGGCCGCACTCCTCTTCGTAATCCATTTTGTAGTATTCGCCCGCGATACCGAAGAGGGTGAGCGCCTGTGCGCCGCGCTTGATGAGTTCGGAACAGCAGGATTCGTATTCCAGACAGTCAACTTCGCCGTTTGCGTTGTAGACGGCGGGGGCAATGGGGCAGATTCCTTTGATTTCCATGATTCAGTTTCCTTTCGTTACGGTGATGTTTTCCGAGAAGCGGGAATCCCAGAACAGAATTTTGTCTGTTGTGAACTGTTTCGGGGAACCTGTCCGGAAATTGATGTTTTCAAAATGGATATTTTCGGCTTTGTGTTCTTCATCGAATCCCTGCACGAAGCCCGGGGAGGGGAGGTGTTCGCTGAAGAAATTTTTCACGGAGACGTTGCGGATGTGACCGCGTTCCTTGTCTGTGGTGTAGTATCCCGGCTGGATGATGAACGCGAAATCGTGTCCGGGCGTGCAGCCTTCGACATAGATGTTTTCGTATGAGACTCCGTCCACGGTTGAGTGGTCGATGATGCAGATGCCGAGGGTGTAGTTGCTGCTTCTGATAATGCGGATATTTTCAAAGCGGACATCATGGAGGAGGTCTCCCTGTGAGGTGTGTCCGATCTGCAGAGCGCCGCCTGCGCAGTCGTTCCAGAGCACGAGATCGCGGAAAAGAAGATTCCCCGAAACCATGTCGAAGGAGCGGCGGGTCTTGATCGCCACACAGTCGTCATTGCATTTCATGAAAGCGTGTTCCACAAGCAGATTTTGGCAGGAGCGGGGCTGAATGCCGTCGTTGTTCTGAATCCAGGAAATGCACTTGTAGCTCCGGACGGTGCAGTTCTGCACGCCGCTGATGACGAAGTTCCAGAATTGCGGATTGTAGAGGAGCGGGCCGTCATAAAGCAGATTCTGTCCTTTGTGAAAACAGATGCATCCTTCATATCCGGCGTCGCCGATCCATTTTTCGCCCATGCGCGCGCCTTTGTTTTCTCCGGCGTCGCGCGGATTGCGTGAACCGTCGATGATGCCCTGTCCAAGAATTCTGACATTTTCATTTTCTTCAGTCCGGATGCCCGCCCGGAGGACGGCCCCGCGGGGGAGCCAGACGGTTTTCCCGGATTCCGGACGAAACAGGCGGCCTGCAATGTCATGGAGTCCGGGGCGGAACGCCAGAACATCGGCGGTTCCGCAGAGCAGATCGTCTTCCGTATGAATTCCGGGGGCGAGCCATTTTGCATTTGCGAGATCCGGCGCCGGCATGATGGCGTCGGCAAGGATGTAAACGGTATAGGCGGGGGCGTTTTCCGTCTCGTAATTGATTTCCAGCACACCGTAACGGGGGGATGGCAGAGTCAGTTCCGCTGAATTTCCGTGAATCGCGACTGCGGCTTTTTCTTCGAGCGACGGGCGGAATTTTGCGGAATGAACGCGGCTAGGAAAGGTCAAATGCACGACGCAGGGATCGTTCGCCGCAAAGGAGAGAAACGCTTCGGCCCCGCCGTTTTTGTGCGGTTCAAGTGATATTGAAGTCGTGCGTCCCGTGGCCGCGTAATGCCAGCGTTTCCCCGTCGCGGAGCGGATGTGGGCGGAGATCGGCGATGCGGGAATTCCGGGGAGGTTCGTTTCGCATTGAACCGGCGGGTTCCCGTTCTGTTCCGCAAAGTAGTCGGCGGTTATGATTTTTCCTCCTCCCTCTTCGAACATGCGGATCCGTTCCGGTGAGACGGTGTTGTGGTTCATGTCGCAGACGCGCGGAATTTCTCCGGAAAAGCTGTGTTCAATGTATACCTGATGCAGCACGCGTGTCACATAGAGATTGAACTGCTCGTCGCTGAAATGGTCCTGAGGAAAAAGCGTTTCAATGCAGACCGTATTTCCATATTCCGGAAGAGTCTTTCCGCTGAACGGGTTTTCATGGTTGAACAGCTCGCTCAGGTACAGCTGCTGACGGGTTATCTCCTCCGGCGTGTAGTTTTTCCCCTGCGTAATGGGGACGAGCCAGAGGAACATGCCGCGACGGTATATCTGTTCAACCGCGTAATCGTAAAGGCGGATGAGCTGCCGGAAGTTTTCCATTCCGGAGAGGGTTTCGTCGCAATATTTCAGGCGGATGAGGTTGCAGCCCTCCTGCTGAAAGCGGTTCAGTTCGGCATCGGTCCTGGAGTCGGAGAGCGGCGTGAAATCCCGCCCGTTCAAAGCCAGGGGTAGACGGAAACGGTCGCAGAGCTGTCCGTCAAGCACTCGGAAAGGAGAAGGAAAATTCATCATATTCTCCTTTTATCAGAGGTAGGGGAAGTCGCAGCCTTTGTCGGCCTGCATGACGTTGTCGATGTAGTGACGCACAAATCCGCGCTCGAATTTTTCTTTCGGTTCAAACTTCGTCTCTTTCAGACGCGCCTCGATCTGCTCCGGCGTGAGTTCGACGTTGAGAATGCCGCGGTCGACGTCCAGTTCGATGATGTCGCCGTTCCGCACTGCGCCGAGGGGACCGCCGTCGCACGCTTCCGGGCAGACGTGGAGGACGACGGTTCCGAATGCGCCGCCGCTCATGCGTGAGTCGGTGATTCGGACATAGTCGTTGATTCCGCGCTTGTGCATTTTCGGTGGAATCGGCATGTAGTTGCCGAATTCGGGCATTCCGGGCGCGCCTTTCGGACCGTATCCGCGCAGAACGACAGCTTTGTTTTCGTCCATGTCGGACTCCGGATCGAGCAGATATTTTTCCGCGTCGGCGAGGGTGTCAAAGACGCGCGCCTCTCCGCGGAACTTCATGATGGAGGCCGCGGAGCGTTTGATTACCGCGCCGCGCGGCGCAAGATTGCCGTGAAGAACGGCAATCCCGCCTTCCGGTTTCAGCGGTTTGTCAAACGGGGCGATCACTTCCGGAAGATATGGAGGCTGCACGTTTTTAAGATTTTCTTTCAAGGTCTTGCCGGTAACAGTCAGCGCATCTGTGTGGAGCAGCGGTTCGAGTTCCTTCATGAGAGCCGGAACTCCGCCCGCCTGATGGAATTCGATTCCGACCGTTCCCTTGCCGGAGGGCTTGACGTCGACGAGGACGCGGGTGCGTTCGCTGATTTTCTGGAATTCATCGAGTTTGAGTTCGATTCCCGCACGTCGCGCGATTGCGGTGAGGTGAATGATGAGATTGGTGGAACCTCCGGAACTCATAAGAACGGTAATGCAGTTCTCGATCGCCTCTTTGGTGACGATGTCGGTCGGTTTGATGTCGCGGCGGATCAGCTCCATGATCTGCCGTCCGGTTTCTTCCGCATAACGCATTTTTTCTGCGGAGACAGCGAGGGCGGAAGCGCTTCCGGGGAGGGAGAGGCCGAGCGATTCGGTGGCGCACTGCATGCTGTTTGCGGTTCCCATGATCGGACATGCTCCGACGCTTCCATAGAGACAGCCTTCCGCCTGTTTGAGGTCATCTTCGCCAAGCTCTCCGGCAAGATAACGGGTCCAGAGCTTGAAACTGTCGGTTCCGCAGGCGAGCGATTCTCCCTTGTAGTTTCCCGGGAGCATGGGACCGCCGGGGAGGAAGATCATCGGTTTGTCGGCGGAGACAGCCGCCATGAGCTGCGCGGGAACGTTTTTGTCGCACGAACCGAGAAGAATTACGCCGTCGAACGGGTGGCGCGCGATCAGCTCTTCGGTGGTGATGGAGAGAAGATTGCGGTAGATGAGGCTTGAAATGTCGAAAAAGACTTCGCAGATCGACATGGTGTTGACTTCAAGCGGGAAGCCGCCCGCCGCCCAGACTCCGCGCTTGACGGCGTCGGCGAGCTGACGGAAGTTGTAGTGTCCCGGGTTGGTTTCCGCCCAGGTGTTGACGATTCCGACGATGGGTTTTTCGAGGTCGGCGTCCGTATAGCCCATGGATTTTATGAGGGCGCGACGGAGCAGGCACTGGCGCGTACCGGGTTTGAGCCAGGTTTTTGAAGTGGAGTTCTGCATGTTCTGGTCCTTGTGTTTAAGGTGTTGTCTGAATGAGTTTCGAGGTGAGTTTACGTATGGTGAATCCGAATTCCGGGTTTTCAATCTGCCGGATCAGAAGAGCGGCGGCTTCGCGTCCGAGCTCCCCCATAGGCGGTTCAACGGTCAGGAGCGGATGCGGCAGAAACGCGGTCAGAAGCGAATGGTCGAACCCTGAAATGCGCAGATGCGAAATATCAATCCCGCGCGTCTGGAATGCGCGAATCAGCATGCCGGCGCAGAAGTCGTTGAGGCAGCACACCGCATCGGGGGCTTTCTCCGGTGTGCGGAAAAGTTCATAAAACTCCTCCGTTTCCTTTGCGGAATTCAGATTGGAGATATACCACTCCGGATGTGGAATGAGACGGCATTTTTTGAGTCCTTCGAGGAAACCGAGAGAACGTTCTTTCGCCGCGAGCGGATTGATTGCGCCGATTCCGAAAAGCGCGAATCTGCGGCATCCTTCCTTGTAGAAATCGCGTACAATGCCCGTCATGTTCCCCGCATTCTCGAAAGTGAGCAGATTCCCTTTGACGCCGTCTGGCATGCGGATGAGAAACAGAACCGGAATTCCGCACTCTTCCAGCTGGCGGTAGGCGTTGAGATACGCTATTCCGGGGTCCGCGTAGAGAACGATTCCCGCGGGCTTCCGCGCAATGGCGGTCGCTATGATCCGTTCCTGTCCGGCCGCATCGCCCGCGAGCGGAATGATGGAGGGCAGATAGTTTGCCGCGCCCGCGGCGAGACTGAATGTTTTGAGGCTTTCCGCAAAAAAGACGATATCGTGGCAGAGGAAGACGAGTTCTTTTGCGATGACTTTTGAGCTGCCCGCGACGACGCTTCCGATACCGTTCTGTTTGACGATGATTCCGCGTACGGCGAGTTCGGCGAGCGCTCTGCGCAGAGTGGGCTTGCTGACGCCGAACTTCTCGGCGAGTTCCTGCTCCGGCGGCAGTTTAGTTCCTTCGGGAAGGAATCCGAGCTGTTTTTCGAGTTTCCCGAGCAGAGCCTTGTAAATATTTCTACGAGCCATGATTCGCTCCTTGTTTTTTGAGATAGTATAATCGTTCTTTTACGAAATTACAAGTTTAAAAATGCAAAAAATCAAAAATTATTTTAATGGTTCGCCCATGGCGGGCCTGAGCGCGGGCGATTATGGAATCGAACCCGCGGTTGACTGTGTAAGCGGTAGACGGGCTGGTTTCCTTCGCGCGGATCCGCTCTTTTCGGATGCGGAATTCATTTATTATTCTGAAAAATGGCAGTTTTATGTCAAAAGTTCTCTTTTCCGCCTCTTGTCTTTTTCGCGTTTTCAGAGTATAATTTAAAAAAATGCACCTCCGGAAAGTCTTCGGCGAGACGCTCGTTGACCTCCAGCTCGGTCTTCAAGGAATCCAGAAGCTCCAGTTCGAGCCGGTCATCGACTGATGCAAACAGATAACATTCCGGAATGAATTTT
>ERZ779869.2569-NODE-2569-length-14804-cov-8.916672_pt1 | contig 14804 bp, 11 predicted proteins | sample MGYA00511557_ERZ779869 | MGnify/ENA primary metagenome ERZ779869 (study PRJEB29588, sample SAMEA2154620) | human gut metagenome | biome: human gut; feature: human-associated habitat; material: faeces | place: Denmark | collected 2008/2010 ...
AAGACAGCGGCCTCTCACGCCGTTAACGTGGGTTCGATTCCCGCACGGGTCACCAGGAAGAGCACCATAGCGTAAGCTAAGGTGCTTTTTTGTATGTCTAAAACCACTCGCTAGGCGAGTGGTTCGATAAAGATTATATCGATGAGTAATGAAACTCAAACGAAGAATTTTGGAATAGTACCAGTGGGGCAATTCCAGACTGGGTTATTGGCGTATCGCCGGTAGTCCTGTATTAAAGTGTTCCATTACAAACGAAAGGCTCGCAGCAGCGGGATACTTTAGTATCCTCAACTACTACGAGTCCTTGCACTTATGCGGTTGAACCGCCGTGTACCGGTCGGTACGCACGGTGGTGTGAGAGGTCGGCTCTTTAGTTAAGAGAGCCTCTTACGCGATTCTTTTAGGTAAAAAAGCAAACAAACAGAACACTTCATTCAAATGCATATAGCGGCTATTTATTTCATACAGAGACAAATAGCGGCACAGAACAGATATAATAAAAGAAGCTATAAAAAGCAGGTATTCACGTGGAGGACGATATCGTTTCTACATGAACACCTGCTTTTTTATTTATTATTTACTGGTGGAATAAATAGTGGTAGCCAAGTATTCATCACTGACCCAACCATAAATCCCATTGTAATATACAACAACCCAGTCAGGCACATTGCTGCTATAGCCGCATTCCCATACGATGATACCGTAGGGGATATTATCCATTTTTTCATAATTTGTACCGGGACCTTTACGCATAACCAGCCCATGATCAGCAGTGGTGTAGGTACAAAGGCTATCAATTCGGCTAAGCGTTACATCTGGTGCAACGCATCCATCCGGCAGAATAATGTCGGCATTGTTTTCGGTATAATCCTGTACTTGCAGCAAGCCCCAAAGGCCATTCTGTTTTGCCCATACGCAGCCATCGCGCGCGGGGGCTAAATCTTCATATTGCCCAGCGGAAATTATCTCATTGCCGTAAACATCCAGAGCTAGCTTTTGTCCGGATTGGGTTTTCACAACTACCATGCCGGATAAGTCTGCGTAAGGATATTCAACAGTTTCGTTCATGATGGACAAACTCATCTGCGGCTGATAAATGCAGGGGATTACTAAAGCACCGCTTTGGTCGCAATATCCCCAGTTACCGGCTGCATCCTTTACCGCGATTAAAGATTCACCGGCCATGCAGGCATCCTGGTAGTCGAAATCGGTTAAAATTGTACCGTTTTTATCCGCAACGGCAAAAGGTGCAGAATTGTCAACAAGATAACCGGCATATTCATCATCCCAAATGCCTTGCTGGATGCCAACCAAATCAGGAGCATACACCTGTTCGATGGGCGTGCCACTAAATGTATAGACACCAATAGCAGAACGGTAAATCTGGCTGTCACCTAAAATCCACTGGATGCCATACCCGCCGTGCCCGCCCAGCATGGTTGTAAAAGGCATTTGTTGGGCAACCAGCTCCTGGTTAATCTGTTCTTCCAGGGCATTCAGCTTCTGGTAATCGTATGTATCATCTACCCCAATGGAGAGCTCCTGCTCACCATACAGGTACGGGATGCTTTCTGACAAATCTTCCAGAAAAGCATTACAGTTGGCAGCATTAAACAGGCTCCAGCGTTCGCCCTTGCGCACAGCGTACAGATTTCGGGCAGCGGCGTAACCGGCAGTGTGGGTTTCGCGGGAGAAGAGAGGAATCATCTCGTCAAAATCATATTGCGGCGGTAACTTCCAGTTGGCATTGCTAGTGGATGGTATAGCTGTGGCAACAGCTTCACTGGTCGGGGAAAGAGCAGCGGAGGAAGCAGGTTTATTTTCTGGCGCTGCAGCACAAGCGGTAAGCATTATTGCGGTGATAACACTGGCGGAAAATGAGAATAACTTCCTTTTCATGGCTTTTCACTCCTTGCGTAAATGATTTTTCGGTAAGATGAAGAAGTAATATAAGAAAGTGAATTCATAAACCCTATAATATCTTATTTTATCAAAAATATCTGCTAATGGGAATAGCTAACAATTCTACATGGATAAATTTGGATAGTATGACAAAGATTGCAGAACTGGAGTGAAAGTCCGAATTATGGGATGAGTGATCTGCTATAATAAAGAAAAGCAAAACAGAAGGGAGTTTGATTATGCACCAGGAGAAAAAGATGCTGGCTCATATCAGTGAAGACGGAACCCGCGTCCAAACGGTAGCGGACCATTTGCAGGGAACGGCAGTCCTATGTGGGCAATTTGCAGCAGCCTTTGATGCCCAGCAACAGGGAACTTGGCTTGGGTTACTGCATGATATTGGTAAATATAGTACAAAGTTTCAAAAGCGCCTGCAAGGTGGAGAGAAAGTGGATCACTCAACGGCTGGTGCACAGGTGGCTGCCCGATATGGTCAAATCCCACTGGCTTTTGCTATTGCCGGACACCATAGCGGCCTGCCGGATGGAGGAGGCCGAAGCGATACCGCGCAGGATGCGACAATGTTTGGGCGATTGAAAAAGAGCGTTGAACCCTATACCCAATGGACGAATGAGATTAAACTGCCGTCCATACCGCCCCAGCCGGAAATGATGAAGGAAAATCGTTTTACACAGGCATTTTATACCCGGATGTTGTATTCCTGCCTGGTCGATGCGGACTATCTGGATACGGAAAACTTTATGAGCAGCCCTAAACCGCGCGGACAAGGCCAGACAATGGATGAACTGCTGAAAAGGTTGAACCAATATACCGCAAAATGGAGCCATCCCCAGGGAACCTTGAATCAGCGCCGCAGTTCAATTTTGAGTGCCTGTACAACGGCAGGGCAAACAGGGCGGCGCGGCCTTTATTCCCTGACCGTTCCTACAGGCGGGGGAAAAACGGTAGCGTCATTGGCATTTGCGCTTTCGCTAGCTGTAAAGAACCATATGGACCGGGTTATTTATGTGATCCCTTATACATCCATTATTGACCAGACCGCGGATGTGTTTTCGGAAATATTAGGAGCAGAAAATGTTTTGGAACACCATTCAGGGGTGGACTACTCTGCCAAGGAAGATGATGAGCCGGCAGCCTACCGCAAAGCATTGGCGGCGGAAAACTGGGATGCTCCGGTGGTGGTTACCACATCCGTGCAATTCTTTGAATCACTTTACGGCAACCATGCGTCACAATGCCGTAAATTACATAACATTGCAAATAGCGTGATCATTTTTGACGAAGCACAAAACCTGCCGGTTCCTTATTTGCGCCCCTGCGTTGCGGCAATCGCGCAGCTGGTACAGCATTACCGCGCAGCAGCGGTGCTTTGCACGGCCACACAACCAGCTTTGCAGCCCTTGTTTGATGAACTGGCGCCTGGGCTGCAGATGACGGAACTTTGCCCACATCCCAAAGAGCAATATCAGGCATTCCGGCGTACGACGCTGAAAATGCGCGGAGAACTGGAACAAAGCCAGCTTGGCGCAGAACTGGCAGCGCAGGAACAAGTGCTGTGTATTGTAAACCGGAGAAAAACAGCACAGGAATTATACAATAACCTGCCCAAAGAGGGCAGCTACTGCCTGACAACATTGCTATACCCAGCCCATCGCAAACAGTTATTGCAGGAAATCCGGGAACGCTTAAAAGATGGGCTGCCCTGCCGTGTGATATCAACTTCTTTGATCGAAGCGGGTGTTGATGTGGATTTCCCGGCTGTGTACCGCGAGGAAGCAGGTCTGGATTCCATTTTGCAGGCGGCGGGGCGCTGCAATCGAGAGGGAAGACGCCCGGCGGAGCAGAGCTTGGTACAGATTTTCACATTGGAAGGGCAGCATGTACCGCGCATGCTGGAACAGAATGTATCCGCAACGCAAAGCGTCCTGAAAAAATATGCAGATCTGGCATCTCTGGAAGCAATCGAAACATACTTTCTGTTTTACCGTACCTTAAAAGGGGATAAAAGACTGGATGAACAGCAAATTCTGCAAGGGTTCGAGCAGGATATGGAAGGGCGCATTTTCCCCTTTGCAACAGCGGCAGAGAGGTTCCGCTTAATTGAAACACCTGCCGTGACCGTATACATTCCCCAAGGGAAAGGGGAACATTTGCTTGCACGATTGCGTGCAGGAGAGGTAAGCAAAACTTTGTTCCGTCAACTGGGGCAATATGGTGTTCCGGTTTACCCGGATCATCTGAAAACGCTGGAGAATGCCGGGGCGGTTTGCCAAATCAGTGAAGGCATATGGGAATTAACGGACGGAAGCCTTTACGATAACAACACGGGCCTTGCTATGGAAGCTGAAACGGGAGCAGCCTGGTTTGCATAAAGCAAAAGCGGCAGGGAGCCTGCCCTGCCGCTTTTGTGCGCTAAAGTAAAATCAACTATTTCTATCCACGGCATAAGCTGCCGACGCAACTTATTATAAAAGAAAACCGGATGAAAAGCAAACAAAAAGTATACATGATAAAAGGATTGACATTTGGTGCCAAGTAGCGTATATTGAAACTATAGCAAAAATATAAATTAAAAACAACTGAAAATAGAAATGCAAAGGAGTTGATGCAGATGATCCAGCTGGAAGTATGGGGGAATTATGCTTTGCTCTCGAGGCCTGAGCTAAAAGTCGAAAGGGTTTCATATGAAGTCCTCACCCCTTCCGCGGCACGCGGCATAGTGGAAGCAATCTATTACCACCCTGGCTTACGGTGGAAAATCCGGAAAATCTATGTCATGAATCCCATCCGCTTTACCAACATCCGTCGGAACGAAGTAATAAGCAAAATTCTTTGTTCCGATGTGCGCAGTGCAATGAAGGGCACAGGAAAAGAACTTTACCTTGCCACGCCCCAGCAGATCGTTCAGCGTGCAGCCATGGTGCTGCAGGACGTTCATTATGTGATTGAGGCAGAATTTGAGATGACTGACCGTGCGGCACCGAGCGACAATCCGGGAAAGTTCCAGGATATTGTTACCCGGCGCATGTCCAGGGGTCAGTGTTTTCATACTCCTTATTTTGGGTGCCGTGAATTTCCTGCCGCATTCCGCGCATGGCCCGGCGGGCCAATCCTGACCATTGAGGAAACACGGGATTTGGGATTCATGCTATATGACTTTGACTACACTGACCCGCAGAACATAACCCCGATGTATTTCCATGCAAAATTGGAACATGGTGTGTTGAATGTGGCAGACTGCGAGGTGTACCGATGATTTTACAGGCTTTGGTACAATACTATGAAGATTTGTTGGCAAATGACAAAATCACACGCCCCGGTTGGACAAGTGCAAAAGTCAGTTGGGCTTTGGAACTGGATGAAAACGGCCAACTGATGGCATTGCACCCCTTGCATCAAGAGGAAAAGCGAGGAAAAAAACCAGCGCTTGTTCCACTTCAGATGAAGGTTCCGGAGCAAGTTAAACGGTCCCGAAACATAATATCTAATTTCATGTGTGAAAATAGTGCGTATATGCTTGGGATTGGGAAAAAAGAAAAAAAGGAACATGCGCTACAGTGTTTTGCAGCTGCAAAAGAGTTGCATCTTACTATTTTGCAAAATGTCCCAGGTCAAGCAGCGCAGGCGGTGCGGGACTTCTTTACAAACTGGGAGGCCAAAACGGCGGAGCAAAACCCTGTATTAGAGCTAAACATCAAAGAACTTTACAAAGGTGGCAACTTGGTATTTCTCGTTCAAGGCCATTATGCTCAGGAAGATGCGGAAATACAGGAAGCCTGGCAGCGGCAGTGCGATAAAAGCACGGATGCACCGGAAATCCGGTGTCTGGTCACGGGACAAAAAGCACCGCTTGCCCGTCTGCACCCCACCATTAGAGGTGTGATAGGCGCCCAGGACATGGGAACGACAATTGTTTCTTTTAATAAGGATGCCTTTTGCTCATACGGACATGAACAGGGGGGCAATGCGCCGGTTGGCAGTTATGCGGCCTTTGCCTATGCACAGGCATTAAACTATCTGCTGGCAGACAGGGAACATGTTCAGCGCGTGGGCGATACCACCATTGTCTGCTGGGCAGCAGGTGGTGAGACCGCCTACCAGCAGGTAGCAATGGATGCATTGTTTGCCATGGATGCGCCTGTCAGCGAAAGCGATGTGCGAAATGCAGTGGACAAGCTGGTCCATGGACAGAGTGTAGAGTGGCAGAACGTGACACTTGACCCACAAAGGCACTTTTATGTGCTTGGCTTGGCCCCTAATGCGGCGCGCCTCTCGGTTCGCTTTTTCTGGCAGGATACCTTCCAAACGCTGCTTGATAATGTGCAGAAGCATTATGACCGCTTAGAGATTGTGCGCCCTGCTTATGATAAATTCCCGCAGCTGGGGGTGTATTGGCTGCTGCAGGAAACCGTCAACACCAATTCCCGCAGCCCATCGGCAGCACCGCAGCTGGCGGGCGATGTTCTGCGTGCAATCCTGAATAATACAAGGTACCCGGCAACCCTGCTGGATGGCGTTATGATGCGTATCCGCGCAGAGCAAAAAGTAACACGCGGCCGTGCCGCTATTATAAAAGCATACTACCTGCGTAATGAAGATCCCCGTTGCCCAAAGGAGGTATTAACTGTGGAAAATAACAAGGAAACAAATTATCAACCGTATGTTATGGGTCAGCTTTTTGCTGTGCTGGAAGCAATCCAGATGGCGGTAAACCCGGATATCAATACAACCATCAAAGACCGCTATTTTAATGCAGCGGCTTCCACGCCGGCCACTGTGTTCCCAACAATTCTGATGCTGGCGCAAAAGCATATGCAAAAAATGAGCAAGCCACAAAAGATTTATTACGATAAGCAGATCGCTGCGCTGGCGGGCGGAAAACTGGAAGGAAGCTTTCCCGCACGGCTGACCTTGCCGGAACAAGGCGCTTTTATCCTTGGCTATTACCATCAGACACAGGAACGCTATACAAAGAAAGTGGAGGAATAACAATGGCACAGGCAATCAAAAACCGGTATGATTTTGTAATTCTGTTTGACGTTGAAAACGGAAATCCGAACGGCGACCCGGATGCAGGCAACATGCCGCGTGTCGACCCGGAAACGGGATATGGCATTGTTACAGATGTCTGCTTAAAGCGTAAGATTCGCAACTATGTCGAAGTGGCCAAAGAAGATGAAGCGGGATACCAGATTTACATTAAAGATCAGGTTCCCCTGAACCGCAGCGACAAAAAAGCATTGGAATATCTGGGCGTTGAAGGAGATTCCAAGGAGGCCCTGAAAGTCGCCAAGAAAGGTGACCCGGAGTTGGACCGTAAAATCCGGGACTTTATGTGCCAGAACTTTTATGATATCCGCACATTTGGCGCCGTTATGACAACCTTTGTAAAAGGCGCACTGAACTGTGGGCAGGTGCGTGGCCCTGTTCAGTTGAGCTTTGCACGCTCGGTAGACCCTGTTCTCCCGCAGGAAGTGACCATTACCCGTATTGCCATTACGACCGAAGCGGATGCAGAGCGAAAAGGCACTGAGATGGGCCGCAAGTATGTGATCCCGTATGGCTTGTACCGTGCAGAGGGTTATGTTTCGGCCAACTTGGCCCGCAAAACTACAGGATTCTCAGAGGATGACCTGCAGCTGCTGTGGCAGGCAATCCTGAATATGTTTGAAAATGACCACAGCGCAGCCCGCGGCAAAATGGCAGTTCGGGAACTGATCGTGTTCAAGCATGATTCGGAACTGGGCAATGCGCCGTCTTATAAACTTTTTGACGCAGTTCATGTCACACACGCAGAGAAAATCACTTTCCCGCGCAGCTACCATGACTATGTGGTGACCGTGGATGAAAATCTTCCGGCAGGGGTAACGTGTGAGAGGCTGTCGTAATGGCTTCCCCAGATGATTACCTGCTGATGTCCGGTATCCAGCATTTCAGCTTTTGCCGCCGTCAGTGGGCGCTCATACACCTGGAACAACAATGGTCTGAAAACCAACGCACCGCCGAAGGCCGCCTGCAGCATACCCGCTGCCATGATGTTACCCTGACGGAAAAACGCGGCGATTTGCTGATCGCCCGCGGTATGAGGGTCGTCAGCCACCGCTTAAAACTGACCGGCGACTGCGATGTGGTAGAGTTTCACAAGGATCCAAACGGCGTGTCATTGCAGGGCCGCCGCGGCCTGTGGCAGCCCATGCCCGTGGAATATAAGCATGGCCGCAGCAAGGTAAACGATGCCGACCGTTTGCAGCTCTGCGCACAGGCCATGGCGCTGGAAGAAATGCTGGTGTGCGAGGTGCCGGAAGGGGAAATCTTTTATGAAGAAACCCGGCAGCGGGAACATGTTTCCCTGACACCGGAACTGCGCAGCACCGCGCAGACCATGGCGGATGAGATGAACCGCCTGTTTGCGCGCGGCTATACCCCAAAAAGCAAACCCGGCAAGCATTGCAATGCCTGCTCACTGAAAGAGCTTTGCCTGCCGGCGCTGTATCAGCAGGCAGACCCGGCGGCGTATCTGCGGGAGCATATTGAGGAGGGTGCGCCATGAGAAAGCTGCTCAACACCCTGTTTGTCATCAATGAGGACGCTTACCTGACATTGGATGGCGAAAACCTTGTTGTTACCCGCAATAAGCAGGAAACCCACCGCTATGCCCTGCATACGCTGGAAGGCATCGTCTGCTTTACTTACGCGGGTGCCAGCCCCGCTTTGATGGGAGCTTGTGCCCGGCGGGGCATTGACCTTTGCTTTTTTGACCCGTATGGCAGATTTCAGGCCCGCACCGTGGGGGAAGAACGCGGCAATGTGCTGCTGCGTCAGACGCAGTACCGCGTGTCGGATGACCCGGCCCAGAGCTGTCGCTATGCCCGGAGCTTTATCCTTGGTAAAGTGTATAACGCACGCTGGGTGCTGGAACGCGCAACCCGCGATCATCCCCAGCGTGTCCCGGTCGAAAAACTGAAACGCACCTCCACCCAGCTGGCCGCCGCGCTGCCGCTGATACAGACCAGCGATGATCCGGAACAGCTGCGCGGCCTAGAAGGCGAGGCAGCCCAGCGCTACTTTGACTGCCTAAATGACCTGATTCTGCAGCAAAAGCAGGATTTTGTGTTTGAGGGCCGCAGCCGCCGTCCACCGCTGGACAATGTGAATGCGCTGCTTTCGTTTGCCTACAGCATGCTGGCGCGGGAGTGTGCATCCGCCTTGACCGCTGTGGGCCTGGACCCTTATGTTGGCTTTATGCACCGCCCGCGCCCCGGCCGCAAAAGTCTGGCACTTGACCTGATGGAAGAACTGCGGGCGGTTTATGCAGACCGGCTGGTCATCAGCTGCATCAATCAAAAGATCATCACGGCAAAACACCTGCAAAAACAGGAAAATGGTGCCGTACTGCTGACGGATGATGGCCGCAAAGCTTTCCTGACCGCATGGCAGAACAAAAAGAAGGAAGAGATCACCCATCCGTTTTTGAAAGAAAAACTGCCCTGGGGGCTGGTGCCCTATGTTCAGGCGCTTTTGCTGGCCCGTGCTCTGCGCGGCGACCTGGAAGTGTACCCACCGTTTTTCTGGAAGTGAGGTGCCGTTATGTTGGTGCTTGTAACCTATGATGTCAACACCGAAACAGCCGCCGGTCGTCGCAGGCTGCGCAAAGTAGCAAAAGTTTGTGTAGACTACGGCCAGCGGGTGCAAAACTCCGTATTTGAGTGCCTGCTGGATGCCGCGCAATACACGATGTTCAAAGCAAAATTGACCGAACTGATCGATTCGGAATCGGACAGCCTGCGCTTTTATCAACTGGGAAACCATTACAAAAGCAAAGTCGAGCATGTGGGTCTGCACCCGGATTTTGATCAGGATGGAATCTTGTTTGCTTAGTGCGAGGGGAAGGCAATCATAAAATTCCCGGCTCTTTCGCACCAGAAAATATGGAAAAAACAGGGGCAGAAAGGGTAAAATACAGCCTTGCCTGTCAGCATGAAGATGCAATCTCCATAAAATTTGTTTCATATGCGCAAAAGTACCCCACTGTTTTGTGCACTTTTGCTGTCGCTCTCCGCAAGGAGAGCGTGGATAGAAATATGAGGTTTTCGCTAATTTCGAGGGTTTTTTTTGGTCGCTCTCCGCAAGGAGAGCGTGGATAGAAATGGATGTAACTGCAAAAACTGGTTTATTTACGTCTGTCGCTCTCCGCAAGGAGAGCGTGGATAGAAATTCCTGCCTTGCTTGGCAATTCACAGAATGACGGGTCGCTCTCCGCAAGGAGAGCGTGGATAGAAATTGACTGGGCATCTGTCATTACCGCGATGACGTCCCGTCGCTCTCCGCAAGGAGAGCGTGGATAGAAATCCATTGAATGATGTCACGAATGGGGGGCCAATCGGTCGCTCTCCGCAAGGAGAGCGTGGATAGAAATAATGGGAAGGAATGAAAAGTCTTTCAGAGGTTGGTCGCTCTCCGCAAGGAGAGCGTGGATAGAAATTTGTTGTCCCGTCCGGCTGTTGGCTCCCGGATCATGTCGCTCTCCGCAAGGAGAGCGTGGATAGAAATTTCGACGCAGTGCAGATTGTAGTTGTCATAATGCAGTCGCTCTCCGCAAGGAGAGCGTGGATAGAAATACTTTTTAAGCCGTGGTGATGATCTATGTCTGACCGTCGCTCTCCGCAAGGAGAGCGTGGATAGAAATCCGGACTGGTCAGGGTTAATCCCACTAGCAAGAGGTCGCTCTCCGCAAGGAGAGCGTGGATAGAAATGTGATATGGTAGATTTACAGTAATCAATAGTCAACGTCGCTCTCCGCAAGGAGAGCGTGGATAGAAATCGGAGCACCCACAAAACAAGCTGGCAAACGTGCGGGTCGCTCTCCGCAAGGAGAGCGTGGATAGAAATGTATGAATTGGCTACGTACAGCAGGCGTTGAAGAGTCGCTCTCCGCAAGGAGAGCGTGGATAGAAATGGCAAATCCAAAAAATCGAAAACGGAGAAGCGAAAGTCGCTCTCCGCAAGGAGAGCGTGGATAGAAATTATAACAGAAATGGCCGGGCCAGAAAGGCCCGGCGTCGCTCTCCGCAAGGAGAGCGTGGATAGAAATATGAGAGAAGATGTATCATAAATCATAAGAGAGACGTCGCTCTCCGCAAGGAGAGCGTGGATAGAAATCCCGAAAATCCGATGATACGTGTTAATAAGATATCGTCGCTCTCCGCAAGGAGAGCGTGGATAGAAATCAGCATGTCTTTTAACTTCGGATTACCCTGCATCTGTCGCTCTCCGCAAGGAGAGCGTGGATAGAAATTTCCGTCTGGTGTACATGCTTAAGGGCCCCGTATGGTCGCTCTCCGCAAGGAGAGCGTGGATAGAAATGCGCAACATCTGGTACAATTCCCACGACGGCAGCGGTCGCTCTCCGCAAGGAGAGCGTGGATAGAAATTTTTTTGCTCGTGTTGGTGTTGGGGATGCCCACGTCGCTCTCCGCAAGGAGAGCGTGGATAGAAATCATCGTGGGGCCGTCGGTATACAGGACCTCAAGCTCGTCGCTCTCCGCAAGGAGAGCGTGGATAGAAATATGCGCCAGATTGTGCACATACATACAGAGATACCGTCGCTCTCCGCAAGGAGAGCGTGGATAGAAATGCTGATGTGGTACCAGTGCAATACGGTGGTCAAAGTCGCTCTCCGCAAGGAGAGCGTGGATAGAAATATTTTTTCGGCAAATTCCTCGCGGGCTCCCCCGACGTCGCTCTCCGCAAGGAGAGCGTGGATAGAAATGCTTTTTTGCACATAAAAAAAATAGGCCGTCTGGTCGCTCTCCGCAAGGAGAGCGTGGATAGAAATGCTGACCGATGATGTGTCAACTGGCGGGAAAATGTCGCTCTCCGCAAGGAGAGCGTGGATAGAAATTGCATATGGCGCACTTAATGGAGCTTCTGAAATGTCGCTCTCCGCAAGGAGAGCGTGGATAGAAATCTGAACACTCTTGGTGGCTTCGGTGTTGGCAACTGGCGTCGCTCTCCGCAAGGAGAGCGTGGATAGAAATATAATTTGAACCTCCCGTCCAAGCCCATAGAGAGGTCGCTCTCCGCAAGGAGAGCGTGGATAGAAATACGAATCCCGGCTCCACTACTTTGACTTTTCCGGGGTCGCTCTCCGCAAGGAGAGCGTGGATAGAAATTAAAACGCGAAGCCAACCGAGCAGGCCCAGGGCCGTCGCTCTCCGCAAGGAGAGCGTGGATAGAAATTCCTGCTGGGTGCTGGCGTGAATCTCGGCGTGCGTCGCTCTCCGCAAGGAGAGCGTGGATAGAAATATGAGTGAGGATGTATCATACAGCATAATAGTCAAGTCGCTCTCCGCAAGGAGAGCGTGGATAGAAATCTATGGCTCTTGACCAGTATCTTAACGAGCAGGAGTCGCTCTCCGCAAGGAGAGCGTGGATAGAAATCTAATTGGCTCAAGGTCACAGAAACCGAATTTTTTGTCGCTCTCCGCAAGGAGAGCGTGGATAGAAATGTATGTAGGAGTAATGGGTGCCGCCATTGCTCCGTCGCTCTCCGCAAGGAGAGCGTGGATAGAAATTCCGATAACCCTTGACAGCGGGGCCCTTCCCGGCGGTCGCTCTCCGCAAGGAGAGCGTGGATAGAAATTAAAGCCTTGCATGGGCTTTTTTATGCTTTGATGTCGCTCTCCGCAAGGAGAGCGTGGATAGAAATGCGTTAAAGTTGTAGACTTACCAGAACCTTTTTTGGTCGCTCTCCGCAAGGAGAGCGTGGATAGAAATAGCTGGTTGCTCTTGCTTTTGAGTTCGTCTCTTGTCGCTCTCCGCAAGGAGAGCGTGGATAGAAATCAGAAAAAATCCATTGCGCAAAAAGCTTTTGACGCGTCGCTCTCCGCAAGGAGAGCGTGGATAGAAATGGGCGCTCGCGCCCTCAGCGGCCCTCGCGCGCACTGTCGCTCTCCGCAAGGAGAGCGTGGATAGAAATTTGATACCTTAGTAACAACTCACGCCGATAATCGCGTCGCTCTCCGCAAGGAGAGCGTGGATAGAAATTAAAATTTGGTATTGTGGTACTTCCATTGGTTTGGTCGCTCTCCGCAAGGAGAGCGTGGATAGAAATACACATGTCATGCTCTGACTCAAACACGCCCATGTCGCTCTCCGCAAGGAGAGCGTGGATAGAAATATCGGCGTTGGGACTACCCGCGCCAGTCTCGGGGGTCGCTCTCCGCAAGGAGAGCGTGGATAGAAATAATGGCCGATCTGTAAAAATCTGTCCCACTCATGTCGCTCTCCGCAAGGAGAGCGTGGATAGAAATATGATAGTGGGATTCAACCGCATCAAGGACCTGGAGTCGCTCTCCGCAAGGAGAGCGTGGATAGAAATTAAATATGTGGTCAAGGATTCTGATTTTGCCGGGTCGCTCTCCGCAAGGAGAGCGTGGATAGAAATGCTGACTGATGATGTATCAACGGGTGGGAAGATTGTCGCTCTCCGCAAGGAGAGCGTGGATAGAAATGCGAAATGGTTTTGCGATGCGTTGAAACACCTGTGGTCGCTCTCCGCAAGGAGAGCGTGGATAGAAATTCGCTACTCTCGTTACTGCCGGTATTGGCTTGGGTCGCTCTCCGCAAGGAGAGCGTGGATAGAAATTTTGGCGTACCCTGACATGATTATTTGCACTAATGGTCGCTCTCCGCAAGGAGAGCGTGGATAGAAATACGCAACGGCGGGATTTTAAGGCCCTGGGCCTGCTGTCGCTCTCCGCAAGGAGAGCGTGGATAGAAATTGTGTACCATGAAGTTGAGCTTGCAGGCGTTTTGGGTCGCTCTCCGCAAGGAGAGCGTGGATAGAAATGTTTGATTTGCCGGGTTGTTTTTTTTTTTTTTGGTCGCTCTCCGCAAGGAGAGCGTGGATAGAAATATTAAAAAAAGTGTCGGTTATAGTGCTGTCAGGCTGTCGCTCTCCGCAAGGAGAGCGTGGATAGAAATGCAATAATCGCACAAACGAGTACCAAGATCATCGGTCGCTCTCCGCAAGGAGAGCGTGGATAGAAATACTGGTTTTCAACTTTGGTCGCCTCCATAATAAGTCGCTCTCCGCAAGGAGAGCGTGGATAGAAATCAGCGCATTGCCAAGCCGTTTCGCGAACAATTTAAGTCGCTCTCCGCAAGGAGAGCGTGGATAGAAATGGCGGCGGCCTATCGGCCTGCGCGCGGGGTTGCCGGTCGCTCTCCGCAAGGAGAGCGTGGATAGAAATATATAATCCCGGCTGGTGTAATAGCTGGGCAGCACGTCGCTCTCCGCAAGGAGAGCGTGGATAGAAATATGGGACGCCCACGGCCGGACTTTTCCGGCCGGGGTGTCGCTCTCCGCAAGGAGAGCGTGGATAGAAATTTCGGGCCTTTGGCCCTCAGCGGCCCTCGCGCGCACGTCGCTCTCCGCAAGGAGAGCGTGGATAGAAATGACGAATATGCTGTATTACAAAACATTGTCAGCACAGTCGCTCTCCGCAAGGAGAGCGTGGATAGAAATTGCCGTGATGGAACCACTTCCGCCGTTTCCGGCAGTCGCTCTCCGCAAGGAGAGCGTGGATAGAAATAAGCAGAAGGCCAAGTATGACCGAGACGGCAACATGTCGCTCTCCGCAAGGAGAGCGTGGATAGAAATAAAGAAAACCCTGTCGTAGAAACAAAGACGGTTTGTCGCTCTCCGCAAGGAGAGCGTGGATAGAAATATCTGTTGACCGAGTATAACGCGGAAAGCGGTCTGTCGCTCTCCGCAAGGAGAGCGTGGATAGAAATAACGACCGGCTTACAAATTTTGTCAGCCTGGCAACGTCGCTCTCCGCAAGGAGAGCGTGGATAGAAATGGCGGCGGCCTATCG
>ERZ779869.2572-NODE-2572-length-14799-cov-13.584984_pt1 | contig 14799 bp, 14 predicted proteins | sample MGYA00511557_ERZ779869 | MGnify/ENA primary metagenome ERZ779869 (study PRJEB29588, sample SAMEA2154620) | human gut metagenome | biome: human gut; feature: human-associated habitat; material: faeces | place: Denmark | collected 2008/2010 ...
CCCCCATGGGCTGGCTGCTGGCGGTGTGCCGCAGCCTGTGCCTGATGCGTCTGCGGCGCGAGGAACGCCGCACCGCACTCTCGGACGAGGAATGGGACGCCATTCCCGCGCAGGAGTGCGGACTGGATGCGGACGAGCGCGTCCTCTTGCAGCACGCGCTGGCAAGCCTTGGCGACGAGGAGCGGCGCATCGTGCTGCTCCACGCGGTCACGGGTATGAAGCACCGGGAGATCGCGGCGCTGCTGGAGCTGCCGCTTCCTACCGTCCTGTCGAAATATCACAGAGCATTGAAGAAGATGCGAAGCTGTCTGGAAGGAGATGACGCCCGATGACCAATGAAAAAATGGAGCAGCGTCTGGCTTCGGCGGTGGAAAAGACCGCGCCAAACGACGTGAACGGCGTTCTCTCCCGCTGTGATGAGCGGAAAGGAACGGTGATCCCCATGACGACGAAGAAAACGACAAAGAAACGGTGGACGACGCTGGCGGCGGCCTGCCTTGCGCTGGTGCTGCTGGGCGGCGGAGGGATATTCTATCAGCAGGCACACGCGGTGGCGTCCGTGGTGTCGCTGGACGTAAACCCCAGCATCGAGCTGAAGGTCAGCAAGAGCGAAAAGGTGCTGGCCTGCACACCGCTCAACGAGGATGCGAAGGCCATCCTTGCGGATATGGGCGACGGTGCAGACCTGAAGGGTGCGAAGCTGGATGTGGCGGTAAACGCCATTGTGGGCAGCCTGGTGCGGAACGGCTATCTGAACAGCATTTCCTCCGCCATCATGATCTCGGTGGAGGACAACGACACGGCGCGGGCGGAAAAGCTCCAGCGTGAGCTGACGAGCACCGTGGACGGCGTTTTGCAGACCAGCGAAGCAAAGGCATCCGTTCTGACGCAGACGCTTACACAGGACGCAGGGCTGGAGCAGCAGGCGCGGGAAAACAGCATTTCCACCGGTAAGGCGGCGCTGGTGAACCGTGTGCTTGCGCTGAACCCCGCTTTGAAATTTGACGCGCTGGCGAAGCTCTCGGTGGAGGAGCTGAAGGATCTGGCCGAAGCGGGTGCGCCCGCCATGCTCATCGGCACGGACAAGGCCATGGACATCGCCGCGGCAGCGTTCGGCAAGGCATCCACCGCGAAGATGGCGTACAGCGCAGTCGATCCTGAGCTGGACGAATCCCCCGCCCACTATGAGGTGGAGATCAGGAGCCAGACCGGTGAGGAGTTCGAGTACAAGGTCGATGCCTACACCGGCGCGATCCTGGAGAGCAAGCGCGAGGCGGCGGACGGGACGGAGGTACCTGTGGTGCAGCCCTCCAAGCCTGCGGCCTCCGGCGATATCGGCTACGCCAAGGCGAAGTCCGTTGCCCTGAACCATGCGGGCGTCAGCGAGAACAAGGCGTATGATATGGACATCGAGCTGGACGACGAGGACGGAAGGCTTATCTACGAGGTCGAGTTCAAGTCCGGCAATATGGAATACAGCTACGAGATCAACGCCGCCACCGGCGCGATCCTCAAGCATGAGGCGGAGATAGACGACTGAGAGAAAAGGTGCGAGCCGCTGCAATACAGCGGCCCGCGCCTTTTTACGGTTTACGGGTTATACAGAATCATGTGCAGAATAGTGGTTTGGTCAGAGATGTTGCGGTAGGCGTGGGTGGTGTCGCCCTGAAAGCGGACGCTTTCGCCCGCCTGAACGACAATGTCCTTCTGATCAGCCGTGATTTCGATTGCACCGGCGAAAAGGGTGACAAACTCGGAGGTACCCCGCAGATGCGGCTCCGACTGCCAATGGCTGCCAGGAGCCAGCTCCATATAGTAGACGGAGAACTTCCGGTTTTCATCGTCCGGAAAAAAGGCAGTAGTTCTTTACCTTGCCGCCGTCCTCCAAGATGGGCTGCATCTCCGCAGTTCGCACCACCTCATAGGGGGCCTTGGGGGAAACGGTCAGCGCGTTGAAGGGAACTTTCATGCCGTTGGAGAGCTTCCACAGGGTGGAAAGCGTCGGGTTACCCTCCCCACGTTCCACCTGTGCCAGCATACTTTTGCTGACACCACTGAGCTTAGCCAACTCGTCCATACGCCCTTTGCCACGGTGTCTGAAGAGCTCGCGCAGCACTGCATCGTATGCACCTCGCCCTCCAAGACCTTTAATCTGGCGGGACTTCTGGTGTCAGATATCATCATTCCCAACGATGCGATCCGAGAAGCCTTCTGCAAAAAGATGGCACCTTACTACCTGTGGACGGGAAATTTCGGAGCTGTGGCACAGATCGCAGCCTAATAACTGACTTGCGTAGGGTCGCTCAGTTGAACCGAGTCGTATGACCTGCGAGGCGTGCAGACTACTATTTGACTACTACCGCGAAAAATCTCGGAAGCCCTGTCCGATAAGGCTTCCGAGGTTTTTCTCCAAAATGGCGGAAATTTGTGCAATCTCAACCAAGCCCTTGCGCCGCAGCGGTTTCCGGCTTGACGGCCTGATAACTCCGACTCTAAAGGCCGCTGGTTCGAATCCAGTCGGGCTGCCATGATCTGAAGGACTCATCTGTCAGCAGGTTTTCCGCTTTCCCACCAAGGACGGCGACGACAGAATGAAAATGCAGATCGTGAAGATCGAGTGGAACGAAACGGTACAGTACGGTGAGATAAGAATGGCCTCAAGTACATCGGTGTCTCCGGCTGACCGAAGCGTATGTTGTCGATAGGCAGCCGACAGGAAAACGTGAAACCAACGTATCGTTTGAGGTGGGCTTGACGATAACTGGACCGGTGGTTGCAAACAGCGGGGGCGGATGGTATACTCTGTGTCAGAGCGTAGCCCGCACTATGGGAACTGTATCCGATCATAGTCTCACGGTGTTTAGCGGCGGTGCCTGCCTGTATGTGAAGATGAAAGGTCGGTGACAGTGGTGTATTTCGAATACGGGGAATCAGAGCTTTCTTATCTGCGGCAGAAAGACAGGCGGCTTGGTGAAGTCATTGACCGTATTGGATATATCGACCGTGCCGTGGATACGGACTTGTTCTCTGCCATTGTCCATCATATCATCGGCCAGCAGATATCGACTAAGGCGCAGGCGACCATCTGGCAGCGGATGCGGGATGCGCTGGGTGAGGTGAACGCGGAGAGCATCCTTGCGGCGGGAGTCCCTGAACTGCAAGCCCTGGGTATGACCTTCCGTAAGGCGGAATACATCACAGATCTGGCGCAAAAGGCCCGGGACGGTGCGTTTGATCTGGACGGCATATGGCAGAAAACGGACGGGGAGGTGATCCGCGAACTGAGCAGTCTGAAGGGTGTTGGCATCTGGACAGCGGAGATGATCCTGCTGTTCTGTATGCAGCGGCCCGATGTGTTTAGTTACGACGATCTGGCTATTCAGCGCGGACTGCGGATGCTCTATCACCACCGCAGTATTGACCGTAAGCGGTTTGAGATGTACCGCCGTCGGTTTAGCCCGTATGGCAGCGTGGCGAGCCTGTATCTGTGGGCAGTGGCCGGCGGAGCGATTCCGGAGCTGAAAGATCATAAGCCGAAAAAGAGATTGGAGGGAAAGAGATGATCTGGACATCCGAGTATATGTCGCCGCTGGGTAGGATCACGCTGGCCTGCGACGATGAGGCGCTCGTTGGTCTATGGTTCAACGGGCAGAGGTATTTTGGTAGCGTTCTGCCAGAAGTGACTGTACAAAGGGAACACCCGTTGTTTGCAGAGGCCGGTCGTTGGCTGGATATCTATTTTTCCGGTAAGGAACCGGGGTTTCTGCCGCCGCTGCGCTATGATACCACACCGTTCCGTAAGCGTATCTGTGACATCATGCTGACGATACCGTATGGAAAGACCATGACCTACGGAGAGATCGCCGCTGAAGCGGCTCGCCAGCAGGGGCTGGCCAAAATGTCCGCGCAGGCGGTGGGCGGCGCGGTGGGGCATAACCCGATCTCTCTCATGATCCCGTGCCACCGTGTGGTGGGTACAAACGGCAGTCTTACCGGCTATGGGGGCGGCATCCGGAGGAAGAAAGCATTGCTGGAGCTGGAGCGTGCCGATATGCATGGCTTGTTCGTACCGAAGAAGGGGACCGCGCTTTGACCGGGTCTCGCTTCCTGTGAGGCCTGAGAATATACGCACGTCCGGCCTGACTGGGCCGGACGTGTATTTTTGTTTTTCCTGCGAGGGTATTTGACGAAAAAATGTGAGAAAAGAGCAGACAGCGTCTTGAAAACAGGCGGGGGGACTGCCATCATGATCGACGCCGGCTATAACTACGAACGGCTGGCGGAGAAGATGGCATGGCCGGGTATTGCACCGCAGTCCATTCGGCACATTCTCATTACCTATCAGGATACTGACTGGAAAACAAGCCGTTTTCGCCGTTGCCGGAAACGCTGCAAAGGCATACGCGGCTCAGCCGTGACCCTCGGCAGCGATCATGTGCAGTGCGTTCTCCAGTGCGCCGATAACGGCGGAGGTATGGCTTACAAAAGCTCCTCCGTTTTTCGATAGCCCAGCGCAGTGGAGATCATGGACGCGGCGGCGCAGACCTGTTCCACCGCCGCAAGGAATTCATCGGAACGGGTGCTGCGGAACATACCGATCACGCCAACGGTGTATCGTGCTTTGCGCTCCACGGTATAGACCGGTGCGGAAATGGAGCGCAGGCCGATTTTGTATTCGCCGTTTTCAATGGCGTAGCCGTCGGTACGGCACAGATCGATCTCCTGCATCAGCGCGGTCAGATCGGTGATGGTGTGCGGGGTGAACTGGGTCATATGCTGCGCGCGCAGCAGCGCCTCGGCACTGGTGCGGGACATATGTGCCAGAAAGACCTTGCCCTGCGACGTGCAGTAGATAGGCAGCCGGGAACCTATATCCGACACGACGCGCAGATTGTCCCGGGTCTCCACCTGATCCAGCGTGATCACGCTGCCGCCCTCACACACCGAGAGCATAACGGACGCTCCGGTCCGCTGGCACAGGTGCTCCATATAGGGGCGGGCCACCAGTGAGATGTCCCAGGACCGTTCCACTTGCCGCCCATATTCGAACAGCCGCAGGCCCAGCGTGTATTTTCCGTCCGGCGTCTGCGCCGCCACGTCATAGGCCCGCATGGTGGTCAGCAGGCCGAATACGGTGCTCTTTGGGTATCCGCACCGGGTGGCCAGCTCCTTCAGCGACAGCGGACTTTCGGCCTGACTCAGAATTTGCAGGACCTCCATGGCCTTCGCTACGGATAATATGATATTTCCATCCATCATGGTGCTGCACCTCCCGTTGCTATCAGCATACCGGCTTCGTTATTCTCTGTCAAGAACGATCCGAGAAAACTGACACAAAATAAGAGAAAACCTCCGGAAACGGAGGCTTTTTCTGCGCAGCTGAAGAACAGCGGGAAGGCCATGAAAACAGAGAGGTACTTGCGGAAACGGTCATGCTACGCTATAATACAAGGCGATCCAGGGAGAACCATTTGTAGTTTCCGTGGTGGACAGAAGCGTATTATAAGGAGGACCTTGTACCATGGAGAAAAAGCTGACTCATAGTAAGTGGTTTTTATACCTGACAGAGTTTTTCGCGGGAATGTCCGTCATGGCGGTGGAACTGGGCGCCAGCCGCCTGATGGCGCCGTATTTCAGCTCATCTCAAATCGTTTGGACGGTCATTATCGGCGTTATAATGGTCGCTATGGCTGTGGGCAACATCTGGGGCGGACGGATGGCTGACAAGAGCAAGTCGCCGGACCGACTCTATGGCCGGGTCATCATCGCCGCGATCTGGATCGCGTTGATACCCTTTGCGGGCCGATGGATGATCGCCGGGATATCCTTCCTGCTGGCCACGTTCGTAACGAAGAACTTTCTGGTCTGGGCGGCGCTGGCAGCCTGCCTGGTGATCTTCGCCTTCCCCTGCGTATTGCTGGGCACCGTAACGCCGTCCCTGACCAAGTTTACAGTGGACAATCTGGATGATACCGGTAAGACCGTGGGGCAGCTAAATGCGCTGAACACCATCGGCAGCATCATCGGTACCTTTGTGCCCACGTTTCTGACCATCCCGGCGGTGGGTACGGCGGCCACGTTCCTGATTTTTGCGGGTGTGCTGGCCGCCATCGGCATTGTCTACTTCACTTTTGAACGGAAGAAGACGGTCACCGGTATTATTGCGGTGGTGCTGGTGGCGGGGCTGTGCTTTGCGCTGCCCACCTACAGCTTCGCCTTCTGGGAGAGCGACCTGGCCCTGGAGGACGAGTCCATCTACAACTACCTCCAGGTCAAGGATGATGACCAAACCACCACGCTCTCCACCAATGTGCTCTTCGGTGTACAGTCGGTGCAGAACAAGGACGGTAAGCTCACCGGAATGTACTACGACTACGCTCTGGCAGCCCCCTGTATGGCGGGTATGGACGGTACCGATAACACAGGCCGCAGCGCCATGATCTTGGGCATGGGGTCCGGCACCTACGCCGGATACTGCGTCCGCTATTTTCCGGGCATGACCGTGCAGGGCGCGGAGATCGACGGCAAGATCGCCGATATCGCCCGCACCTATTTCGGCCTGCCGGAGGAAGTGGAGGTGGCCGTGGCCGATGGCCGGGCCTACCTGACCGCGTCGGAGGAGAAGTTTGATGTGATCATGGTGGACGCCTATCAGGACATCACCATTCCGTTCCAGCTGTCCAGCCGGGAGTTCTTCGCGGCGGTGGCGGAGCATCTGAAGCCGGAGGGCGTCATGGTGGTGAACCTGAACATGACCTCCCGGGAGGATGGCTCCATCAACCAGTACCTCTGCGATACGATGGCCAGCGTGTTTGCGTACACCTACTTGGCCGATGTGCCCGGAAACACCAATACGGAGGTGTTCTGCACCAACGCGCCTGGCCTGCCGGAGCGCTTTGCCGCCAGCCGCGCCGCGCTGACCGACGGAGACTACGCCGCCATGATGGCGGAGGTGGCCGCCGATCTGACGGTCTACACCGGTGGAGACTGCCTTCTGACGGACGACAGGGCGCCGGTGGAGGTGCTGGGTATGCGTGTGCTGGATGAGCTGATCGCCGGAGAACTGGACTATTACCGGGAGAATTTCAGCCTGCAGGAGATACTGGGGATGCTGGGCTGACGGCGGCGCTTGACAAGCCCCGCCGCCGGGGCTATGATAGCCGTGCCGTCCATCTGCCCAGCGGACGAAACGAGAAAATGAGGAATTGCTATGGACGCAGTTGTTCTTGACCATGTGGATAAAACCTATACCACCTACGGCACGGATATCGTCCTGACCGGCGAGACGCGGCCCAGCCGTACCCGACAGGTGCTGCGCGACCTGTCGCTGACCATTCCTGCCGGAGAGATCACCGTGATCGTGGGCCGCAGCGGCTGCGGCAAGAGCACGCTGCTGAAGCTGCTGGCGGGGACGGAGATGCCTGACACCGGGACAATACGGATTCCGGAGGGTTGGCACAGTGCCATGCTTAGCCCGGATCCCTATGTCATCACCTGGACCAGCGTGCAGCGGAATGTGGCCATGGCCTGCGGCGTGGGAAAAACGCCGGAGGAGCGCTATGAGCGCGCCAGCGAATTCGTGCGCATGGTGGGATTGAAGGACTACGCCGACCTGACTCCGGTGGAGCTGTCCACCGGCATGAAGCAGCGTTTGGGCCTGGCCCGGGTGCTGGCGGGGCAGGCGGAACTGCTGCTGATGGATGAACCCTTTGCCTCGCTGGATTTTTTGACCCGCGCGGAGCTGCAGAGCCAACTCCTGGCCATTCAGGAGAAGCTGCCCCGCACGATCGTGCTGGTCACCCACCAGCTGGAGGAGGCGCTGCTGCTGGGACGGCGGATCATTGTCATGCACCCGGACAGTACGATCTGTGAATTTGATCTGACGGATTCGCCCTATCCCCGGGATCTGGACGATCCGACGCTGCGGCGGCTGAAGGAGGCCGTTACCGACCAATGCCGCTATACCGCATAAGAAGCGGCGATGCACACTATACTTGCTGTACAATACCTGCGGCCTGTGCCGCTGAAAGGAGACTGTTATGCTTTCCGGACTGACGCAATATGTGCCCGAAGCGACCCTGACTGTTTACGACAATCTGGAATTTCTCATTCGCCTGCTGCTGTCTGCCGCCTTGGGCGCGCTGGTGGGTTTGGAGCGCAGTAAGCGCCGCAAGGAGGCGGGCATCCGTACCCACTGCATCATTGCCTGTACCTCCGCGCTGTTTATGATCGTCTCAAAATACGCTTTCCTGGACTGTGTTACGCTGGATGGTCTTCGCGGCGCCGACCCTGCACGCATTGCCGCCCAGGTGGTCAGCGGCATATCCTTTCTGGGTGCCGGTGTCATATTCAAAAACGGCAACTCTATCCGCGGACTGACCACTGCCGCCGGTATGTGGGGCACCGCCGCCATCGGTATGGCTGTGGGTGCAGGTATGTATTGGCTGGGCCTGTTCGAGGCGGCTGTCCTCGTTGCCATCCAGATCATTCTTCACCGCTTCCCTGTGGGGGCGGACGCCCTCACGACACAGGAAATTTTGGTGGAGCTGGAGGATACGGATGAGCTGCGGGCCCGTTTTGACGATCTGCTGAAGGAGCACCGCGGCCAGGTGACAGAGAGCAGCCTCACCCGTCAGGACGGCTGCCTTCGTATGGAGATCACCGTCCGGCTTGAGCCGCCGATCACCCATGATGAAGCACTGGCCTTTATGCGGGAGAACCCCGGTGTGAAAAGAATGTCTGTATAAGCGACGCATGAAAAAGCCGGCCACCAGGCCGGCTTTTTCATGCGCAGTTGCGGTTTTCGCTGGAGTTTGCTATACTCTGTGTGAGAAGGGAGATGTTCCTGTGCTGCATACTGTTATGGCGTTCCTGCCGTTGGCGTTTTTGATCGTATATGCCCTAAAGACCCGCAAAATGGCAGATGCAATGGTCTTGGCTACACTGCTGGCCGTGCTGCTGGTCCATCGCCAGCATTTTTTCACTGGGCTGATCGACGCCATGTATACTACACTGGGCAACAGCTCCTATCAGTTTGCACTGTGCAGTATTCTGGGCTTTGGCGGAATGATCTCGCTGCTTCAGGCCTCCGGCGGGCTCATGGGCTTCCGGGATCTGCTGGCGAAGGCGGCCAACACGCCCCGCAAAACGCTGCTGCTGGCGTGGCTGCTGTCTGTGATCATGTTCGTGGACGAGTATCTGAATGCCCTGACTACCACCATCTGCCTGCGGGATGTCTCCGATAAAAACCGTTTGCCCCGGGAGCACCTGGCGGTGCAGACCAACATTATGGCATGCTGCCTGTGCGTGACGGTGCCCTTTACCAGCTGGACAGCATTCAGCGTGGGCCTGATCTCCGACTTCGGCCTGGGGTTCACGGATTACCTTCAGGCGGTGCCCTTCATGTTTTATCCGCTGGCGATGATGCTGGTAAGTCTGCTGCTGGCGTTGGGCTGGTTTCCGAAAGTGGGCATGCTTCGTCAGGCGTATCACCGGGTGGCCTCCGGCGGCGCAGCCTTTGAACCGGGCGAGAAGGGCGAGAAGCTGGTGGACATTGACGAGGTGGATGAGCACAATGTCTCCTCGGCTTGGAACGCTGTTGTCCCGCTGGCGGCGCTGGTGGGCGGCACGGTGCTGTTTGACAATGATCTGCTCCACGGTATCATCGTGTGCCTGGTGGTGCAGTTCTTGCTGTATGTGATACAGAAGCGTATGACGGTGGGAGAATACTTTGCCCGATTCTTTTCCGGCGTTAAGGGTATGACCACCATCGCTGTGGTGGTGGGCTTTGGCCTGATGCTCAGCGACGCCAACCGTACATTGGGGTTGTTTGATATTCTCATCAACGGTATCGGAGGGGCGGTGCCCCGCTGCCTGATCGCGCCGCTGGCGTTTGTGCTGGTGGGATTGACCGTATTTGCCGTAGGTGGCTGCTGGGCGGTAATGACCATCGCTATTCCTGTGTTCATCCCGATGGGACTGGCTGCCGGGGTGGCTGCGCCGCTGATGATCGCCGCGGTGATGAGCGGCGTTACCCTGGGATATAGTCTGTGCTTCTATGCGGACGCGGTGCTGATGACCACCGCCGGCTCGGGCGTTTCCAACCTGACCACCATACGGGCGGCAACGCCCTATGCGCTGGCGGTGGGGGGCCTTTCGGTGATAGCGCTGTTGGTGGCCGGGCTGTGAAAACGGTGGCTGGGCTGTGAAAGCAGCGGGCGGAAACAGTAACATTTTTGATAGAAAACCGGTGGTTTACAGGGCGGGGAAATCGTGGTACACTATGTGGGACCGGCGTTTGACACGCCGGAAAAGCGCGTGCTTTTTGTGCGCTTTCGCTGTACACTTATGGTACATTCATGATACATTTACGATACCTTTGTTATACATTCTCTTCCGCTTTTTGCGGGCTTGATGCGCTGTATGCGGCCGCAGGCGCCGTGCGGGGGAAAATGCGAGGGAAGGGAGGTGCCGCCATGCTGCGACGGATACGGGAGCTTTTTAACGACGTGTTCCGACAGGCCGATCTTGTCCTGCTGGCGCTGTGCATCGGCACGTCGCTGTTCGGCATACTGATGATCGCCAGCGCCACACGCTATATGCACACCAGCAAGCTGGTGCTGGTACAGGCGGCGGCGCTGTGCATCGGGGCGGTGCTGTATATCGTGGTGTCGCAGGTGGACCTGAACGAGCTGGCGAAGTACTGGAAGTGGATATTCCTGGTGGGCGTGGTGTTCATCCTGCTGCTGGCAACGCCCCTCGGCATTGCCGGGGATACCGGCAACAAGGCATGGCTGGAGTTCCCGTTCCTGCCGGTGAAGGTGCAGCCGGCGGAGATCGTGAAGCTGACGTTTATTATCGTGCTGGCGAAACAGCTCTCGTGGCTGAAGGAGAACCGGGACCTGCGGTCGATTTCCTCCATCGTCATGCTGGCGGCACACTTCGGCGTGATCTTTGCGCTGTACTACAAGATATCCTCCGACATGGGCAGTGCGCTGGTGTTCCTGTTCATCTTCGCGTGTATGTGTTTTGTGGCGGGGGTGGCGCTGCGGTGGTTCCTGATCGGCGGCGGCGCGGCGGGACTGCTGTTCTACGCCATGTGGGACCTGGATCTGCTGGATACCTACATGAAAAACCGGTTCATCGTCCTGTTCGACCACAGCTATGATCCGCTGAACACCGGCTGGCAGCAGACCCGGAGCCTGCTGACACTGGGCGGCGGAAGGATATTCGGGCAGGGGCTGTTTCGCGGCACGCAGACCCAAAGCGAGGCGGCGTCCAGCCTGCCGCACCGGCACACGGATTTTATTTTCTCCGTGATCGGTGAGGAGCTGGGGCTGGTGGGCTGCCTGCTGACGCTGGCGCTGCTGACAGCCATTATACTGCGGTGCCTGTATGTGGCGCGGCACGCCAAGACCCGGCTGGAGGGCTATGCCTGCATCGGTGTGGCCAGTGTCATTATCTTTCAGGTCATCATCAATGTGGGTATGTGCCTGTTCGTGATGCCGGTCATCGGACTGACGCTGCCCTTCATCAGCTATGGCGGCTCATCGCTGGTAATGCTGTTTGCCTGTATGGGGCTGGTGTCCGGCGTACACGGGCGGGCGAAGCCCGACTGGCTGCGATAGGAAAGACAACAAAAGAACGCCGCGGCTGTGCCGGGGCGTTCTTTGTTTGTTTACACACCGGCGGGCAAAATCGGTTGTAATCAGCGGGGCGCTGTGCTATAATAATGTATCAAATCATGGGGGCACAGGGTCGTTTTTCGCTGTGCCGCCTAAAAGTGAGGGTACGCTTATGAAGATCGTGGTATTGGCGGGCGGACTGTCCACAGAGCGCCAGGTGGCGCTGACCAGCGGCACCGGCGTGTGCAGGGCGCTGCGGGAGAGGGGACACAAGGCCATTCTGGTGGATATGTTTTTGGGGTTGGAGGACTACGAGGGCGCGTTGGAGGATATCTTTGACGCGCCGGACGGTCTGTGCGGCCAGAGCCGGGTGGAGCGCGTGGAACCGGACCTGGAGGCGGTGCGCCGCAGCCGGAGGGACCAGAGCCCCAGCCTGCTGGGCAAGGACGTGCTGACCGTGTGCCGCATGGCGGACGTGGTATTTCTGGCGCTGCACGGAAGCTGCGGCGAGGACGGCCGCATACAGGCCACGTTGGATCTGCTGGGCGTGCCCTACACCGGATCCGGGTATCTGGGCAGCGGCATGGCCATGGATAAATCCGTGACGAAGCGGATGATGGACTCTCTCGGTATTCGCACGGCTCCGTGGCACGACATCCACTATACCGAGAGCGATATCCCCCGGCTGGCGGAGGAGCTGCCGGTGCCCTGTGCCGTGAAGATCGTCAACGGCGGCAGCTCCATCGGTGTGGCGCTGCCGGACACGAAGGAACAGCTGGAGAAGGCCCTGCGCGACCTGCTGCGCTACGGCGACCATGTGGTGGTGGAGCAGAAGATCAAGGGTCGGGAGATACAGATCGCCGTGCTGGGCGACGGCTATCTGCCGGCGGTGGAGATCATCCCCAAGGGCGCCTATTTCGACTATGAGAGCAAGTACCAGGCCGGCGGCGCGGTGGAGCTGTGCCCCGCGCCTATCACGGACGCGGCGTGGAAGCAGGTGGGCGAGATGGCCCTGAAGCTGCACAAGGGGCTGGGGCTGAGCGTGTACTCCCGTTCGGACTTCATTCTGGACGAGAACGGTCAGGCCTGGTGCCTGGAGATCAACACCTTGCCGGGCATGACGCCTACCAGTCTGGTGCCCCAGGAGGCGGCGCAGGTGGGACTGAACTACGGCGAATTGTGCGAGAAGATCGTGGAGCTGTCGCTGGCGGCGCGAAAGGCGGCGCGGGCATGATGCCGCTGACGGTACAGACCATCTGCGCCGCGGTGGGCGGGCAGCAGAGCGCCGTTTCGCACCAGCTGAAGACGCTTAAGGACAACAGGATAATCAAGAGCCGCCGCGACGGGAAGAATATCCTCTACTCCGTCGACGACGAGCATATCGTGACCATGATCAGGGTGGCAAAGGAGCATCTGCACGGCGATGATTAAGGTATTCAGGCTTGAGGGGCTGGACTGCGCCGCATGCGCGTCCGAGCTGGAGCAGATAATTTCGAAGGTCGGAGGCGTAAAGAACGCCTCTGTGGATTTCATCGCGCAGAAGGCGCGATTCGAGTGCGGCGACGAGCGTGCCGCCGAAGAGGTGCGCGCAAAGTGCAACGCGTTCGAGGACGTGAAGGTGATCGGCGAGGAGAACGAAGGCTGCGGCAGAAGGGAGATACAGCTGGAAAATATCGACTGCGCGTCGTGCGCGGCGGAGCTGGAAGAGCTGGTCTCCGGAGTAAGGGGCGTAAAGAACGCCTCTGTGGACTTCATCGCGCAGAAGGTATATTTCGACTGTGACAGCGAGGACACTGTCGAAGCGGTAAAGAGGTGCTGCAACGGGTTCGAGGAGGTGCGCGTAGTCGAGCCTGCCGTCCCCGCCCCCGGCACGGAAAAGCTGAAGATTGAGGGGCTAGACTGTGCCAACTGTGCGCGGGAGCTCGAAGAGATACTCAACGGTACCGAGGGCGTGACGGCGGCGGTGGATTTCATGAACATGACGGTCACGCTCAGCTGCGAAAGCCCCGCCGCGCGCGAGAGGGCGATATACGCCATAAATCATTTCGAGGACGTCAGGGTGGCGGAAGACCTGCCCGGAAAGCCCGCGGCAAAGGGACTGCTGAGGCAGCACCTGCGCGAGATCGTTCAGGTGATGGTTTCGGTGGCGTGTTTCATCCCTGCAATGATATTATACTTCGCGGGCGGAAACACGGGCAGAATCATTTCCTATCCGCTGTTTGCGGTATCCTACCTCTCGGTGGGGTGGGAGGTGCTCGCAAATACCGTCAAAAACATCTCCAAGGGCAGGATATTCGACGAAAATTTTCTGATGATGGTGGCTTCGGTGGCCGCGGTCGTACTCGGCATAGTTTCCGGCGACGGCCTTTACGAGGGTGTGGCGGTCATGCTGCTGTATCAGATAGGCGAGCTGCTGCAGTCGGTCGCCGTGGGTTCCTCGCGCAATTCCATTACAAAGCTGATGGATCTCAGGAGCGACACCGCCACTTTGCTTAAGGGCGGCGAACAGGTGACTGTAAGGCCGGAGGAGCTGGAGGCCGGGGCCGTCATCCTAATAAAGGCGGGCGAAAAGGTGCCCGTCGACGGCGTGATAGTAAAGGGAGAGAGCGCGCTGGATATGCGCTCGCTCAACGGCGAATCGTTGCCCGTAGAAGTCGGGGAAGGGCAGGAGATACTCTCAGGCGCTATAAACGTCTCCGGGGCGTTAGAGGTAAAGGTGCTGCGCAGGTACTGCGATTCGGCGGTAGCAAAGATACTCGACCTAGTGGAAAATTCCACTGCAAAGAAGGCGAAGCCCGAAAAGTTCATAACAAAGTTCGCCCGATACTACACCCCTGCGGTGCGCGCCGCCGCGCCCGTCGTGGCCGCTGGTGCCCACGGTCATCTGCGCGGTGAACGGAACGTTCGGCTGGCCGACATATTCGGAGTGGATCTCGAGGGCGCTTTCGTTCCTCGTAATAAGCTGCCCGTGCGCGCTGGTCATTTCGGTGCCGCTCTCCTACTTCGGCGGCATAGGCCGCGCGGCAAGCTCGGGCATACTCGTAAAGGGTTCCACCTGCCTGGACGAACTCGCGCAGTGCAAGGTGGCGGCGTTCGATAAGACCGGCACGCTCACCGAAGGTTCATTCAAAATAATCTCATCCGATTCCGACATGGCAGTGCAGCTTGCTGCTGC